>ERZ802830.1736-NODE-1736-length-20474-cov-9.80396_pt1 | contig 20474 bp, 23 predicted proteins | sample MGYA00345654_ERZ802830 | MGnify/ENA primary metagenome ERZ802830 (study PRJEB30503, sample SAMEA104212375) | marine metagenome | biome: Westerlies Biome; feature: [SRF] surface water layer (ENVO:00010504) within the epipelagic zone...; material: water...
CAAGCATACAATTTCTTGTCAATTTTGTTATAACGGCTATCATCCCAAGAGCTAACGTAAATGCAGGAAGAATTATGGCATGGAAGCTATCCATGCCATTAACTGGAAACCATCCTAACCATATGGAAAAAATAATAATTAATAAGGGGCCCAGAAAAAAATGTGGTATCGAGATAAAAAAGATACTCGCACTCATGATGATTTTATCAATTAATAACATGTGATTTTTTGCTGCTATTATGCCCCCAGCTAAGCCAAAAATTAATGCTATGAAAAGCGAAGTAATGGCTAATAGATAGGTATTTTTAGCCGCAATAGCTAGTGAATCCAATACTGGAGTTTGCCTAATAATTGAAGTTCCAAAATCCCCTTGAATAATCTTAAGCAATGAGGACATTAATTGATCTAAGATCGGTTTGTCTAGACCTAATTGAGAACGAAGTTTATCTTGATCAGCAATAGAAGCAGAATCACCCAACATTACCTGGATGGGATCGCCAGGAATGAAATGGAGAAGCATAAAAGTGATCGCATAAATACCAAGTATCTGAAAAATTATGAATATAATTTTATTTAACATTTAATAATTACTCTACAATCTCAACTTGATCTCCAACGCTAACATTATTAAATAACTCAATAATGTCCTCGTTTGCGATTCTTACACACCCATGTGAAGAGGGTGTGCCCAATAAATGTTCCTCATTCGTTCCATGAATATAAATAAACCGTTGCATGGAATCCACATCACCCAATCTATTTTTTCCTAACTCAGTTCCGGAAAGCCATAAGATTCTTGTTAAAATCCAATCCACATTATCTGAAGCAGAATCTAATTCACGGCTCCATATTTTACGTGTAAATCTCCTGCCTTTAAGCACAGCAAATTTAGGCAACTTATCCCCAATTTTTGCCCTGATAATATGGTTTCCAAGCGGGGTTTTGTTACTATCTTTTTTTTGTCCAACACCTAAACTTGCTGTCGATATTTTATATTGCTTTTTGGTCTTATTATTATGTAAAAGTTTTAGCATCTGCTCTGAAACTGAAATATATATTTTAGTAGTCATTATGCTTCCTAATATTTTTCAAGCCATCCCAATTACCATCATTATGAACCTTATAATTAGATATTTGTTTAGTATGCGCTGCAATATTTCCTTCATACCATAAAGGTAAAAATCCTACCTGATTTTGTATCTCTAGAATTACTGCAGACCAATCGTTACTGGTCAAAGATGATTTTAATAAATTATCAATTTTTAATGATTTGAAATATCCTCTGTTAAGTCCTTTGGGTGGAATAGATTTTGAATGAAAAATTTTATAGTAAATATCTGGATTTTTAATACCGACCCAAGTTAAACCGTACATTTGAAAGTTTCCATTTTGGATATCCTGAAAATAAGTACCCCAATCTAGAGTTTTAATTGTCAAATCAATGCCAACTTGTGCTAATTGATTCTGAATAATTGTTGCAATTTTTAGACGAAATGGATCTGTAGATGTTTTATAAGTTAAGCTAATCGGCGATAAAGGCGATATGGATTTTATAAGATTTCTAGATTGCTCAGGATTAAAGCTGGTATTCACAAGATTTGCACTGACCCAGTGTTCTGGAGCAAAGAGTTGTTCCGCAAGCCTAGTATTTTCATCCAAAAAATATTGTACGAGTTCTTCTCGGTTTATTGCCATAGCAATAGCTTGTCTCAACCTTACATCCTTTAACAAACTATCATTAAAATTAAAGCCTATATAAGAAATATTTGAACCGATAGTGCTTGATATACTTATTGAAGATTGATTTTCTAGAAAATTTACTACCTCGATTGGAAGATCATTCTGCACAATATCGATTTCTCTTTTTAATAATTTTAATGCTCTTACGGTAGGGTCTTTTATTTCAATAAACTCTATAACTTGACCATCGTTAATTCTTTCTAGCCTTATTTTATTTGAGGTAGGGATATATCGAAACATTCCTGAACCCACTGGGTTCATGGAAAAATTATGATTATTATTAATTAATGCCGAAGGAAGAATAGCTATATTTAATTTTTGGATAAAATTAATATCGGCCTCTTTTAAAAAAATACTAAATCTTTCATGCGATATTTTGACAAGCTTATCAATGTTTTTAAATTCAACTGCCAAAGGAGACATCGGATCTGATATTACATTTTCAAGTGTTGCAATAATATCTTTGATGTTCAATCTTGATCCATTATGAAAGTATGGTAAGTCCTCCTTTAGTTCAAAAACATATTCTGTAGAGGATATGATTTGATAGCTCACAATATCAGATTGCATTTTAAAATTACTGTCGTAATAAAATAGGGATGAATATATTAGATTATTCATTTTTTCGGAGGCAGCATCTGATGCAAATCTTGGGTCCAAGTTCTGAGGTTTTTGAGCAATGCCAAAATGGACTGCTTTATCATTTTGATTATTAGGACTGCAGGCAGTTAAAGAAATAAGAAATAGAAAGAGAGATAGGAATTTAACTTTCATTAATTTCAAATAATGCCATTGATTCTACGTGAGAGGTATGAGGAAACATATTAAGTATTCCAGCCTTTGCAAATCGATATCCTTTTTCGTTCGTTAAAATAGATGCATCGCGAGCGAGTGAAGCAGGATTACAAGAAATATAGCAAATTATGCTTGGTCTATTTGATTTATTAATTGCATTTATTAAATTAAGCGCCCCATCTCTTGGAGGGTCAATTACCCATTTGGATGCGTTTCCAAGTTTAGATAATTGGTCTTCAGAAATCTTAAACAAATCCATTTCTTTGAATATTGCTAAATGATCTAGTTTATTTTTTTTAGCATTAATATTTGCTGACTTAACCAAAATAGCATCACCTTCTATTCCAATCACTGTGGTACCGTAAGATGCAATTGGCAAAGTAAAATTACCAAGCCCACAAAAGAAATCTATTATTAATTCTTCTGGCTGCGGATTGAGTAACTGCATAGCTTTTCGAATTAAAACTTGATTAACAAATGGATTAATCTGGGTGAAACTGGTGGGATTAAACTCAAAATGTAAACCAAATTCTTCGTTTACGTATGTAATACTCTCATCTATTTCATCTGACAATGGCTTGACGGTATCGTATCCTTTCGATTGTGTCCAAAACTCGATATCATTTTTTTTCTCAAATATTTTGAGTAAATGTATGTCATGGTCTGATAATGTTTGAAGAATTCTCAATACTAAAATATGTCGAATTTGATTTGAGGCATATTCAATTTGAGGAATTTGGTCACGAACAGATAGTTTAGTAAACATGTCTTGCAAATTGGGTAATAAATCAGAAATTTTCTGTGGAATAACCTTGCAGCTCTGCATATCAGTTAAAAAATGTGATAGTTTTTCGTTAAAACCAATTAATACTTTTTGCTTCTTCTCAACAAACTTTACCCTCAACCTTGCCTTATGACGATATCCTAATATTGGTCCTGAAATTGGACTAAGTAATTGATTTGGATGTATTTTTCCAACATGTTTCATGGTTTGTTCAAAAGCTCTTTGTTTATGTGCGAGTTGAGAGGAAATTTCAAAGTGCTGCATAGAACACCCTCCGCACATACCAAAATAATCACATATTGGCTCTACTCTCTCAGTTGAAGGTTCTATAATTTCTAATGATTTTGCGAAAAGTGCTTTTTTCTTTTTCTTAAAAATTTTAAATCTTACTGTCTCGCCCACCAAGGCATTATCAATAAATAAAATTTTATCATCAACGTAAGCAATACCTCTCCCCTCATGATCTAATGAGGTAATTACCGCTTCATCTTTACTTAAGACTTTGGTCATAAATTATGCGGCTATGCAGGAAATATCCCAGTAGAAAGGTAACGGTCTCCTCTGTCACAAGCAATAGATACAATTACTGCTAAGGGATCTTTTTTAGCAATTTCCATAGCAACAAATAATGCTCCTCCAGTGGAGGCTCCTGAAAAAACACCCTCTTTTTTAGCAAGCTCTCTAGCTGTATTCTCAGCATCAGCTTGACTCACATTGATAATATTATCGATATTTTCATTAGAAAAAATCTTTGGTAAGTATTCGGGAGGCCATTTTCTAATGCCAGGTATTTGCGCCCCTTCCTCTGGCTGAACGCCAATAATTTGTATTGCAGGATTTTGTTTCTTTAAATAACTTGATGTTCCAACAATTGTTCCAGTTGTACCCATACTTGACACAAAGTGTGTCACTTTTTTTTTGGTATCTCTCCATATTTCGGGGCCTGTGCCCTCAAAATGTGCTTTTGGATTGTCTAAATTCCCAAATTGATCCAGAACAATACCTACCCCTTTTTTTTCCATACTAGATGCCGTATCCCTTGCAAGCTCCATACTCCCCTCTTGTGAAGTAAGGACTAATTCTGCACCAAAGGCTTTCATGGTTTGTCTTCTTTCAATAGATTGATTTTCAGGCATAATCAAAATCATTTTATAGCCTTTCATAGCTGCTACCATTGCCAATGCAATTCCAGTGTTTCCAGAAGTAGCTTCAATGAGGGTATCTCCAGGTTTTATATCACCTCTTAATTCTGCATGATGAATCATTGAATAAGCAGGTCTATCCTTTACCGATCCAGCTGGATTATTTCCTTCAAGCTTTAGGAAAATCTGACCGTCACCTTTACTAGTTAATCTTTGAATTTTAGCTAGTGGTGTATTGCCAATAGTTGATTCTAATGTATTCAATGTTATTTCACTTTAAGATAAATATATATTGTATAGGTTATAAAAAATATGTAACCCAATAAAGCCATCTGAGGAAGCGTAATACCAAAAAAAGTCCAGTCAATCTCTGAGCAGTCTCCAGTTCCTTTGAATAACAGGTTAACTGCTTCAGTTAATGGAAAATTTTCAAACATATAATCCAAATCTATACCGCATTCAGCAGGAATCTCAATTATTTTCGCTTGAATCATGATATGTCGAATCGAAAATATCGCTCCAACTAGACCAGCAGTAATAATTGAAATTAAATGAGATAATTTTATATATGCATTGTTAGAAGGTAGTAAAGCAAATAATATAAATAAAGCACCTATCACAATAAAAATAATGCGTTGAGTAATGCATAGCGGGCAAGGCTCCAAATTAAATGTCAATTGGATAGCAAGGGCAGAAATAATCATTACAAATGCAATGATTGCTCCCAGAATATTTGCCTGCTTAAAGCTTGTTACATAATTCATTAAATATTTTCTCCTAAAACACTTATACTGCAAGTGTAACTATAAATGACAATGACCAATAATTGAATAATTCTAATATAAACAAAGACAATGAAGTGAATGAAAAAGTTTTCTCTGTATCAGAATTAAACCGTTTAGTAAAAGACGTTCTTCATTCTAATTTTTCATTAATATGGATTAAAGGAGAAATTTCTGGTTTTTCATCTTACAGCTCTGGGCATTGGTATTTCAAACTTAAAGATAAAGAGGCACAAGTTGATTGTGTTATGTTTGCTGGAAAAAATCATAGGGTCAAATGGCAACCTCAAAATGGTGATCTAGTTGAAGTCCAATGCCAGGTTAGTATTTATGAAGCAAACGGTAAATATCAACTTATAATTGATTCCCTTCAAAAAGCTGGGCTAGGTGAGTTATTTGAAAAATACCTACAGCTAAAAAATAAACTGCAGCAAGATGGTCTTTTTGATGATGCTTCCAAAAAAAATATTCCAAGAATCCCTAAAAGTATCGGTGTGGTTACTTCCCCAGATGGTGCAGTTCTAAAAGACATTATCACTACCCTCTCAAGAAGAAATAAGACAGTATCCATAGTTATTTATCCGACACTAGTTCAAGGAGAGAACGCTCCTGAAGGAATCAGTAATGCTATTAACATTGCGAATATAAGAAAAGAGGTCGATACCCTTATAATTTGTCGTGGAGGGGGTTCTATTGAGGATTTGTGGTCTTTTAATTCAGAGATTGTGGCCAACGCTATTTTCAAATCCGAACTTCCTATTATTTCTGCTGTTGGGCATGAAACCGATTTTACTATCGCCGACTTTGTGGCAGATGAAAGAGCAGCTACACCCACTGCCGCGGCAGAAATTGTTAGCGAAGGATTGCAAGAAATTAAAGAAACCATAGATTTTTATTATGACAAAATGACTCGCCTTCTGCAGGATAAAATCAATCAAGCAATCATAAAAATTGATTTTCTAGAAAAAAGACTTGTATCTCCATTGCAAAAAATTACAAATCAAAAAGACTTATTATTATCGTTTCAGAGAAGAATGGATTTAAATATCAATGCAAATCTTACTATTTATCAACAAAAAATTAACTACTTAAAAATTCAATTGCTGTCACCTAGTGACGTCATTCAAGATAATCTTGAAAAAATACAAAATTTTTCAAACAGGTTGAGGGTAAATATGGCATCACAGATAAAGACTTACGAGACTAAAATGGGAGCCTTAGAGCAGAATTTGTATATCCTTAACCCTAAAACTGTCCTTGCACGAGGGTATTCTATAGTAACTAATATCAATAAAAAAATACTTAATGACAGTAAAAATATTAACGTTGATGATAATATACATATAACATTTCATAATGGACATGCAAGAGCTAAAATCACAGATAAAAATTCGAAAAGTTGACTCTCTTTTAAAAAATTAACTAAATGAAATTAAAAAAACATAATGCCGGAATGTTTGCTTTATCTCTAGGCGCACTGGGTGTAGTTTTTGGTGATATTGGAACTAGTCCCCTATATGCTATTCGAGAAATTTTTTCGATTGGTAATAATATCCTAGCCCTAAACGAGGCAAATATGCTGGGGATATTATCCTTAATATTTTGGTCGCTTCTTTCAATTGTCTCGTTTAAATATATCCACTACATTATGAAGGCCAATAATAACGGTGAAGGTGGAATAATGGCCTTATTGTCTCTTGCAAGTAGAAATGCAAAATCCAAAAGAAAAAAAATGCTTATAATGGCGATAGGTATGTTGGGTGCCTGCATGTTTTATGCTGACGGGATGATCACTCCAGCTATATCCGTTCTATCTGCAATTGAGGGAATTGCACTCATAACTCCAACTTTTCAAAGCTTTATCATACCAATCACTTTAATTATTATATTTGGGCTCTTTTGGGCACAAAGTAAAGGGACTGCAACTGTTGGATTTATGTTTGGACCTATCATGATGATATGGTTCTTAACACTCGGGGGATTGGGCATCTACAACATAATTCAAGCTCCATTTGTTTTGCATGCCTTGAATCCAATCTATGCAATAAATTTTTTCACTAATGAATTTTCGATTGCATTCATTACGCTTGGTGCCGTAGTGTTATGTGTTACTGGTGCTGAATCTCTCTATGCCGATATGGGACATTTTGGAAGAAGCCCTATTAAAATAACGTGGTTTAGTTTTGTCTTCCCAGCCCTTACTTTAAATTATTATGGTCAGGGGGCTTTAATAATGAATGATCCTGCTAATATAAAGAATCCTTTTTACATGATGGCCCCAGAATTTTTACTCTTACCTTTGGTTATATTGGCAACACTCGCAACCATTATTGCTTCCCAAGCTTGTATTACAGGAGCTTTTTCCGTATCAAGACAAGCTCTTCAGCTTGGCTTCATACCACGTATGCGTATTGACCATACCTCTGAAAACCAAGAGGGACAAATATACCTCCCAAGAATTAATTGGATTTTAATGGCTGGGGTAATGTCGGTGGTTCTAATATTTCAAAATTCAAGCGCTCTAGCAGGTGCATACGGTGTTGCAATAACTATGGATATGGTTATTGCTACAATTCTCGCAGCCGTTGTTCTACCTGATGTCTTAAAATGGGGTCGGTTGAAAACTGGGCTTTTAATAACCTTCTTTCTAATAATTGACCTTACATTCTTTGGAGCAAATATTATTAAAGTATTTGATGGTGGATGGTTTCCTATTCTTATTGGATCAATATTAATATTACTTATGTCAACATGGAAAAGGGGGCGCGCACTACTTTATCGAAAATTAAAAAATGAGTCTATGGAGATAGGTAATTTTTTAAAATCCTTAGGTCCAAATCTAAAAAAACGTGTTATTGGAACAGCTGTTTTCTTAACTCCAAATCCTGAAGGAGTTCCACATGCCCTTTTACATAACCTAAAACACAACAAAGTACTCCATGAAAAAGTAGTGCTGTTAACAATCAGATTTAAAGACTACCCACACTCCAAAAAAAGTAATTTGATTGAAGTAGAAAAGCTACCTCATAATTTTTATAAGGTTATTATCAACTATGGCTTTAAAGATGAAACAAGGATACCAAATGATCTTGCTAAATGTAAAAATAAAGGCCTTGAGTTTGATCCTATGAGTACATCTTATTTCATAGGCAAGGAAAGCTTGATTGCTCAACCAGGAAAAAATATGAACTATTTAAGGAAAAAAGTGTTCGTAACTTTATTCAGGAGTGCAGAAAATATTACCAATCAATTTCACCTTCCTGCAAACCGGGTTGTTGAGTTAGGCAGCCAGATTTTATTTTAAATTTAAGATAATGAAATATATATTAATTTTTATTCTCGTTCTATACGGTTGCTCCTCAACCACAACGAAGACAGAGTCCGAAGTAGATCGTGCTCAATTTATTTTATTACCAGAATTCTTAGCTATGAGTATGGCTGAAGATGGGTACAAACAAGAGTTAAAAAAAGCACGAGAAAATAAACAACTTAATCAAAATGATGAACATGTTAGGCGAGTTCGTGAGATAGGTTTTAATATTATTGATCAAGTAATATTTCTTCGTGATGGAACTGAAGATTGGAATTGGGAGATTAATGTTCAGGAAAGTGAGGAAGTCAACGCCTATTGTATGCCCGGTGGAAAAATCATGATGTACTCAGCATTAATTGAAAAAACAAATGCAACAGATGATGAAATTGCTGCTGTTATGGGTCATGAGATTGCACACGCAATCCGAGAACATGGTAGGGAAAGGATGTCGACTGCACTTGTTCAACAAGTAGGATTAATTGGTTTTGCCGCTTATATTGCAAATCAAGCAGAAGATAGAAGAGTGGCAGATGTTGCGGTACAAGCTGCAGCTATAGGGACCACTTTATTTTTTGCCCTTCCTCACAGCAGAGAACATGAAAGAGAGGCTGATAAATTAGGAATGGAACTAGCAGCAAGGGCTGGTTATAATCCGATAGCAGCAGTAAGCTTATGGAGAAAAATGGATGCCCTATCAAACGCCAAAATTCCTGAATTTTTTAGCACCCATCCTTCCAATGAAAATCGTATCCAAGATTTGCAAGCTCACGCTAAGAAAATAAACCCTCTTTATCTAGAGAACAAAAGAAAATAAAAGACAAAGCTTAAAAAATAGCTAATTAGGGTAAAATAACGTCCTTTATTTACCAACCTAAAAAATATTATGACAACATTGCAATCCATTATCGAAGATGCGTTTGAAAATCGATCAGAAATAACGCCAAGTACTGTCAGCTCAGAAATAAAAAATGCTGTTAATGAAACTATGGAAGGTCTTAATCACGGAGTACATCGAGTTGCGTCCCGCATTGGAAATTCTCAAGATTGGGAAACTCATCAATGGATAAAAAAAGCCGTACTTTTGTCTTTCAGAATTGAAGATAATGTAAAAATTGATAGTGGGTATACAAATTTTTTTGATAAAGTTAAATCCAAGTTCCATAGCTATAGTAAAGAAGATTTTAAAAAAGGTGGTTTTAGAGTAGTGCCAAACGCGATGGTAAGGCATGGAAGTTTTATTGGAAAAAATGCAGTACTTATGCCCTCTTATGTAAATATTGGTGCATTTGTAGATGAGGGAACCATGGTTGATACTTGGGCAACCGTTGGCTCTTGTGCACAAATTGGTAAAAATGTTCATCTTTCTGGAGGGGTAGGTATAGGGGGTGTACTTGAGCCTATTCAAGCTGGGCCAACAATTATTGGTGATAACTGTTTTATTGGTGCACGTTCAGAAGTTGTGGAAGGAGTTGTGGTTGAAGATAATGTTGTGATTTCAATGGGTGTATATATTGGGCAATCAACTAAAATATTTGATAGAGAAACTGGCGAAGTAACCTTCGGAAGAATACCTAAAGGTTCAGTTGTAGTTTCAGGGAATCTTCCATCAAAAGATGGGTCTTATAGTTTGTATTGCGCAGTTATTGTTAAAAAAGTTGATGAAAAAACGTTAAGTAAAGTGGGTATTAATGAGCTTTTAAGGGGTATTTGAATTGCTTAAGTTGTTTGGAATAAAAAACTGTAATACTGTAAAAAAAGCGATTGATTGGATGGATATTTCAAATATATCATTTGAATTTATGGATGTTAAAAAAGATAGTTTAAATATAGATATATTAAATGGCTGGGTACAAAATATGCCTGACAACTACTCTTGGGAGTCTTTAGTTAATAAATCAGGAATGACATGGAGAAAGCTTGATGATGACCAAAAAAAAAGTGCAGACAAACTTGAGGGGGCACTAGCATTAATTCTTGAAAAACCAAGCGTCATGAAAAGGCCGGTTATTACTGATGGGAAGAAAATACTTACCATTGGCTTTAATGAAATAATATTTGAGGAAAAATTTTTATAACACCATGCCTAAAACATTAGAATTATCAAAAGAATTAATTACAAAATCTTCAATTACTCCTGAGGACAAGGGTTGTCAGGATCTCATGATTGACCATCTTAAACCTCTTGGGTTTGATGTGGAAATATTAAATTTTGATGATGTACAAAACTTTTATGCAAAAAAAGGCAATGCATCTCCATTAATTGTTTTTGCAGGGCATACAGATGTAGTGCCACCCGGACCAAAAGATGCATGGAAATTTGATCCTTTTTCACCTACTGAAGACAATGGTATTCTTTACGGTAGAGGGGCCGCTGATATGAAATCCTCCTTAGCAGCCTTTGTTATTGCGATTGAAGAGTTTGTAAATGAAAATCCTGATCATAATGGTTCAATCGGTTTACTAATAACATCTGATGAAGAGGGAATAGCAAAAAATGGGACAGTTAAGGTCGTAGAGGCCTTAAAAGAAAAAAAAGAGCAGATTGACTTTTGCATTGTAGGCGAACCAACAAGTAGCTTAAAATTTGGTGACACTGTTAAAAATGGCAGGAGAGGATCTTTATCTGCTAATTTAGCTGTTAAAGGGATACAAGGGCATATTGCTTATCCAGAACTAATTCGAAATCCTATTCACGAAATTGCTCCAGCAATAGATGACCTTGTTAACACTGTTTGGGACGAGGGTAATGAATATTTCCCTAAAACTTCGTGGCAAATTTCCAACATTAATGGTGGAACTGGAGCAACTAATGTTGTGCCAGGTAAAGTAGAAGTATTATTTAATTTTAGATACTCAACAGAAAATACAGCAGAAGATCTCAAAAAAAGAGTGGTAGATATTCTTGACAAACATAAATTAGATTACACGATAACCTGGAATCACTCAGGTAAACCTTATCTTACAGAGAAGGGAGTGCTAGTGAATACTATTACTGAAGCTGTTAAAGATATTGCAAACATTACGCCATCCATCTCAACCACTGGTGGTACATCTGATGGTCGTTTTATTTCAACTATCTGCGATCAAGTGATAGAGTTTGGTCCCATTAATGAATCCATCCACAAAATCAATGAACATATCATCATCGATGATGTTGAACGACTCAAAGATATCTACAAGAAAACATTAGAAAAACTTCTAACTAATTAAATTACACACGTCTATTACGTTTTTTTTGGTTACTAAGCTGGGGTTTATTGAAATCATTAGGATTCATCCCATGCTTTTGGAGTAACCTGGAGACTTCAGCCTGAGTCAACTCAGTATGCATGCCTCTCTTAATATGAGAGGGTAAAATGACAATGCCAAACCTAACTCTAATTAATCGACTTACAGTTAAATTAAAATGTCCAAACATCCTTCTCACCTCTCTATTCCTTCCCTCTTTGAGAACCACCCGATACCATTTATTGGCACCTTCACCGCCTTCAAAAGAAATAGATTCAAATTTTGCAGTTCCGTCATCTAAGTCTATGCCTTTTGTAAATTTTTTTATTTGTTCTTCAGATACTTCGCCTAAGATACGAACTGAATACTCTCTATCGACCTCATATTTTGGATGCATCATTTTGTTCGCTAATTCTCCATTAGAAGTAAATATTAAAAGTCCAGAAGTATTAAAATCCAAACGGCCGATGGATATCCATTTTCCATTTTTAATTCTTGGTAAATTTTGAAACACATTAGTCCGTCCCTCAGGATCATTTTCACTCACAATTTCACCCTCTGGCTTATGATAGATTAAAACACGGGGAAGGTTATTGGAATTACTTAAAAAAATTGGTTTGCCATTAAGGCTAATCTTATCCGATGGTGTTATTGATTGCCCAACTTTTGCTATTTTATTATTAACTAATACCCTTTCATCAACAATCGCTTTTTCAATTTCTCTTCTCGAACCAAAGCCAGATTGTGCTAGCACTTTCTGAATTCTTTCACCTGAACTATTTTGGAGGGTATTTTGAGTATTTAGATTAGGATTTTTATTGGTCATTAATTTGTTCTGAGGCATCTGCTGACAGTAATTTTTCTTCAAGACTATGAGAAATTTTATCTTCTGAATGCGATATGTCTGGAAGTTGATTTAATGACTTTAATGCAAAATCATCTAAAAAAAATTTAGTTGTTGCATAGAGTGAAGGTCTTCCAGGGACCTCTTTTTGCCCAATAATTTCTACCCATTCTCTTTCTAAGAGCTGCCTTAAGGTATTTGGGTTTAAAGAGACACCACGAATTTTCTCAATATCTCCACGGGTTACTGGTTGCCGATAAGCAATAATAGCTAAAACCTCCATGACTGCCCTAGAATATTTGATTGCTCGATCTGGAGATAGCCGCATCAATGAGTCAGTAAACATTGGTTTTGCCTCAAAGCGATAACCATGTGCCACCAAAACTAAATTTAATGTTTTTTCATTCCAATCGTTTTTAATATCATCCAATAACATCCTAATAGTAGATCGTTCTACCTTTTCCTCAAATAATTTTTGGAGATCATCTATAGATAGCGGCCTACCGCTTGTCAGCAAAGCAGTCTCAATAATATTTTTGTATTTAACTGATTGTTCCATTTAGATCTATGCCCTTTGAATATAGATAGGAGAACAAGGCTCTTGTTGGTTAATTTTAATTAAGTTTTCCTTGGTAAGCTCTAAAATTGCCAAGAAACAAACTACCAGCTTTGGAATAGGGTCTTTTTCTTCATTAAAAAATGAATCGAAAGAAATTAACTGATCATTTCCTAATTTTTTTATTATTAATGACATATGTTCTCTTACTGAAAGTTCGGCACGATTTATTCTGTGGGTCTCAAACTGCTCAGCTCTTTTTATCACATTTTTCCAAGCATTAAATAGTTCCTCAATAGAAACATCTGGTAAAGATTTTGGTTCAATGACCTTTTCAAAATATCCTTGCGCAATAAACCTATCTCTGCCCACTTGAGAAATATCATCTAATTCTTGAGAAGCTGTTTTCATAAGCTCATATTCAATTAATTTCTTTACAAGTTCTGCTCTAGGATCTAAATCATCGTCCTCATCATTAATTATGGGAGGTAACAACATCCTTGACTTAATCTCTATCAACATTGCTGACATTAATAAATAATCAGCTGCTAATTCAAGCTTGATCTGTTTCATTTTTTCGACATATTCCATATATTGTGTTGTCAAAGTCGCCATAGGAATATCAAGGATATCAATATTATTTTTTCTGATTAAATACAGTAATAAGTCCAAAGGTCCCTGAAAGGAATCCAGGTAAACCTCTAATGCATCTGGAGGTATATATAAATCTTGTGGTAATTTTGAAAGTGACTCTCCATAAATTTTTGCATCATTTAAAAGATCAGTTTGAAGTTCACTACTCATGAAAGATCAATTCCCATAACTTCACGAACATCTCTCATGGTATCTCTAGCTAATTTTCTTGCTTTTTCACAGCCCTCTGCCACAACACTTTTTACTAAATCAGGACTCTCAATATAATCTTTTGCCCTTTCTTGAATTGGCTTTAATTCCTTAAGAACAGATTCAATAATTGGCTGCTTGCACTCAACACAACCTATACCAGCCTGAGTACAGCCTTCTTTGGCCCACTTTTGCGTTTTCTCCATTGAATACACTTGATGAAGTTGCCAAACTGGGCAATTATTTGGATTGCCTGGATCATTTCTCCTAATTCTTGCTGGATCAGTTGGCATAGTTCTTATTTTCTTCTCTACTTCTTTAGGGTCTTCCCTGAGAGCTATTGTATTATTATAAGATTTAGACATTTTCTGGCCATCAAGACCTACCATCTTCGATGCTGGGGTAAGCTTGTATTCGGGTTCAATTAAAATCATCTTACCTCCACCCTCCAAAAATCCCAATAATCGCTCTTTATCGCCCAAGCTTAAGCTTTGTTGCTCATCAATAAGAGCTTGTGCAGCCTCAAGGGCCTGATCATCACCCTCCTCTTGATATGAAGTTTTCAGTTCGCGATATAGTTGGCCTTTTTTTGAGCCCAATTTTTTAATGCCTTCCTCAGCTTTTTCCTCGTAACCAATCTCTTTACCATATAAATGATTAAATCTTCTTGCGACTTCGCGCGTAAATTCTATATGAGGTACTTGATCCTCCCCGACAGGAACCTGTGTAGCTTTATAAATTAAGATATCTGCACTTTGAAGTAAAGGATAACCAAGAAAACCATATGTGGATAAATCTTTTGATGATAATTTTTCTTGTTGATCTTTGTAAGTAGGTACTCTTTCAAGCCATCCTAAGGGTGTAATCATAGAAAGTAATGTATGAAGCTCTGCATGTTCAGGAACCTTTGATTGAATAAATATAGTTGCTAACGCTGGGTCTATTCCGGCTGCTAGCCAGTCAATGACCATGTCCCAAACATTTTTTTCAATAATTTCAGGATCATCATAGTGAGTAGTAAGAGCATGCCAATCAGCAACAAAAAATAAGGATTCTGCCTCATGCTGTAAATTTACCCAATTTTTAAGTACACCATTGTAATGTCCCAGGTGCAAATGTCCTGTAGGTCTCATTCCTGAAACAATTCTCTCAATTGCCATAAATACCCTTCAATTTATAAAATAAAATTATCCAAATATACGAAAAATTATACTCTGACTAAGATTAACTAGTGGAAATAAAATTTTGCCTAACACTCCAGAAAATAATAAAAAAATTAAGATGATTAAACCGTATCTCTCTAATCCTGCTAAATAACCTGACCAAGGATATGGTAATAAACTTACCGCTACTCTGCCACCATCAAGCGGGGGTAATGGCAACATATTTAAAACCATGAGAATAATATTTATTTGAATTCCTGCTAAACACATAACTCGTAAAAATAATTCAGCTTGCTCAGGAAAAAGATTAATTTGTACCAAAATTATGGTCCAAAAAATTGCCATAATTAAATTGGAAGCTGGACCAGCAAGTGCTACCCACATCATATCTTTTTTTGGATTTCTAAGATTCGAGAAATTTACTGGTACTGGCTTTGCCCAACCAAAGAGAATTCCTCCCAACATGACAGTAAGTGCCGGCAATAAGATTGTTCCCATAGGATCAATATGTTTGAATGGATTAAGTGTTATTCTCTTAAGGTAATGAGCAGTCATATCTCCAAAGTATCTTGCTGCATATCCGTGGGCTGCCTCATGAACTGTAATGGCAAAAATTATCGGTAGCGCATAAGCACAAATTTTTTGGATGATATTTAATTCCATTATTGACTAACTTTAAACACCATCTTTAATTAACACCCTCTGTTAAGGACCATTTATTCCAAATTGGGTCGCAGTTTGCAGGTAATGTTTGCATTTGTCCCATTTGCCTAAAGGATATTCCTGGTCCATGGAAATCAGATCCACATGAGGCAGATAAACCAAATTCTTTTGCAAGATTTGCAAAATAAGATGATTGAGATGGATCCTGGCTACCTGAGACTACTTCAATACCAACACCGCCCAAGCCTTTGAAATCTTGCATTAATTTTGGGTATAGCTTATTGCCCATATCATACCTTCCTGGATGAGCTATTACGGCATCTCCTCCTGCTTTGGAAATCCATGATACTGCCTCTTCTAAATCCGACCATACATGATTTACGTAGCCAGGCTTTCCTGGAGTAAGAAATTTTTTAAAAACGCTCTTTACGTCTTTAGCATGACCTTTTTCAACTAAATATTGAGCAAAATGTATCCTTCCTACAGCACCATCTTTAGAATATGAGCTTGCCCCTTCAAGACTTCCCATTATGCCTGCCATTCCCAAACCATGTGCCATTTTTTCAGCCCTAGCATCCCTTCCATCCCTAATTTTTTTTAAACCATTAATAAGGTCTTTATCTTTGTTGTTGAAATTCAAACCAACAATATGTAAGGTTCTTTTTTGCCATGTTACTGAAATTTCAACACCATTGATAAAAAGTATGCCTAAAGATTTTGCAACCTTCCTAGCCCTATCCAATCCATCTATATCGTCGTGATCTGTTAAAGCTAGAATATCAACATTCTTACTGTGAGCATATTTGACCAAATCTTCTGGCGAAAAAAGCCCATCAGATATAGTAGAATGACAGTGCAAGTCTATTATTGGAGTTTTCATAACTTTGAGTATTGATTATATTAGCTATTTCCAACAAACGATAGGTTTAAAATTTATTTATGCAAAAATTTTTATTTGATTTATTCCCAATTATTTTATTTTTTATTGCTTTTAAAATCTATGATATTTTTATTGCAACTGCGGTAGCTATCATTGCGACCCTTCTTCAAATAATCTATGTTTACTTGAAAGATAAAAAAGTTGAAAAGGTATTATTATTTAATGGAGTCATGATTACCTTCCTTGGTGGTCTAACTATTTTGTTACAAGATAAAATGTTTATTATGTGGAAGCCATCGGTTCTTTATTGGTGTTTTGCTCTAATCTTGTTATTTTCTAATTTATTTTTAAAGAAAAATTTAGTGCAAATGGCTCTCGGTAAGCAAGTAGAACTGAAAAATAAGTTTTGGAATGTAATTAATTGGTATACCAGTATATTCTTTGTCCTACTAGGTTTTATCAATTTATATGTTGCCTATAATTTTAGCGAGGATACATGGGTTAATTTTAAGCTTTTTGGAATTACAGGATTGCTATTTATATACATGATATTTCTAGGACTATATATTTCTAAAGTTGGTAAGGGATAAATTATGTGGTACGTTTTTAATGCAACTGATACAGAAAATAGTCTAGCTAAAAGGCTGAAACATAGACCTGAACATATCGCTAGGCTTACTGAGCTTATTAATGAAGGGAGATTACTCGTCGCTGGAGCCTACCCAGCAATTGATAATGTCGATCCAGGTAAGAATGGTTTTAAAGGAAGTCTTATCATTGCAGAATTTGACTGTATCGAAGATGCCCAAGATTGGGCAAAAAAAGAACCCTTTCTATTGCATGGAGTTTATTCAAATATCGATATTAAACTATTAAAAAAGAGCCTACCTTAATATGATGGAGAAAATTATTACTGAACGACTAGCTTTTTTAAATCCTACCAAGCTCGAAATTATTAACGAAAGTCATCTCCATCAAGGTCATTCAGGAAATACTGGTGGGGGGCATTTTAATGTTCTCATTGAGAGCTTGGCCTTTCAAAATAAAACTAGAATGGAAATGCATCGAATGGTTTATGGTGCTCTAGAAGATTTAATACCAAAAAAGATTCACGCCCTCAGCATAAAAGCTATAAATCCAGATGCTTAATACCCTCTCCAAAAATTGCTTACTACTCCTTTTACTTATATTTTTTAATATTAGTCAGGCGGAAGTAGCTAGTGTGAATGGTAAAGATATTTCACAAGATCTAGTAGACTTCATTAAGAGTGAAGTTAAAAAACAAGGAAGGTCTATTAATAATGAAATGGAAGAAAATATAATTGATCGACTGATTGACCTTGAAGTAATAAACCAAGCTGCAAGTGATTCAGGATTATTATCTGACCCAATGATTCTAGCGCAAGCTGAGCTATCTACAAAAGAACTTATTTATACGCTTTACCTGCAAAAATTTATTGTAAAAAACCCTATATATGATGATGAAGTAAGACTTAAGTATGATAAGTTCAAAATTGATTTTAATGAGCAAGAATACAATGCAAGCCATATACTTGTTAAATCAAGAAATAAAGCCAAAAAAATAATTAAAAAACTTAAACGTGATGCCAATTTTGCAGAATTAGCATCCAAATACTCAATAGATGATGAGACTAAAGAAAATGGAGGAGATCTTGGATGGTTTTCAAAGAATCTTATGGTTAGCTCCTTTTATGAGGGGGTAAAGAAATTGAAAGAAGGAGAATTTTCAAAAAAACCTATTCAAACTCAGTTTGGGTGGCATGTCATTGTCCTAAAAAAAATAAGACCATTAGCAGCCCCTAAATGGATTGATAAAAAAGATGACATTAAAACAGAATTGCAAAAAGAAAAACTTAAAGCACATTTAGAGAAATTACGTGCCGCAGCCAATATATCTTTGAAAGATTAAATTATATCGCTTTAATTTGTGTGACAGCATCTAAAATGACTTGAGCATCGCCATCAACTTTTTTTGTAGGTACAAGATCGGGCCACAAGAAAGCAAGTGAATCTATCAATGAAAGTGTTTTGCTTATTTTTTGTTTATCTGCCTTATTATCCACTTGCATTTTATTCAGGATATCTTTAGCTGTCATAGTGAAGCCAAGCGCATCCTGATACTCATATTTATTCTTTACATCACCATCCACAATACCGATAGCATATTCTTCTGCAGCAGTTTCTAGTAAAGATTGTACTAGCATTATTGTTTGATCAACCGTTTTACTCTCTTCACTGACAAATTGTGCATTTTTATCAATAGCGTCAAACAAATTTTGATAATTATCATTAATTACATTCAATGGCTCTTCATTTTCAACAGATAATGCTAGTTTTTCCAATTCAGCAGAAAATCCATCAGTACCCTTTGCCTCAAAAGTTGGAATAATATCTCCATATAACTCACTCTCTGGATGCTTCATGTGGTGTTGCCCATTCTCAATGTAGTCAGCCTTATATAATTCAACTCCTACCCATAGATGTCCTTTAATTAAATTAAGGTTAGTCAAATATTCAATATCTGATGAAAATACCTTAGGGGATGAGCTCTTCATATCTCCATGGTCGTGACCATGGTCATCATGGTCGTGGTGGTCATCATGACAACCTATAACAAAGATAGTCAATAATATTGTTAATAAATATTTTTTCATAATTTAAACAACCTTATTTATTTTTTAAAGTAAAAACTTCTCCACATTCTAATACCAAATATTAAGGATAGAAGCCATAAAATAACCTCAGGCCAATTTGGATTACTGTTGTAACCTAAAAAGCCTGTAAGAAATATACCTACCCTACCCTTATCATGAAGTAAGTGAGTGTATTTATCATTACCATTAATGTTGTATGAATATAGCGTTGTATTTTCTACCTCTTTTTGTGGCTCTAAGATACTCCATGCCCTGGGAATTTCACTTTTATCATTTATTCCAAAGATTTCTAAATGATTTCCTTTTACAAAAAATTCCTCCATCTCATGCGTACCATAAGCAACCATACCGGATGCGAAAATCACTAGCATTAGCGTTGTTCCTTGAAAAAACGCTTTAAGATTTATCTTTCTCCCTTGTACTACAATTCCGTATCCAATAAGGATTGCAATGCACATGCCACTAAAAAACCCTAAATAGGAAAAACTGCCAGTCATATTAAAGCTTCCCATCAAAAATAAGGCAGTCTCAAAACCTTCTCGTAAAATTGCAAAAAACACTACCAAGAAAATTCCCCATCCTGCCGTCTGCATTGCCATTTTTGTTTTCTTTTCCATAGCCGCTCTTTCACTTACGTGCTTTGATAGCCAGAAAACAACGTACCATAAGAGCATTGCAGTAACATACATACTAATGCCTTCAAACAGTGATTGTATCGAAGCATTACCAATGGATTCCTTAATTACATTTATTCCAACAGCCACCCCTGCACTTGCAAGAATAGCAGTCATGACTGCAAGCCAAAGCTGATTTATTTCTCTCTTAAGATTATTTTTTTCTAGAAGTGTATATATGATTCCAACTATAAGGCAAGCTTCAAGACACTCTCTAAAAGTAATTATAAATTCATTCAAAACTAAAGTTCCTCTTAAAATTGTTAATATTCTAGATGAGAATCATTCTCATTACAATCAATTATAAAATAATAATGAAATAAGATTATTTAATGACCTTATAGTTTAATAAAAAACTTAAAAAATTTATTTTTATAGCTATTATCGATTAA
>ERZ802830.1739-NODE-1739-length-20455-cov-5.65078_pt1 | contig 20455 bp, 25 predicted proteins | sample MGYA00345654_ERZ802830 | MGnify/ENA primary metagenome ERZ802830 (study PRJEB30503, sample SAMEA104212375) | marine metagenome | biome: Westerlies Biome; feature: [SRF] surface water layer (ENVO:00010504) within the epipelagic zone...; material: water...
CCAAAAACATATGGTTTGTGTGAGGACGAAGATGTTGCAGGTACAACTTTTTTTATTATGGATTGTTTAGATGGAGACATATACTGGGACCCAATGCTACCATCACTATCAAAAGAAAAAAGAATTAAAGTCTATAAAAATAAAAATAAAACACTTGCTGCTCTTCATAGTATTGATTATCAAAAAATAGGATTGCAAGATTATGGTAAGCCAGGTAATTATGTTGCTCGACAGGTCTCAAGATGGTCAAAACAATATCGAGCATCTGAAACAGATAACATTGATGCAATGAATAATCTTATTGAGTGGTTACCCAAAAATATACCTGATGACGACGAAACCTCAATTGTACATGGTGATTATCGTCTTGATAATATGATCATGAGGGATCAAGAGGTTATAGGAGTTTTAGATTGGGAACTTTCGACGTTAGGACATCCCATTGCAGATTTTTGTTATCACTGCTTAACATGGAGAACTGAAAATGTTTTTTATGATTTTCCGAAATTAAAGGAACTTGGTGTCCCAAATGAAATTGAATATAGAGACATGTATTCTGAAATGACAGGTAAAGATTTATCTAAAAATTGGGAATTTTATATGGCTTTTAGTTTGTTTAAAGTTGCTGCGATTTGTCAAGGGATATTAGGTAGAGTTAGAGATGGAACAGCTGCAAGTAAGCATGCAGAAGACAGAGGATTAAAAGTTTATCCTTTATCTGAAGGCGCTTGGTCAATCATAGAAAACAACCTTAAATAAAAATTATTTCCTACTAAAAAATAATACTATTCCTGAAACTGAAGTTACTAGAGCTAAGATTGAAAATATTTTTAGTAAAATATTGTTTATATTTTCTCTATCTTTGTAATCCATAATATGAAGTGCCCAAAAAAAGTCCCAGATCCTCCAAGAATCTGATCTTATTGATAATATATCGCCTGTCATAGGATTAACATATATATTAATTTTATCTTTTGTATCAGTAGAGATCTTATACAGTGGTAAAGGTCTGCCTCTATATTCACTTCCAGCACTATCTTCAGTTATTAAAGTTGCATTTATTGGAATTAGGGAAGTTTTAATTTTTGCTATAACTAATGCTTCTTCTTGTGTTAAAACATTTATTTTTTTGCCATCAGGGTATGTGCTATATGTTTTGATACCATTAATATTTTCTTCAATAATTTGTTGGTCTAATCTAGTAAAAATTCTGAACTCTTTATCCAATGGTAGGCGATACTGTTCTCCTCTAATAAGTTCAATTTTATTAAAAGCAAAATATATCCCTGAAATTGTCCAAAGTAAAAGTTGGATTGCTATAAAAATACTTAAGTACCTATGAATTTTTCTTATTGAAAAACTTCTATTCATTTAAATTATTTCTTTCAGTGGCTCTGAAACAAATGAATACTTCTCTATTTCATTACTTTCATAAAGTATTTCTTCGTCATCAATTTGCAAGATTATGTCAATATCAAGAGTACGGGAACTAAATTTTGGCATATCTCTTCTTCTGCCTGATTCATCCTCAATAGCTTTTAATTTTTTATTTAATTCTTCAAAGGAAATATTTGTCTCACCACACATAACTAAATTTAAAAAATCATCGCCCTCGAAGCCTTCTGCTTTTGTTTTATGAATAGATGAGTACTTAGTTGTTTCTAATATGCGTTGTAATTTTTGTATTGCAAAAATAATATTTGCTTCCGCATTTATATTGCTGCCAAGGGAAAGATAATACTTCATTATCGAGTAATAATTAATCCGACATCTTTAGAGCCTCTTATTGCTCCTGGTTTTGATATTCGAAGTCTGATAGATTTAACACCATAATTATTCTTGACCAAAGATGCTATTTCTTCAGCAAGGGTTTCTTGAAGTTGAAATGAAGAATCTTCAACAAACTTAATAACTCCTTTAGCAATAGCTTTATAGTCAATTGTATCTTCTATGGAATCAGTCTTAGCTGCCTTTTTGCAATCAAATGGAAATTCTAAATCTATACTTACCTCTTGTTTCACTTTCCTCTCCCAATCAAAAATTCCTATTATAGTTTTTACTCTTAAGTCTTTAATATAAATTATGTCTTTCATAGTGATAACTCAGTTAACGGCCATCTGGCTCTAACAAATGATGATTCTTTTTTAATTTTAACAGATGATCTAATTGAGCCAACAAATGCAATCATAGCTGCATTGTCACCACAATATTTTAAAGATGGATAATATACTTTTATATCCATTATGTTTTCTAAGTCTTTAATTGCTGTTCTTAAAGATTTATTTGCAGCTACTCCACCTGCAATAATTACTGTTTTTCTTTTAGAGCTCTCAACAGTCTTTTTTATTTTATTTAATAGCACATCAATGACAGCTTGTTGGAAAGACGCTGCTATATCTGCCTTAATATCATCTGAAGGGTTTTTAAAATCTTTTAATTTATACAAAACTGCAGTTTTCAATCCACTAAAACTTAGATCAAGATTATCACTATTAATCATAGGTCTTGGAAAATTAAATGCAGCCGGATTACCTTTCAGTGCAAGTTTTTCTATTTGTGGTCCGCCTGGATATGGTAAATCTAAAAGCTTAGCAACTTTGTCAAATGCTTCACCAACAGCATCATCTTTTGATTGACCAAGTATTTCGTAATTTCCTTTATCCATAACATCTACAATCATGCTATGTCCTCCGCTTACTAATAAAGAAATATATGGAGTATTTATTTCTGGAAATTCCATCAAAGGTGACATCAAATGTCCTTCAAGGTGATTTATCGGGATTAGTGGAATTTTCAAAGCAACTGACAATCCTTGTGCAAAGCTTTCTCCTATTAACAATGCGCCAAGCAGACCTGGCCCAGACGTATATGATATTTGATCTATATCAGCAAGTTTTATATCACCAAGAGCTGCTTTCAAAACGTTTACAATTTTTAAACAATGATCTCTTGATGCTAATTCTGGAACAACACCGCCATATGCAGCATGCATCTTACTTTGGCTATAGATAGACTCACCTATAATTCCATTTTCAGAATCATATATGGCGATTGCCGTTTCGTCACAAGATGTTTCAATTCCTAAAGTTTTCATAAAAAAGTTTTGCAAAAATACCAATCACAGCTTAAACTACGCGTCACATTATGCCTTCAATTATAATAAAAGAAACAGAACATTTTGACATTGGTTTAAGAAAGTTCAAGCGTGCATGCGAAAAGGCTGCAATTGTTCCAGAAATTAGAGCAAGAGAATTTTATGAAAAGCCAACAGAAAAAAGAAAAAGATTAATGGCTGCAGCTGTTAAAAGGGCTCGCAAGACTAATAGAAGATCATATCCTAGACTAAGATCTTTTAGGTAACTTTGTCACTTCTTCAAGAAATAAAAAATGACCTCAAGTCAGCAATGCTTGAGAAAAATATAATGGTCCGAGACACGCTTAGAATGTTTGTGGCTGAAGTGCAAAAGTATGAAATTGATTCAAAAGAACCTGCAGATGATTCAAAGGTATTACAAATTATTAACAAAATGATTAAACAAAGAATGGATTCTATTGATCAGTTCGATGCAGGTGGAAGATCTGATTTGGCAGAAAAAGAAAGAGATGAAGTATCAGTACTCTCAAAATATAAGCCCAAGCAATTAACTGAGGAAGAGATAGTCTCGATAGTTGAAAAGGCTATTAATGAAACTCAAGCAAATTCAATGCAAGATATTGGAAAAGTCATGGGTATACTAAAAAGTTCTATTGCTGGCAAAGCAGATATGGGTATAGTAAGTAAAATTGTTAAGGATAAATTGAGCTAAATTTATTTTAGATCTTATGGAAAGATTCAATAAAAGACATTCAGACGAATATCGGAAGTTAACAATAGAAAAAGATTTTAATATTCATGCTGAGGGTTCAGTTTTAGTCTCTTTTGGTAATACAAAAGTTATATGCACAGCAACTTTTGAAAATAATGTTCCAAGATGGATGAGAAACAGTGATGAAGGTTGGGTTACAGCAGAATATGGAATGTTACCGAGATCAACAAATGAAAGGATGGGAAGAGAGGCTGCAAGAGGTAAGCAATCTGGACGTACTCAAGAAATACAAAGATTAATTGGACGGTCTCTTCGTCAAGCTGTCAATTTAAAATATCTTAAAGGAAAAACTATTAATATTGATTGTGATGTTATCCAGGCAGATGGTGGAACTAGAACAGCTTCAATTACTGGAGGTTGTGTAGCTTTATTTCAAGCCATAAAAAATTTTCATGAAGATCAAAGAGCTATAAAAAATTTTGTTGCAGCTATTTCGTTAGGTGTTGTAAAAGGAAATGTCCTTTTAGATCTTGATTATGAAGAGGATAGTAGTGCTGATACAGACTTAAACTTAGTCATGACTGAAGAGTTAGAGCTTATTGAAATTCAAGGAACTGGTGAAACGTCAGCTTTCACTAAAAAACAGCTTAATGATATGCTTGATCTAGGATCCTCAGCTATTTCTGAGATTATAAAAATACAAAAGGCGTCTTTATAGTAAGTGAAAGGTTATCAATCAAAATTTCTCAATTTAGCTCTTGAGGCTAATGCTTTAGAGTTTGGAGAATTCACATTAAAATCTGGAAGAAAAAGTCCATATTTTTTTAATGCTGCAAAAATGTTAAATGGCATTGATCTTAGTATCATTGCAGAGTCCTATGCTGAAGCGCTCAAGGGTTGTCAAACTTCTTTTGATTGTATCTATGGACCAGCTTATAAAGGAATTTTTTTAAGCACTTTATTAGGTATGTATCTCAATAAAGATAGAAAAAAGTACCCAATTTCATTCAACAGAAAAGAAATAAAAAATCATGGAGAAGGCGGAAATATAATTGGCGCAATTCCTAAAGGAAACGTACTAATAATAGATGATGTCATTTCAGCAGGAACTGCAATTAGGGAATCAATTGAAAACATCAATAACATTGGAGCTATACCAAAGATAATACTAGTTGGTCTCGATAGACAAGAAAAGGGTTTGGGTAGCAAATCTGCTGCAAATGAGATACAAGAAAGTTATGGAATTCTTGTTCAATCTATAATCAATTTAGATACATTGATTAGTTTTTCAACTGAAAACAAAGATTTTCATAAATATCAGGATGAATTAATAGAATATAGAAAAAAATGGGGAGCCTAAATGTTTTCTGGAATTGTTGTTGGAACAGGAAAGGTTAATAAAGTCATAAAATTCGAAGACTATAATGTGCTTGAAATTTCTTATCCAAAAGAATTTACAAAAAATCTTAAAAAGGGAGCCAGTGTTTCTGTGAACGGGGTTTGTTTAACTTCGAAAAATAAAGGTTCAAAAATTCTTAAATTTGATGTCATCGAAGAAACATTAAAAAGAACAAATTTAAGAAATGTCTGTAAAAATGATTTTGTTAATCTAGAAAGATCTATCAGCGCGTCTACTGAAATTGGTGGTCATTTGATGTCTGGACATGTTCACTATGCGGCAAAAATTCTTGAAATCGTCAATAAGAAAGGTATTAAAGATATTAAGATTAGTCTTAATGAAAAATATTCAGATTATGTCTTAGAAAAGGGCTACATTGGTATAAATGGATGCAGCATTACTATTGGCAAAGTTAATAAAAACTCGTTTCTAGTTCATTTAATTCCGGAAACTTTAGAAATAACAAATTTAAACTTTATTCAAAAAAACGACCTTGTAAATATTGAAATTGATCAAAATACCATTGCCATAGTAGATACAGTAAAAAAAACCTTAGCTAGAAAGAAATCTTGATAAAACGGCCATTCTAATCGCTACTCCATTGGCAACTTGTTCTCTAATAACTGTATTATCTGAATTATAAACATTTTCAGAAATTTCAATGAAATTAACTGGTCCAGGATGCATAAGAATTACGTCACCTCTTGCCAAGTCCAATCTTTCAGAAGTTAATCCAAAAGACTGTTTATATTCATCAAGATTAAGACTAGTATCTGTTTCAAACCTCTCATGTTGAATTCTTAAAGCCATGATTACATCTGCATCAATAATTGCTTTATCTAAATTTGGTTCATATTTTCCTAAATTACTATTTTGATATTGAGTACACATCGATGGTTCTCCAGAAAATGTAATATTATTTGAAGAAAATTTTGATATTCCTTCACAAAAAGAGGTTGTAACTCTTGAGTGATCTAAATCACCAAAAATCAAAATATTTAGGTTATCTAAAGAACTTTTATAGTCTTTTATAGTCATTAAGTCTATTAGTGTTTGGGTAGGATGTGAAATAGTACCCTCGCCAGCATTTATAAAAATAATATCTTGCATATTAGGTGCTAATTCTCTTATGACTGAATCCTTGTGCCTTAAAACACACAAGTCTACCCCCATTAAACTTAGAGCATCAATTGTTTCGTATATTGATTCGCCCTTTTGAATTGATGAACTAGCAACATCGAAATCAATAACTGTGCATCCTAAATTTTTTGCAGCAATTTCAAACGATGATTTTGTTCTTGTACTAGGCTCACAAAAAATATTTGCAATTGTCTTGTCGGGAAATAAATCTTCTTTTCTAAAAGATCCATCATCAGATTTAAATTGTTTTGCAAAATCAATTATTTCAATAATTTCTTTTTTTGAGAGATCTTCAATTGATAAGAAGTCTTTAATCATTTAAAGAAACAATTGCATCCATTTCAATACTTACTCCCAATGGCAAACCCGAGACTTCAACAGTTGCTCTTGCTGGATACGGTTCACTAAAATATTCCATCATTAGTTCATTTACTTCGGCAAAATTCGATAAATCTGTTAAATAGATAGTTAATTTTACAATATCATTTAAATCAGAATTTGATTCTAAACATATATTTCTTAGATTGCTTATTACTTGGATGGCTTGGTCTTTTATAGATCCCTCAACTAACTCACTAGTAACTGGATCTAAAGGAATTTGACCCGATACGAATAAAAAATTATTTGATTTTATGCCTTGTGAATATGGGCCAATTGCCTTTGGAGCTTTCTCAGTATAAACCCTTTCTTTGGTCATAATATCCTCAAGATTTTTTGTAGCACTCTCTAAGTATGCAATTGTACAGAAAAAACCCAAGAGAATCTTTATCATTTTTCATTTATTACTCTTATACAGCTAGAGGTAAATTTTTTAGACCTAACTTTTTGTGAAATTTTGTTTAACTCATTTAAATCTGTAACTTCAATACCCATATCAAAACCAGTAAAATTTGAATCAATGTCTTTTGTTTGAACCGAATCAATATTAATACCTGCTCTTGTGAAAATTGATGTTAAATCTGATAGAACTCCAACCTTATTTTCTGTGCTTATACTTAACTTAGCTATATATTGATTATTTTTTTTGCTTTTTCCCCACTTTGCATCTATATATCTAGAATCTTTATCAATATACGGAGATACGCCTTTACATTTCTTATGGTGAATTACTATACCTCTGTCCGTATCAGAATGTGCAATAACACTATCGCCAAAAACTGGCGAACAGCATTTTGCATATACCACAGACACTCCTTCAATGTGATTATCAATTATTGTTAAAGCATTATTCGTTTCTAATTTTTTCTTCTTTCTTATTCTTAGACCAGAATAAAATCTCTCCGCAACAATATTACCTGTCCTTTTCCCTAGTCCTAAGTCAGTGAGAAGTTTGTTAAGTGAGGTCACTCCAATTGAGGATAATACTTGTTTCAAAACTTTACCTCTATAATCTGCAAGGCTTGATCCACTTCTTTTAAGTTCTGTTTCTAACATTACTTTTCCAGCTTTTCTTGCTGAGGAGACTTTTTGATTTCTAAGTCTAGATCTAATTCCACTTCTGGCTTTACTGGTTACAACAAAATTAAGCCAAACCGGATCAGCCTCAACAGTGTCATTTGAGGTAATGATTTCAACAGTTTGTCCACTTTGTAATTCAATATTCAATGGTGCCTCTCTTCTATTAACCTTACATCCAATGATTTTATCTCCTAAATCAGTATGAACCTCATAGGCAAAATCAATAGGTGTTGCTCCTGTTTTTAAACCATAAATATGCCCTTTTGGTGAAAATAAATATACTTCACTTGAATCTAAATCAGTCTTTATTGATTCAACAAACTCCATGGAATCAGATGATTTTTTGTGAAGATCTAATAATCCTTTTAACCACTTTCTTGCTCTTAATTCACTGCCTGGTTGAGAGTCCTTTGTTTTGTATCCCCAATGAGCAGCAATACCCATATTAGATGTTGCCCACATGGTTCTTGTTTGAATTTGAACTTCAATTGGAAATGCTTTTAAAGCGAGTAAGCTTGTATGCAATGCTTGATACCCATTAGATTTAGGAATAGCAATATAATCCTTAAACCTATTTTCTATTGGTGAGAAATAATTATGAATAACTCCAAGAGCTCTATAACAATCATCAATAGAATCGACTAAAATTCTGAAGCCATAAACATCTAATATTTCTGAAAAGGGTTTGTGTTTTGTTTTTATTTTGTTGTAAATGCTATAAAGATTTTTTTCTCTTCCCTTCACAGCTGGTCCATAAACACCATTATTTTTAAGATGTGATTTAAGCTCTTTTCTTATTTTTGTAATAATTTTTTTTCTGCCACCGCTAGAATTTTTTATAGCATTTTCTAAAATTGAAGCTCTCATGGGATGCAGACATTTAAATGCTCTATCCTCAAGTTCAGATCTAATATCTTGCATACCTACCCTAAGAGCAAGTGGACCATAAACTTCCAATGTTTCTTTTGAGATTTGTATTTGTTTATGTCTTGGAAGGTGTTCTATTGTTCGCATGTTATGCAACCTATCACAGAGTTTAACAAGAATAACTCTTACATCTTTAGCCATTGCAAGTGCCATTTTTTGAAAATTATTAGCATTTCTCTCTGCTTTATTCTTCATTTTAATTTTCCCAAGCTTGCTAACTCCATCAACAATATTTGCAACATCTTCGTTAAAAAGCTTGATGAGATTAGTTTTTTGTACGTTGCAATCTTCAAGAACATCATGCATTAGTGCAGAACAAATAGAATCTCTATCCATCTTTAAATCCAAAAGAATGTTAGATACCTCAACTGGATGAGTTATATATTTTGAACCATCTTTTCTTTTTTGACCGTCATGAGCATGAAAGGCAAAAGTATAGGCTTTTTGAATGATTTTTATATCTTTTGAATTTAAGTATGAAGAAGATGCCTTAAAAATTTTATTTGGTAAATTTAAGAGTTGAGTTTGAGAAAAGTTATTTATTAAGTGGTTTGGGAGAATTCTTTCACTCAAATTGATCCTCCCACAGAATTATCGATTGTTACTGTTATCTGTTTCGGGGTTCATAGGAGTAGAGAAACCATCAAGTAAAAGATCTTCTTCAAGTGTCTGTTCTAACATTTCGTTATCTATAAGACCTTCCTCTATCTCTCTAAGTGCAACCAAGGTTGGTTTATCATTATTCCATTCAACAAGAGGGTCTCTGGAAGTTGTTGCAAGCTGTCTTGCCCTTTTTGATGCCATGATTATTAAATCAAATCTACTTGGTATTTTTTGTAAACAATCTTCTACAGTAATTCTAGCCATATTAAACTCCTAATTGCGTATTTTAGTTCTTATTTGGTCATTAAGACAACAAATCTCTTAATATCTTTTTATTTTGAGTATCATCTTGTATTTCTTTTTTAAAGAAAATAATACTTTTTAATGCTTCAAATGCCCTATTAAAATCATCATTTAATACAATGCAATCATATTCGTAGGCTATATCTAGCTCTTTTTTTGCATTTTCAAGCCTTAATTTAATCACATCATTAGAATCTAAATTTCTTTCAATAAGTCTTTTTTCAAGCTCGATGATACTTGGAGGCAAAATAAATATTGATGTACTAACGATATTGCTTTCTTTGATTTGTTTAAATCCTTGCGTATCAATGTCTAGTATTAAATTAATATTAGCGTTAATCTTTTTTTCCACATACGATCGTAAAGTTCCATATTGATGATTATATACAGTAGCGTGTTCCAAGAATGCATTCTTATTTTTAAGGTCATCAAACTCTTCTTTTGAAATAAAGAAATAATGCTCTGCATTTATCTCACCATCTCGTGGTGGTCTAGTGGTTGCAGAGACAGATAGTTCTATATTTTTTTCACTTTGGATTAAATGTTTTATAAGAGATGATTTACCTGTTCCTGATGGAGCAGACAAAATGAATAAACTTGTTTTATCCTCTTTACTCAACATTCTGTATTTGTTCTCGCATTTCTTCAACTAATAGCTTTGATTCTAAACCGAGTTTCTTATATGTAGGATCATCTAATTTTACCGATAAAGTATTAGTTTCTCGAAAAAGTTCTTGTAATATAAAGTCAATTTTTTTTCCACTGACTTTTTTTAAGGAAATATCATTCTTTAAAGATATTAAATGGAAAGATATTCTTTCTAGTTCTTCTGCAACATCGTGTTTGAGTGCAAGTATTGCTACCTCTTGTTCTAATCTATCATTATCAATTTTAAATGATATTTCCCTTACTTTTTTTAAAATAGATTTTGATCTTTTAATAGAAAGCTTTTTTAATGCCTTTTGAATTTTAATAACATTATTTTGAATAATGTTAATTTTTTTAAGGATTATATTTTTTATTTTCAATCCCTCATCTGAGCGATTTTTTATTAAGTTGGATAAAGCTTTTTTGAAAACATTTTTTATAAAGACTTTATTAGTTTTTATATTTTGCTCTGATCTTATTATTCCAGGAACATCATTTAGATCTGAAAAATTTATTTCATATGAATTTAAAGCATCAATGGATTTTATTGTTCGTAGTAAATTTTTAAGAGCAAGTTTATCAACATGATAAGTTGTTGATAATGGAAACTTTAATTTGAAACGAATATCAACACTTCCTCTTTTAATATTTTTGGAAACTAAATTTCTTATAAATAAATCAACCTTATTATCAATATCATTTGGTTTCAATGAGAGTTCAAGGAATCTATGATTAACTGTTTTTATCTCACAAAAAATTTCAACGCCTTTATTTGAGTATTTTGACGAGCCATATCCTGTCATACTAAAAATCATAATATTTATTGTATTTTGGTTGTTTGATTTGTACTAGTTTAATATTAAAATTTGAACCCAATGTTTAAAAGTTTTTTATTTGATATTTTTCGAGAATTTAATGAATCGTCATCATTTTCACAACAATTAAAAAAACAATTTTCAAACTTATCAAAATCATTTTGGAAGAAAAAATTTATGATTTTAACAGCGCTATCTCTATGAATTCTATTTGGTGCGATGTTTTTAGAAGTATTAGAATATAGACCAGCCAATCTTAATATAATAACTTTCTTATTATATTGCTTGATAAGCAAATTTTCGTAACTATTTATAATTTTTGCTCTAAAGTCTTTTAGATTTAAATCTGAATTTTCATCAAATACTCCTGAAACGTCTGATCCATATACCCGCGTTGAAGATATTGCTATGACTTTTTTAAAACTTATATCTTTTATAGAATTAAAAATATTATTAGAGGAATCTATAAATCCTTTTTGATATCCAGAGGCATTCATTTCAGTTGGTTTTGGAACTATAACAATTAAGTCATAATATATTTTTTCTATAGGAGGTTTAGCATTAGAAGTCCAATCCCAAGCTATATGATTTGGTTTTATATTGTCTTTATTATTTCTGCTTATAGCATGAAGCTTGATATAACTTGGATTAAGTATTTTACTGAGTCTACTTCCTAAATCTCCATAGCCGAAGAAAAGAACATTTTTTTTCATCTTAAAATATAATCAAAAAATGATTTTAGGATCATATTTTAATTTAACTTGAACTAGAGTAATGGTGCAATTACCAAGCTCACTATTGCCATAACATTTATTAGAATATTCATTGAGGGTCCAGATGTATCCTTAAATGGATCTCCTACAGTATCACCAACAACTGCTGCAGCATGAGTCTCAGATCCTTTCCCACCAAGATTTCCTTTTTCAACATATTTTTTTGCGTTATCCCATGCTCCACCAGCATTTGCCATCATAAGGGCTAAAGATACACAACCAAGTAAACCACCAGCCAACATACCGCCAAGTGCTTGTGCGCCAAGACCAAAGCCAACAATAGCAGGCATTGACACAGCTATAACGCCTGGCAACATCATTTTTTTAAGTGCGGCTTGTGTGGCTATCTGAACACATTTTTCTGAGTCAGGGTCTGCTTGACCTTCCATTAATCCTGAGATTTCTCTGAACTGCCTTCTAATTTCATTTATCATTTCAAACGCAGCGTCTCCGACAGCAGTCATTGTAATTGATGAAACAAGAAAAGGAATGCAAGCACCACTAAACATTCCTACGAGAACAATTGGATTAGTTAAAGCTAAATTAAAATTATTATCATTTGCGGAAACTACTTCTGAATATGCTGAAATAATTGCAAGTGCTGCAAGAGCGGCTGCCCCAATTGCAAATCCTTTACCAATTGCAGCAGTAGTATTGCCTAGTTCATCTAAAGAATCAGTTATTTCTCTAACCTCTTCACCCATACCAGCCATCTCTGCTATGCCTCCTGCGTTGTCAGCAACAGGACCATATGCATCAATTGCCATTGTTATGCCTACAGTTGCAAGCATACCAACTGCTGCTATACCAACACCATAAACTCCTGAAAGTTGAGTCGAAACAAAAATAATTGCTGCTAATATGATTATTGGAACAACAACAGATTGCATTCCCACTGAAAGTCCAGAGATCATAACAGTAGCAGATCCGGTTTCTCCAGATTCAGCTATCTTTCTCACAGGACTTCCACCAGTATAATATTCAGTAATCAGACCTATTAACACTCCACCAACTGCTCCTGAAATAACACACCACCATACACTCATTTCTACGCCTTCAAATGAACTTATCAAAAAATAGGCCATAGCTACAAAAATTACTGGTGCCATTAAAGTACCAGATCTAAGAGCACTTGCAGGTGCTTTTGCAGATTGAAGTTTTACAATAAAAATACCAATAATTGATGCTATTAGGCCAATCGAAGCTAGAGCTAAAGGAAGTATCATCATATCCTTGGTGCCAATCGTGTAAGCTATGGCAATTGAAGCTATCATTGACCCACAATAAGATTCAAAAATATCTGAACCCATACCAGCAACATCACCCACATTATCTCCAACATTGTCTGCTATCACTCCTGGATTTCTTGGGTCATCCTCAGGTATACCTGCCTCAATTTTTCCTACTAAATCTGCTCCTACATCAGCACTTTTAGTAAAAATACCGCCGCCTACTCTTGAAAATAATGCTACTACAGATGCACCCATGCCAAAACCTTCTAGAGCATGAACATTAGTTGCACTAAAAAAATAAAATAATGTTCCAAGACCAATCAAACCAAGCGAAGCAACACACAAACCCATTACAGAACCACCATAAAAAGAAACTGATAATGCAGCTGCAGCGCCATCTTCTTGCGCAGCAGTTGCAGTTCTAACATTTGCTTTTGTTGCTGCATACATACCAATAAAGCCTGCCAGAGAGGAACATGCTGCACCAACTATGACTGCTATTGCAGAATATTGTCCAAGACTGATCCAAACTAAAAAAACTAAAATTGAAATAAAAATTAGAAGATATGTATATTCTGTTTTCATAAAAGCTAAAGCGCCATTATGAATTTGATCTCCAATTTTTTTTACCTTATCTTGACCATCCGGATACTTCATCACAAGTTTATAAATTACAAAAGCAAAGACCATCCCAATAACACCTAAAATAGGTGGATAAAGTAAAATATTCATATTTATAACCCCTTTTTTTTAAAGCATTCTAACAAATAATTATATAGAAAACGTATATTTTTTATCTATTTGTTAAATATCGATCTATCAATTAGTTTTTCTGAATTTGCAACAATACATGCTACGGCTGCGTCACCACAAACATTTACTGAAGTACGAATCATATCTAAAATTCTATCTACAGCTAGTATTAATCCAATAGCATCAAGAGGCAATCCAAGTGTGCTTAAAATTAATGCTAGGGTTATTGTACCTGCGGAAGGTACTGCTGCAGTACCAATTGAAGCGACCATTGCAAGCATAACAATTTGAATATACTCAATTATTGACAAATCAATACCAGCCGTACTTGCAATAAACATTGTTGCTAGTCCTTGCATTATCGCGGTTCCATCCATATTAATTGTCGCACCTACAGGAATTACAAAAGAGGAAGCGTCTTTTTTTACACCCAAATCGTCAGTTACTGTTTTTAAAGTTACTGGCAGGGTCGCAGCACTTGATGAAGTTGAGAATGCGAATAAAGCGACATTTCTCATTTTTTTAAAAAAAATAATTGGATTTAAATTAGCGAAAAGTTTTAAGATTAGAGAATAGGTGAATAAAAGATGAAAAATTAAAACAAAAATTAATATGAGAACATACTGAATTAAATCACCAAATATATTTAAGCCATGATCCACTGCATAATTTCCCATCAAACAAAAAACTCCAAAAGGTGCAAAACTCATGATGATCAAAACGATTTTTAAAAAAACAATATTCAATCTTTCAAAATTTCTTGAGAGATTGTCAGTGAGATTATCTGTGAGATTTAGAGCAATTCCGAATAAAACACTTATAAAAACAATCCCTAGCATGTTGTTTTCAACAAAAGCACCAAAAATATTATTCGGAAATATCTTAATAACTGTATCGAATAAACTTGCATCACCTGATGGAGGATTAAATGAACTCAACTCCCCTTCATAACCAGAAATGTTAAACACCCATCCAAAAAAAATAGCGAGGATAACTGCGAAGGCAGTGGTCAGAAGATAAAGTGATATTGTCTTAGTAGCTATTGAACCAAGTTTAACCATGTTTGATAGAGAAGAGATACCGGAAACTAAAGAGAAGAAAACAAGAGGAACAACAATTAGTAATAACAAGTTTTTAAAAATTTGTCCGCCTAAGTTAAATAAATACTTTTCAGTCGTTAAGAAAATTGAAGTCGGTATTAAGTCTTGAAAATAGAAAAAGCATGCTCCTATAAGCACGCCAGCGAACATTCCAATCAAGACATTTCTTGTTAAATTTTTTGGAGGTTCTAATTGATTCATTATATTTCTATCATATCAAAATCTTCTTTTCCAACTCCACATTCAGGGCATAACCAATCATCAGGTACATCTTCCCATTTGGTACCTGGTTCAATTCCATCATCGGGCCAACCTTCAGATTCATCATAAATTAAGCCACAAACAATACATTCCCATTTTTTTAACTGCATAATAATTTTTACATTTTAATGTTACTAAAAACTTCAGCGTATAATATCAGATTTAATAATTATTAATGAATCTTAAACAGACATCTGATTGGCAAAATTTTACACAAATTGAATCGAATTCTTTAATAACTAAAAATGTAAGATCATGGCTTTTAGAAGAGGGCCCTATTACTAAGAGGATAAAATCTAATGGTAAATTTAGATTATCATTAATTAGAGATGAATATTCAAAAATTTCTGCATGGGAAAAAAATTTTTTAGGCATTTTAAATGAGCGAACAAAGGCGAGAGAGGTGATTTTATATTCTAATGAGAAGCCTTTTGTTTTTGCGAGATCAATAATACCGGAAGTGACGATTCAAAAAGGCTTAGACAAATTGGGTAATTTAGGATTAAAACCATTAGGTGATATATTATTTGAAAACAAATTTTTTACAAAGGATAAAACTTTTTTTGCATCATTCTCTGATCAAGAAAAAGCTTACATAGGAAGAACAACAAAATATTTAGTTAAAAATTTTCCATTGTCTGTTATGGAGATATTCTTAATTTAAGTCGATATATGTCAAAAGCTCTTAACTTCATAAAATTAGCTAGATTAGATAAACCAATAGGTATATATCTTCTTCTTTGGCCATCAATTCTAGGTCTATTAGTTGCTGGTATTAATAATGAGATAACTTTAAAAAGCTTTATTATTGTAGTTCTAGGATCAATAATTGTTAGATCATGCGGTTGTGTTGTTAACGATATAAGTGACTATAGATTTGATAAATTTGTTGAAAGAACAAAAAATAGGCCCTTAGCATGTGGCGCTTTAACTTTAAAAGAGGCATGGGCTTTTTTTGTATTATTATCTGTATTTTCTCTGGTATTGCTGATATTCACTCCAATTATAACAATCAAAATTAGTTTAATTGTTGCAATATTTATTGTCTTATATCCTCTAACCAAGAGGTTTTTTAGAGCTCCACAATTAGTTTTGGGTTTAACATTTGGATCAGGATCTATAATTGCGTACTCTTTAGTATCAAATGATTTTTTGCCATCAATCTTCATACTATATTTTGGAATTATTTCTTGGATTGTAAGTTTTGATACTTTTTATGCTCTCGCTGACGAAGAAGATGATCAAAAAATAGGAATTTACTCGACTCCTTTGCTTTTTGGGAATAAAACTATCCAATTTGCAAAAGTTTTACATTTATTTTTTTATTTTTCCTTAGGGCTAATTGGTTATATAAATAATTTTTCATTATTTTTTATTATTACTATTTTAGTTCTCATAATCATGTATTTTATACAAATGAATTATCTAAAAAAAAATGAATATTTGAATATATTTAAATTTAATAACTTAATTGGTTTTGTCGCGGTAGTTGGCTTTTATGTTGAAATAATTTTGCTGTGAATATGAAATCAAAATTCATAAAAAAAATAAGTGAAATAACATCTGAGGATTTTAGCAAAATATCTAACGATGAAAACTATTCTCCATTTTTTAACTTTGAATTTTTAAAAGCACTTGAAGATTCAAAATCTGTTTCTGAAGAATCTGGATGGATTTCTAATCATTTAGCAATTTTTAATAAAGATTTACTAGAAGGATTTATGCCTATTTATCTTAAAAACAATAGTCAAGGTGAATTCGTTTTTGATCATCAATGGTCATATGCATTAACTAGAGCTGGTAGAAATTATTATCCAAAATTATTGACCGCTATTCCATATACACCATGTGAGACAAATAAAATTTTAAAAACTGAGAATATAAAATACGAAACTTTTATTTTAGAAACTAAGAAGTTAATGGAAAAGGAAAAAAGAGAAACATGGCATATACGTTTTCCAGCTTTAGAATTACATCAAATGCTATTAAAAAATAATTTTATAAAAAGAAGTGGTTACAAATTTATTTGGGGCAATAAAGACTATAAAACTTTTGATGATTATCTGAACATTTTTACATCAAGGCAAAGAAAAAATATACGAAACGAAAGAGATAAAATAAAAAAGGCTGGTATAAGTTTTATTGTCAAAGATAAAAATAATTTAGCTTCAGAAGACTGGGACGATTTTTATCATTTTTATAAAAATACTTATTACGAAAGGATGCAAAAACCTTATCTAAATCTAAATTTTTTTAAATTAGTACATGAAAAAAGACATGAATTAAATCCCGTGATTTTTTTTGCAGTGCAAGATAATATTAACATTGCTGCTTCTTTATGTTTTAATGGTAAATCAGTACTTTATGGAAGACATTGGGGTGCCCTAAAAGATATCAATAGCCTGCATTTTGAATGTTGCTACTATCAAGGAATTGAATATTGTATAAAAAATAATATTTCATATTTTGATCCTGGTGTTCAAGGTGAACATAAGATTAGGAGAGGATTTGAAGTGACTGAAACAAGTTCATTTCACTTAATTATAAAAGAAGACTTTAGAGACGCTATAAAAAATTTTTGTGAAAAAGAGAGAGAGGAAATATTACGGTATATTGATGCTTGTAAAAAATATACACCAATAAAAAAAGAATATAAAATTTAGTAATGTTAAAAACGCTCCCAATTACGTCTCATTTTCTTGCATTGTGTACAAAAAATTATATTAAGTTAGAAAAACTATTATTAAAATTTAAGAAAAATAAATATAAGTTTGAGATATTAAGTTGTGATGATAAAAATTTAGATATTGATTTTTTAATTTTGAATAAAACTAAACATACTATTTTGTTAGAGGCTAAACAAAAAGAAGGTTTTATTAAAAATAAAATACTAATATTAAGAATACAAATAAGCTTAGATGCAAAATTAGCAGAAGTAATTTCATATCAAGGTGAAAAACCAATTCCTTTTTTTTTAAATCAAACAAAAATACAATCACCAGATGAAAAAATTCAACAAAATATTTTCTTAACTGAATGGCTTGAAAATATTTTTTCTTCGGGCATGTCTGATATAAATAAAATAAAAAATATTTTGAAAAGTGGATAGCACGGTTTTATATTTTCATGGCTTTAAATCATCATCCGATTCAAGCAAAGCAAGACAATTTAAAAATTTTGTTGCTGATAACACAAGCAACACAAAAGTTATAATTCCAGATTTAAAAGATGATTTTAGGATGGCTTTTAAGCAAATAAAAAATCTTGTAAAAGAAAGTGGCTCTAACATACATTTTGTTGGTAGTTCTCTTGGTGGCTACTATGCGTCTTTTTTTGCTAATAAAAATAAGTGCAAATGTGTATTAATTAATCCTGCTATTCCACCCTTAAAGGATTTTGATATTTATTTAGGCGAGAATGAAAATTATGATACCAAAAAGAAATTTTTAATAAAAAAAGATGACATAGAATTTCTGAGATCTAAAAAATACATAAAAAATCATGAAAATATGCTTATTTTGCTTGAAAGTGGCGATGAAGTATTAGATTTTCATGAGTGTATATCATTTTATAAAGGCTGTTTTGTTGACGTATTTTTTGGTGGGGATCACTCATTTGTATCGTTTAATAGTAAATTATTAAAAATTTCAAACTTTTTAGACCTAAATTAATGCATTTATTTGTGGCATAAATTACTATTTTGCACATAAATATAGCATAATATGATCAATACTAGTGCAATTTGTGTAACTTTTATGGCACATAAATTGCTTATTTAATATTGTTAATATTTTTTTTCGAGGAGTAATAAATGGCAGACTATAAAACTTATGAATATATTTGGTTAGATGGCTACAAACCAGAACCTTCCATGAGAAGCAAGGTAAAAGCAACGGATGATGAAACTCCACCAGACTGGTCTTTTGATGGTTCATCAACTCAACAAGCCGAAGGTGGAAGCTCAGATTGTTTATTGCTTCCTGTTCAAACCTACTCAAATCCGAACGGGCATGATTTAGTTATGACACAGGTTCAATCTGCAGATCATACGACTCATCCATCAAACTTTCGAGCTGCTGCAGCAGAATTGGTAACTGACGAATGGTGGTTTGGTTTTGAGCAGGAGTTCTTTTTTACTGACCCTCAAACAGGCGAGCCTCTCGGTTGGGAAGATGGAGAACCAAGAGAACAAGGAGAATACTATTGCGGTGTTGGAGCTAGTAATGTGGTGGGTAGAGAAATCTCTGATGCTCATCTTCAAGCGTGTTTAGATTTAGGTATCACACTTACTGGTACTAATGCTGAGGTTGCTCTTGGTCAATGGGAGTATCAGTGTTTCGGTAAAGGTATAAAAGCTGCTGATGACTTATGGGTTAGCAGATACCTTTTATATAAAATTGCAGAAGAGTTTGGTGTTGGAGTTAATATTCATCCAAAACCAAAAACTGGAGACTGGAATGGATCAGGTATGCATACAAATTTTTCAAATGAAGAAATGAGATCTAACGGATCTGAAGAATTATTCTCTTCAATGTGTGACAAACTTGGTGAGGTTCATGAAGAAGGTATAGCGGCTTATGGTTCTGATAATGATATGAGGCTAACCGGTTTACATGAAACTCAAAGCATCGATCAATTTTCATATGGTGTTAGTGATAGAGGCGCTAGTATTCGTATACCAGTTTACACTGTTGAGCATGATTGGAATGGATATCTAGAAGATAGAAGGCCTGCATCTAATGCAGATCCATACAAGATTCTTGCACATATAGTTGGAACTCTAACAAAATAGAACTATTCAGGCTCCTTTTTTTCAAAAAAGAGGAGTCTTCGTTATGTTAAATATAAGTAGTTTAAATACGTCGTTACTTAATCAATTAAAGTCTGAAATTTTAGTTTTTGATAAAGGCCTCAATGTCAGATGGTTGAATGACTCTGCCATATCAAGTGAATGGAAACTAATAAAAAAAGAGCCGGCTCCATTATCAACACAATTGGAATCAGAATCTCTTAAAGATTTTAATGAACTTATTTTTGATACTATTAAAAATAAAAATACATCTACGAAAAGAGATTTTAAGATTAATTTCAATTCTAATAAAAATAGAATTGTAGACCTCACAGCTTCATGGTCTGATAAATACAGCATTGTTATTGTGGAAATCTTATGTGTTGATAATCTAAACAAAATTATTGACTCAACAAAGACTTTTTCTACTCAAAAAATTGCTGCAAAT
>ERZ802830.1740-NODE-1740-length-20450-cov-31.4245_pt1 | contig 20450 bp, 14 predicted proteins | sample MGYA00345654_ERZ802830 | MGnify/ENA primary metagenome ERZ802830 (study PRJEB30503, sample SAMEA104212375) | marine metagenome | biome: Westerlies Biome; feature: [SRF] surface water layer (ENVO:00010504) within the epipelagic zone...; material: water...
CAGACTGCAAAACAACTTTGATTGCCATTGATTTTTTATCATCTCCCAAACTTTTATCCTCAAATAAGTCAAATATTTCTGCGCTCTTTATAATTTTTGTATCAACATTTAATGCTGCTTTGATTAAATCGCTACTTTTAATATTCTTATCAAGTATAAACGCAAAATCTCTAGTTACACTCTGAAAATCACTCAGAATTAGTTGTGGCTTATTTGTAGTCTTCTTTTCATTCAAGGGAATATTATCAATTAGTAACTCGAATAGGTTTACCCTTGATTTTATTTTAAATTTATTTGCAATTCTTGGATGTAATTCACCAAAATAACCAATCTCTATTTTCTTGTTTAAGATAATTTTGCCTGAACGCCCTGGATGGTACCAAGAAGGAGCTTCATCAGAAATTGAAATTTTCTTATTTCCAGGTACTAAGTAATTTATAACATTTAATAGATCATTTTTAGCATCAAAAATATCAAATTCTTTTTTTTCGCTTCTCCAAGTCTTACTATTGCTTAAGCCATATTTCATACCGCATATTGAATTTATTTGATCTTCAGGAGTGGTTGAACTGTACTGACTGCCAGCTTCAAAAATAGACAAAGAATCAATTCCACGTGCTGTATTTTTTTTAATTGATGCTAATAAGTTGGGAATAAGGCTAGGTCTTAATATATTTAAATCCTCTGATATCGGATTGATTATTTTTAATTTTTCAACTTCGCCAAAAAAACTACTTTTCTTAGAATCTGAAAAAGAGAATGTAATAAATTCATTATATCCCTCTGACGCTATGAAATGCTTTGCCTTTGAAATAATTTTTTGAGTACTATTTAGTATATCTTTGTTGACCTTACTGATAGCTCTAATATTTGAAGTTGGAATATTTTCATACCCTTTGATACGAATAATTTCCTCACTTATATCTGCTTCTCCGTGGATGTCCTGCCGCCATGATGGAATTGTACAGTGAATACTCTCACCACTTTTCTTTGCTCCAAAGCCTAAAGAATTCAAAATTAAAATAATTTCATCATCTGTGATCTCTAATCCCAATCTTTTAACTATATTTTTACCTAAAATATCAATTGTATTTAGAGTTTCAGATATTTGTCCGGCTAATACAATTTCACTGCATTCGCCTCCGCATATTTCAAGTATTAGTTGAGTTGCATAGTGAATCCCCTCTAAAGTTGACCTTGGATCAATTCCTCTTTCAAATCTGTATCTTGCATCGCTCAATATAGATAAATCTCTCCCTGTTCTTGCTGTATTTACGTTGTCAAAAAGTGCAGATTCTAAAAGGACATTAATGGTATCAAGATTACACCCCGTGCTTTCACCGCCCATAATGCCTCCCAGACCTAAAACCTTTTCTTCATCTGAAATTGTGCACATACCCTTTTTTAAATCATAGGTCTTTTCATCTAAAGCTTTAAAGCTTTCACCGTCTTGAGCTGATCGAACTATAATTTTTCCTTTAACTTTATCAGCATCGTAGACATGCAATGGTCTATTTTGGTCAAACATTACATAATTTGTAATATCGACTAAAGCGGAAATGGGCCTTAAGCCAATTGACTTTAATTTTTTCTGTAGCCAGTCAGGACTTGCTACATTTTTTACATTTTTAATATAGCTTCCTGCGAATGCTGGGCATATATCATTATCTTGTATTTCAATTTTAATTGGGGACTCGAACGAACCTTTTTCTGTCTTGAACTCTCGATTCTTTAACTTCCCAACACCTGCTGCGGCTAAATCCCGTGCAACTCCCAAAACCCCCAAACAGTCTTGACGGTTAGGAGTAATACCTATTTCAATTAAAATATCATTCATTCCCGACAAGTCTGCGTATGAACTGCCAACCTCTGTATCTTGCTCTAAACTGATAATGCCGTCGTGCTCATTTGAAATTCCGAGTTCATACTCAGAACACATCATTCCATAAGACTCTACGCCACGAATCTTGGCTGCTTTTATTTTCATTTGGTTTACAGGAATGACACATCCAACAGGTGCATAAACAACTTTCATCCCTTTTGTAACATTGGGAGCTCCGCATACTACATCAACTTTTTCTCTACCGATATCTACTTTGCATAATTTTAGTTTATCTGCATTAGGGTGTTTTTCTTCTTCCAAAACCTGGCCAACAATAAAGTCTTTATAGGCTAGGCCTGTATCTTGAACACTCTCTACCTCCAATCCAATTGCCGTTAATTTATCAACTACTTCATTATATTGATGCTCTGTTTCAAGATGCTCTTTTAGCCATGAGTAAGTGAACTTCATTAGCTTAAGTCCCTGATGAGAGAAGGAAAGTTCAGGGGAGAAAAGCCATAATGCTTATTCCATCTTAAATCGCACTCAAAAAAAGTCCTTAAATCACTTATACCGTACTTAAGCATTGCAAGGCGTTCTATGCCCATGCCAAAGGCATACCCTTGAAAACTATTCGGATCAATATTTACATTTTGTAGAACTTTTGGGTGCACCATCCCACAGCCTAATATTTCTAGCCAGTCATCACCTTCACCAATAACTAATTGATTCCCTTTTTTTGTATAACCTATATCAACTTCTGCTGACGGCTCTGTGAACGGAAAATGACTTGGTCGAAATCTCATTTTAAGTTTATCTGTTTCAAAAAAAGTTTTAAGAAATATTTCAAGACATCCCTTGAGATGACTCATATTGCTTTCTTGATCGATTACTAATCCCTCAACTTGATGAAACATTGGAGAATGTGTTTGGTCATTATCGCACCTAAATGTTTTCCCAGGAGCAATCAGTCTAATAGGAGGTTTATGCTCAAGCATGCTCCTGATTTGTACAGGTGATGTATGCGTTCTTAACACATTCTGCATATTGTCTGTTTGCGTTTCTACATAAAATGTATCATGCATTTGCCTTGCCGGATGATGTTCTGATGTATTTAGCGCAGTGAAATTATTATAGTCCGTTTCGACTTCTGGCCCCTCTGCAACATAAAAATCTAAGTCGCCAAATATTGTGACTACTTCCTCAATGACTTGAGTTATAGGGTGAATTGATCCCAAAGAACTTGATACTGGTAATGTTACATCGAGTGTCTCAGAGGATAGTTTTTCATTTAAATTCCTATCGTTTAGTTCTTCTGTCTTGTCTTCTATAAGACTCAATGTTTTATTTTTAAGAGTATTTAGTATTTCAGCTTGTTTTTTTCTATCTTCGCCTGAGAGATTAGCAAGCTCCTTCATTAAAAGAGAGATCTCTCCTTTTTTACCAAGATATTTTATACGGCATTCATTCAAGCTTTCTAAATCTGCAACTTTAGATAAAGAATTCGTAATCTCTTGCTCTAGTTTTGTAAAATCAACCATAACAATACAACAATATCAGATTTAGTTTTTTCTGTAATAAGAATATATTTGTGTAAAAGCTAATAAGCTAGTTATTTAGCGGCAGATTGAACTTGTTCGGCTAAATGCTTAAACGACGATGGTTCATTCATTGCTAAATCAGCTAGGATCTTTCTATCGAGTGAGATATTCAATTTTTTCAACCCACTTATAAAAACTGAGTACGATATACCGTACTCTCTTGCCCCAGCATTTATTCTTTGAGTCCATAGAGACCTGAAGTCTCTCTTTTTGGCTCTGCGATCACGATATGCATATTGTAGAGATTTTTCAACTGCCTGCTTTGCTACTTTAAAGGTGTTTTTTCGTCGACCTCTGTAGCCTTTAGCTTGCTTGATCACCTTCTTGTGTCTTGCGTGTGCAGTAACTCCTCTTTTAACTCTTGCCATAATAAAAACCTATCTATGCGTACGGTAAAAACTTTTTAACAATGCGGGCATCTTGATCAGACAGAATAGTTGACCCTCTCTGATTCCTTATCTGTTTATTAGTCCTTTTAATCATGCCGTGCTTTTTACCACTTTGGTAAGATTTAACTTTCCCAGATGCAGTAACTCTGAACCTCTTATTAGCGCCCTTTTTTGTTTTGAGTTTTGTCATAATGAATGAGCAGGGTTATATCCCCTGGATAGGAAAAAATCAAAGGTTTTTATAATTGAAGAGAATATGAAAAAATAGGCTAGTTAGGAGTAAAAATCATTGTAAATTGCCTGCCTTCTAGTTTGGGCTCTTGCTCAATTTTACTGGTTGATCCCATAGTCTCCCTTATTCTTTCCATCAAATTCTCGGCAATATCGTGATGCTCGAATTCACGCCCTTTAAACCTAATGGTAAATTTTACTTTGTCTCCAGCAGTAATAAACTTTTGTGCCGCTCTTACTTTAAAATCATAATCATGAACATCTATCCCTGGCCGCATTTTTATTTCTTTTATTGTAACTTCTTTTTGTTTTTTCTTTGAAGTACTTGCTTTTTTTTGGGCCTCATATTTAAATTTTCCAAAATCTAGAATTTTGCATACCGGCGGATCAACTTGTGGGGATACTTCAACAAGATCTAATCCTACCTCTACAGCTTTTTTAATAGCTTCATCGGTATCAACAACTCCAAGGTTGTTACCTTTTTCATCAATTAGTCTAACTGTGGAAGTGGTTATGAATTCGTTAATTCGGAATTTTGGGCCTTTAGTAGATTGATTGTATCTATTATTTTTCTTTTGAAGTGCTATTTTAATCTCCTATATCTATTGTTGTGATGGCATCATACATTTTTTTATAAAAAAATCATTTAAATTTTCAAACTTTATTTTTTCTTGTTTGTCGCTTCCAAATGCTCTCATTGTTATAGAACGTTCTTCAATTTCCTTCTTTCCAAGAATTAATTGAAATGGAATTTTTTTAAGTGAATTCTCTCTAATTTTATAACTAATTTTTTCGTTACGTAGATCTTTTTCAACCCTTATTCCCGCGTTTTTTAAACTTTCATAAACTTCTTCACCGTATTCATTTATTTCAGTAGTTATTGGTGTAACTACCGCTTGTACTGGTGAAAGCCATAGTGGGAGAGCACCAGCATAATGTTCTATTAATATTCCTGTGAAACGCTCTAATGATCCAAAGAGTGCTCTGTGCAGCATTACTGGATTATATTTTTGTCCATCCTCAGCAATAAAATGCCCACCTAATCTTTCAGGCATATTCAAATCAACTTGCAAAGTACCACATTGCCATTCTCGACCTATTGCATCTTTAAGAATGAATTCAAGCTTTGGACCGTAAAATGCCCCTTCACCTGGATTCAATGAATATTCTAATCCTGTAGCTTCCATGGCTTGTCGAAGAGCTTCTTCGGACTTATCCCATATTGCATCACTGCCAACTCTTTTCTCAGGTCTATCAGAAAATTTAATTGAAACTTTATCAAATCCAAAATCTTTATAAATACTGAGAACAAGGTCGCAAACTTTTTTGCTTTCTTCAGTAATTTGATCCTCAGTACAAAATATATGAGCATCATCCTGGGTAAATGCTCTAACTCGCATCAAACCATGCAGGGCTCCAGATGGTTCATATCTGTGCACTTTACCAAATTCTGCAACTCTTAATGGCAAATCTCGATAACTTTTCAATCCCTGCTTATATACTTGAACACATCCTGGACAATTCATTGGCTTTAATGCATAAACTCTATCTTCCCTTGCTTCAGTGGTGAACATGTTGTCACCAAATTTTTCTAAATGTCCTGAAAGTTCCCATAGAGATTTGTCCATAATATCAGGAGTATTAATCTCTTCATAACCAGCTTCCTCTTGGCGATGCCTCATGTAATCGATTAATGTTCTGAATAAGGTCCATCCTTTTGCATGCCAGAAAACAGATCCTGGAGCTTCTTCTTGAAAATGAAACAAATCAAGTTGCTTACCAAGTTTTCTATGATCTCTTTTTTCAGCTTCCTCTAAAAGCATTAAGTAGTTTTTTAATTCTTCTTCAGTTTCCCATGCCGTTCCATATATTCTTTGCAGCATAGGATTATTAGAGTCACCCCTCCAATATGCTCCTGCGACTTTTGTTAATTTAAAAGCCTTACCAATCTTTCCAGTTGATTCTAAGTGTGGACCTTTGCATAAATCAAACCAATCACCATGGTAGTATACTTTTAACTCTTCACTTTCAGGCAAATCTTTAATAATTTCAACTTTATATTTTTCACCCTTATCTAAAAATAATTTAATTGCATCTTCTCTTTTCATTACTTTAAAGGACGTCTTCACATCTCTATTCACAATTTCTTTCATCTTCTTTTCGATGACACTAAGGTCTTTATCAGTAAAAGGGTCTTTGCGATCAAAGTCATAGTAGAACCCATTCTCAATAACAGGTCCAATAGTGACTTGTGTTTCAGGGAATAACTCTTGAACAGCCATGGCAAGAACATGGGCCGTATCGTGACGTAATGTGTCTATAAATTTTTCATCATTTTCCATAAAGGACATAACTACTATATCATCTATCTACAAATGAGAATCTATTTTCTCAATGACCATGTCAGGTGTGAGTTCATGTAAATTTTTACTGGAAATACTATGAAAATTATCTGTCTGAATGCTTACTTTCTCAGGAGATGTATGGCTTCCAAATATAGCTAAGCCTTTACAGCCCAAATGGGCCGCAAGGTGTGCAGGTCCAGTATCGTTTGAGATTACATATTTTGAGCCAGCCAATATCTTCGATAATTGAAAGAAATTTGTATGATCTTTATTATTCATTAATATTTTGACGTCATAATTTCTTGCTTTTTCATATTCTCCTGGCCCTGGAACAATAATGATATCGATGTCTGGATATTTTATTTTTAATTTAGTAATTAAATCCTGGTAATGAGGCCATAGTTTCTGACGATGCTTAATGGAACAAAATGGAAAAAGTGTAATATAATTTTTCTTTATTGATGAGGGTATAGCAAATTCTTGATCAATCATCCATGTAACTTGAGGTTTATGTGTAAATTGTACATTCACATTAGCCCTAGATAATTGAATGTTAAATCTCTCAAGTATACTTTTTTTATCAAACTCTTCTTTTCTTTCATTTGGATTTAATATTGTTCTTGAAGAAATCCATTCAATCGAATTCGATAAATATTTTCTATAGAACTCTGTTCTACTTGAATTTTGTAAATCAAATACTTTTTGAAATTTTAAGTTTGTAATTACATCTTTAATCTTTAGTAAATAAAAAATATTCCACCTAGATTTTCTTTCATCAACTATAACTTTATCAATGTAGGGACATCTTTCAAAATAAGATCTGAACGCAGGTGTAGTAAGAATATAAATTTCATTATCAATGTAATTTTCTCGTATATCTCTCAGGCAACCATTAATTTGTATAATATCACCAAATGATCCGTGTTTTATCACTAAAATTTTGTTGGTCATTTATCCGATTATTTCATTATAAAAATTTAAAGTTGAGTCACACATTTTTTTATCTGAATAATTTTTTTGAACATTCGTTATGCATGCCTGTCTAACTGTTTCTGAGCAGTGTTTATCTTCATTAATTGCTTTTAATATTTTAGCAGATAAATCATTCTCATCGGCGTTATTAAATAAGTAACCTGTTTCATTATTAATAATAGTTTCAGTTGAACCCCCATGATTAGAGGCTATAACAAATTTGCCCATTGCTTGCGCTTCAACAGAAATTCTACCAAAAGCCTCGGGATCTGTAGATGGTGAGACAACTATATCTGCAATGCTGTAAAAGTTATTAATATCATTTCTTGCACTGATAAAATGCACATTACCTTCAATATCTTTTTCATGAACAAAAGTCGTTAATCTTTTTTTAAGTGAAGTATTGTCGTCAGGCCCTACCATTAATAATTCAAGTTTTTTCTCAGTTTGTTGGCTTACTTGCTCAAACGCTTTTAGTAATAGTAAATGACCTTTCCATTCTGTCATTCTCCCAGGCAACATTATTTTGATAGCATCTTTATTTATTTTAAACTCTTTTAAAATGTCATTTTTGATTTGTTGATCTATAGATGCTACATTGAAAAATTCTAAGTCAATGCCTCTTGGAATTATTTTAATTACTTTTGGCATTTTTTGATATTTGGTCTTGATCTCGTTATATATAAATTTGGAAATCGCGATTGTGCCATCAGTCATTAGCATGACTGAATTATAATATTTTTTCAAAACATTGTTAAAATTATAGGTTCCATGAAAAGTAGAAACATATTTAGTGCGCGTCATTAAACAAGCAAAATACGAACTCCATGCAGGCGCCCTACTTCGTACATGAAGGATATTTATACCAAATAATTTAATAATCCTTGCAAGCCTAAAGATATTCAAAATTATGATTAAAGGGTTCTTTGAATGTACGGGAACTTTTATGACTTTAGTTTCATGTTCACTAACTTTCTTTATATTTTGTCCTGAATTTGTTGCAATGTAGGAATTATAATTTTTTTCTGTCAAATAATTTGCAACATCTACACAACCTTGTGAAGCCCCACTAACGTCAAGATTAGGTATAACTTGCAATACACAAATTTTTGATTGCATATAGTATTTCTAATAGTTAAATGCTTAATAGTAAATCATTATGCTCAATAATATAAAATATCATAAATCATCTCTAAACGATCAAATTGCATATTTGCATGAGAATCAGAATTCAGAGATCTCCATATTTTTTTTTGGAGGCTACAGCTCTAGCATGACTGGAACAAAAGCAACTGCTTTAAGTGCATGGTGTAAAACAAATAATTTAAATTTCATAAGATTCGATTATTCAGGTCATGGATCGTCAGCAGGTGAGTTTGAAGATGGGGGTATTAGCAAGTGGTCAGAGGAAGCTCATGAGATTTTCAATTTATGTAAATCAAAGATTAATATAATTATTGGGTCAAGTATGGGGGGTTGGATTTCTTTAATAGTAGCTAAGAGAAATCCCTTAACGATCAATGGATTAATAGGCATCGCATCGGCTCCTGACTTTGTAGTTGGAGAGTGGAATAGGTTGAGTAAAGAACAAAAAACTCAAATTAAAAAAGATGGAAAAATCATTATCAATTGGGACAAATATTCAGAAGATTATACGATAACTTATAAATTCTTAGAAGACGGCAAGAAGAATATGATATTACACGAGCCAATTAAAATAAAGTGTCCTATAAGATTGCTTCATGGGCGACTAGACCAAGTTGTAAGTTTTGAGACTTCTGAAAAAATTATTAATAAGATCGAAAGTGAAAATAAACAACTGAAAATAATTGAAGATGGTGATCATAGTTTGTCTAGAGATCAGGATCTAAAAATATTATTCCAAACAATCACAGAGTTAGCTCTGTGAATTCCACATTAAATAATTATTTTCTTCTAATCTTTCTTGGTGCTGTATGGGGCGCATCATTTGTTGCAATAAAATTTTGTAATTTAATGTTTAACCCAATTGAAGTTGGTTTTTTTAGAACGTTTATTGGTGCTTTAATATTATTATTGGCTGTTCTTTTTCGTTCAGGAAATTTAGAACTCTTTCAAAAAAATTCATTTACTTATGCAATCATAGGATTATTTAATGCAGCAATACCATTTACATTAATTCCATATGGGCTTATGTCGCTGCCAAGTAATATTGGAGTGATAATCATGTCTGCTAATCCTTTCTTAGCTCTTGTACTCGCACACTACTTTACTGAAGATGAAAAACTCAATTTGAGAAAAACAATTGGAACGATTATAGGCTTTTCAGGAGTCGTATTTGCTGTAGGTGTGCAGGTTTTTGTTACAGATATGTCAAGTTTTATTGGTGCCCTTGCTATATATCTTGCAGGTTGTTCATATGTGGTATCAAATTTAATTATCAGAAAAGTCTCAGACTTGCCGTCCGACATGGTAACAATGAATACGCTAGCGTGGGGAAGCATATGGCTTATTCCGTTTATGTTCATTTATGCACAGCCAATGAGTTATGAAGTAAACACTGCAGCAATAACTGCTGTGATTTATTTAGGAATTATTCCTACGGGTTTAGCTTTTAGCTTAAGGCAAGTTTTAATTCGCTCTGCAGGCACCACATTCATGATGCAAGTTGCTTATTTAATACCTGTTTTTGGGATATTTTACGGGTGGGCGTTGATGAATGAACCTTTGAAATTTTCACTATTAATTGGGGTTATTTTAGTCGTGATTGGTATCGCAATAAGCCGTTTACAAGTTGAAACAAATTCTGGAATTTAAGAAATTAACAATTAATAATTTTATTATAGCCCTCAATATATGTTGGGTACTTTAATATTACGCCTAATTCCTCCTTTATTAGTTTATTATTAACCTTTTTATTTTCAGTGAAGAAACTTTCTCTTTTTTCATCTTCACTTAATTCTGAGTATTGCACTTCTCGATCAATTATTATTCCTGTTTTCTCAGATATATATCTAACAACATCATTTAAAGATGATGGTAGATCATCAGCAACATTGTAAATACTTATGGGATTTGGTTTATTCATTGAAGCATTAATTATATTTACCAAGTCATCAATATAAATTCTCGAAAAAAAATGATTATCTTTAATTACATTAATAAAATTTCCTGAACTCATTCTATCTATAATGCTTCTTTGCGGTCCATATATGCCTGCAATCCTGAATATATGAAGAGGAAGATTATATTTATTTGAAATATCAATCCATTGATCTTCTGCAAGTTTTCTATTGATACCTCTAGTGAACTTTGTAAGAAGTTCAGAGTTCTCATTTACAAATTCACCTTTATGATCTCCATACACACTTGTAGCTGATAAATATCCAACCCACTTTAAATTTTTAAGAGATTGTAAATCTTTATTGAAATTATTTAAAAACAGATCCCCATCATCACTGGGTGGGACTGAAATCAATAGATGGGTTATTTTATCACTGTATTCCTTTATTATTAAATTTGTTTCACTCGGTGCAATAAGTTCAATATTATCATTGATTGATTTTTTCATTTCACAATTCCGAGAAGTTGCAATTATCTTGTTACTAATTAATAGCTTACACAAATGTTGAGAAGTATAACCATATCCATAAATAAAAATCATGATGCTAATCTAACCATTCTGCTTTTACATCTTTATCTACCTCTAAAGATATATGCTCTTTTCTGAAATTATTGAAATCATGAGTATCTGCTATTTGTTTAAGGGCCCACACGGCCATTGACCTAACTAAGCTTGACTCATCATGAAGAAGGTCTTTTACATCCTCAATAAAAACCTTATTTTTACTATTTCCCACTGCAATCAATACATTTCTAATAAATCGATCCCTTCCAATCCTTTTTATACTTGATCCACTAAATTTCTCTCTAAATTGTGCATCATCAAGTTTGATAAAGGATTTGAGATCAGGTTCTATTAGTTCTGCTTTAGGATGAAAATTTTTTTCATTGGATAATTTGGCAAATTTATTCCACGGGCACACAGCTAAACAGTCATCACATCCATAAATTCTATTTCCTATTAGAGATCTCAAATTTTTATCTATTTTACCTTTATGTTCTATGGTGAGATAGGAAATACATTTTCTTGCATCTAGCTTATAAGGTTCAATTATTGCCCCAGTAGGACATATGTCTATACAATCCGAACAGGAGCCACAATGATTTACCTCAGGTTCTGAAAATACAATTTCTTTATCGACAAATATTGTTGAGAGGAACAGCCATGATCCAAAGTCTTTTGAAACTAGATTTGTGTGCTTTCCTTGCCAACCAATTCCTCCTAACATACCTATAGGTTTTTCCATTACTGGCGCTGTATCAATGAAATATTTATAATCACAATCATATAAATCTGAAATTTGTACTGATAAATGTTTTAAGTTTTTTTTGATAATTTTATGATAATCGTTATTTCTTGAATATACTGATACAATTCCTTTTTCCTTATGTGATAAAAGCTCAAGTGAATTACAATTAAAATTATAATTTACTCCAAGTACTATTATTGATTTTGCTTTGTCCCAAAGTGATTTTGGATTAGATCTCAGATGTGATCTTTCATACATCCATTTCATATCACCGTGATGGTTGTTATCTAAAAATTCATTAAGCTGTTTTTTAAAATCTAATTTAGAGCTTACTGGTATAACTCCAAAAACATCAAAACCATTTTCTTTAATTAATTGATCTAGTTTTTTATAATTGCTCTCTGTAATTAATTGACCAGCTTCAATTTTTTTTCGAAACCCAGAGGTTGAACTAATATGTTGGCTATCTCTTTCGGACATACGTGAATGAATTTTAATTTTTCTGTTTCCCAGTTATCTAATATATTTTTGGCATGCAAACTTAATGTATTTTGATGGTGATTAAGAATAATTTGGTAAAGCTCATTTGTCCAATAATCCGAGGAAATTGTATCAAAGATTAAAGTCTCTGGATTTACTCTTAAATTAAAATTTTGATCCTCATCATATATAAATGCCATACCACCAGTCATTCCGGCCCCAAAATTGTCTCCTGTTTTTCCTAATATTACAACAGTACCACCAGTCATGTATTCGCATCCATTTGAACCACATCCTTCCACTACAGTTGTTGCACCTGAGTTTCTAACAGCAAACCTTTCACCCGCCTCACCAGCAGCATATAATTCGCCAGACGTTGCACCATACAGTACAGTATTTCCAATGATTGTATTTTCGTTACTAATTAAAGAACTATTTTTGTGAGGCCTAATTGAAATTGTAGCTCCTGATAGACCTTTTCCAACATAGTCGTTTGAATCCCCAAAGAGGTTTATTTTTAATCCTTTAATTCCAAAAGCGCCAAGTGATTGTCCAGCTGATCCTGTGAGATTGATAGTCAAGTGCTCCTTATTAACTTCAGTGTTTTTGAATGTTCGGTAAATAGTTGATGATAATCTAGTACCTACCGCTCTATCAGTATTTTTAATTGGATAATTTAATTCAGTTTTCTGTCCAGTCTGTAAAAATTTCGAGGCATCTTGAATAATTTTTTCATCAAGAGTAGAGCCTACGTCATTAATTGTAGAGTGATTGAAGTACTCAACATCTGGATCCTTCTCAGCTTGAATTAAAAGTGAATTCAAATCTAAATCATCTAAATGAGTTGATCCCCTTGATATTTGATACAATAAATCTGTTCTTCCAATAACATCATTTAAACTTTTCACACCTAAGTCAGCTAAAATTTCTCTGACCTCTTCTGCTATAAAGCTAAACAGATTAACCACTTTTTCTGGGCTACCTGAAAATCTTGCTCTCAAATCATCATCTTGCGTACAAACACCTACTGGACATGTATTTGAATGGCATTGCCTAACCATAATACATCCCATAGCCACTAAAGATGTTGTGCCAACTCCAAACTCTTCAGCTCCCATCATCGCAGCGATTACTACATCTCGACCAGTCTTAATTCCACCATCTGTTCGGAGTACTACGTTCTGACGCAAGCCATTTAATGTCAGAACCTGATTTACTTCGGTCAGGCCCATTTCCCACGGAATGCCTGCATATTTAATGCTTGTTTGTGGGCTCGCTCCAGTGCCCCCATTGTGACCAGAAATAAGAATTACATCAGCTTTTGCCTTAGCAACACCCGCAGCAATTGTTCCTATGCCAGAAGAAGCAACTAATTTTACACATACTCTTGCATTAGGGTTTACTTGTTTCAAGTCATAAATAAGTTGTGCAAGATCTTCAATCGAGTAGATATCGTGGTGTGGAGGAGGACTAATTAATGTTACTCCTTGAGTTGAATGTCTTAATTTAGCAATTTCCGCTGTGACTTTAAACCCTGGTAATTGACCTCCCTCACCAGGCTTTGCCCCTTGTGCAATCTTAATTTCAATTTCTTCACAATTGTTAAGATATTCTGTAGTCACCCCAAACCTTGCAGAGGCTACTTGTTTAACTCTTGAATTTGCACTATCCCCGTTCTCAAGTGGATATGATCGTTCAATTGACTCGCCACCTTCACCAGAGCAAGACGCTCCTCCAATTCTATTCATTGCAATTGCAAGTGTTTCATGGGCTTCTTTTGACAAAGCGCCATGGGACATGCTTCCTGTTCCAAACCTTTTTCTAATTGATGTTATGGACTCAACTTCAGAAAGATCTAAACCATTTTCTGCTTCTTTAAACTCAAGAAGGTCTCTTATATTGATTGGCGCAAAATTCCCCATTGAGCTTGAGTACTTTTTATACATATCATAAGAGTCCTCGGCTACTGATGTTTGAAGAAGGTGTATTAATTTACCTTCATAAGCATGTGTTTCTCCTCCACTTCGATATCGATATATTCCACCTATAGGAAGTGTTTGAACGGTATCTGAATAAGCGTAATCATGTAATTCAATAAGTTTTTTCTCAATTCCAGTAAGGCCTATTCCCGACATTCGGCTTTGCACACCAAGGAAATATTCATTTACCGTAGAACGGCTAAGACCAACTGCTTCAAAATTAAAACCACCTCTATACGCACTAATAACGGATATACCCAGCTTAGACATTACTTTTAGGAGTCCTTGATCGATGGCTTTTTTATATCGATCAACACATTCTTCATAGGACATGTCACCAAATAACCCTTTCTGGTGCCTCTCATAGATACAGTCTTGCGCCAAATAAGGATTTACAGTTGTTGCCCCAACACCAATTAATACAGCGAAGTAATGAGTATCAATGCATTCTGAAGATCTGACATGTAACGAAACAAATGATCTTATTCCTTTTCGAGTAAGATCTGTATGAACTGCAGCAGTAATGAGAATTAATGGTAATGCAATTTTTTCTTCATCGGCATTAATATCTGATAAGACTATGTGAGACTTTCCACTTAGTACTGCAGTTTCAGCTTCTAACTGAATACGCTTAATTTCTTTTTTTAAATCAAATGACTTTTTTTCTACAGTACAATCAATATTTGTTGTTGTCTGTTGACCGCGTGATGAAATTTTTTTAAAAAAGCCATTAGTAATAAATGGACTATCTATTACAAAAACATTTTCTTCATATGGATTTGGATTCAAAATATCCTGAAGATTTCCAAATCTCGTTTTTAAACTCATTCTACTTTGCTCTCTTAGGCTGTCGATGGGAGGATTTGTAACTTGGCTAAATTTTTGTCTAAAAAAGTGTGACAATGGTCTGTACTTATCCGACAATACTGCTATTGGCGTATCATCGCCCATGCTGCCAGTAGATTCTTTCGCATCCGAAACCATTGGGTGCAGGATGAGTTCAAGTTCCTCCATCGTATACCCAGCAGCAATCATTTTCTTTCTTAACTTGGCTTGATCAGTAACCGTTGATTCTTTAGAAATTTTAACTCGTTTATCTAATCGTATTATTTTTTTGACATACTCTTCATATGGCGCTTCAGATGCCAATCGTTCCTTCATTTCATGATCTCTAAATATTTTACCTTCTTTAAGATTGATACCGATAATTTCACCTGGTCCTAGTTTACCTTTTTCTATTATTTTAGATTCATCGACTGTCACCATCCCTGTTTCAGAACCTACATATATAAGATTATCTCGGGAAATTGAGTATCTCATAGGCCGTAATCCATTTCTGTCCATACCTCCAATGATCCAATTTCCATCAACTGCTGCTATTGCAGCAGGACCATCCCAAGGTTCAACAATAGCGTTTGAAAATTCATACATATTTCTATGCTCAATTGGCATAAGCTCGCTTCTTTTTGACCAGGCTTCCGGTATTAAAAGAGTTTTTACAAGAGGAACTGATCTTCCCGCTCTTACATACAGCTCAAAAGCTGCGTCTAAGGCCGATGAGTCTGAAACGTTTTTTTCAATAATTGGCTTAACTTGCTCACTGTCATCTCCAAAAATTTCAGTGGTAATTCTTGTTTGGTGATTCCTCATCCAGTTAGTATTTCCTGATATTGTATTAATTTCACCGTTATGAGCTAACAGTCTAAAAGGCTGAGCTAAACCCCAAGACGGAAAAGTATTTGTTGAGTACCTTTGATGAAATACAGCAAAAGATGAAATAAATTCTTCATTCGCTAAGTCAGGATAAAAAATTGATAGTTGTTCGGCTAAGAAAAGTCCTTTGTAGATAATTGACTCGAAACTTAATGAGCAAACATAGAAACCATTAATTTGCTGCTTAGCTATTCTTTTTTCAAGTCTTCTTCTCACAAGATACAACTCTTTTGCAAAATCAAAGTCTTTATCTCTTTCTATGTTATTTACGAACATGACCTGTTCAATCTCAGGACGAGTAGAGTTTGCTTTTTCCCCAATTACACTGTTATTTATTGGAACCTGTCTCCAACCATAGATGTAATAACCATGATCTAGCAGTTCGGACTCAATAATTGTTCTACATTTTTCGAGTGCGGCATAATCATTCCTTGGAAGAAACATCATGCCAATACCGAGAGGTTCATCTCTTTTTTCATGGCCTGTCTTAGCTATCTCATCGTCAAAAAAATTATAAGGTATCTGAGTAAGTATGCCTGCTCCGTCACCAGTCTTTCCGTCAGCATCAACGGCACCTCGATGCCATACAGCCTTGAGGGCATCAATACCACCTTGGACAACTTCACGTCTTTGTTTGCCATCTGTAGATGCTACAAAACCTACGCCGCAAGAGTCATGTTCATGTCCCGGATTATATAGAAAGGCATCCTCTAAATTTTTTTTATTTTTTAAATATCTTTTTAATTCATTTGTCATGATGCTTTAGTATTTAGATTTTTTGCATTATTTTTTTCTTCAATGTAATCATGAATAGAATTTGCTACATCTCGCCCATCTCTGATTCCCCAAACTACCAGGGAAGCTCCTCTGACAATATCTCCTGCAGCAAATACACCCTCAAGACTGGTCATCATGGTATTAAATCCTACACGAACCGTACCCCATTTAGTGACTGGAAGTTCTTCGACTTCAAACATTTTTGGCAAATTTTCAGGAGAAAAACCCAGAGCAGCAATTACTAAATCGGTCTCTAATTCAAAATCAGAACCTGCTATCTCTTGAGGTATTCTTCTGCCATCGGAGTCTGGTTCACTTAACTTCATTTTTATACAATTTAAGAGGCTACCATTATTATTGCTTTCAATTTTTTTTGGGAGAGATTGCCATAAAAATTCTACTCCTTCTTCCTCAGCATTGTTAACTTCTCTGGCCGAGCCAGGCATGTTCTCTTTATCTCTTCGGTAAAGACACTTAACGGATTTTGCCTCCTGTCTAATAGCTGTTCTTACGCAGTCCATAGCTGTATCCCCTCCACCAATTACAACTACATTCTTACCTTTGGCGTTGAGCAATCCATTATCAAAAGCCTCTACGCTATCTCCCAAGCCTTTTCGGTTTGATGCAGTTAGAAAATCCAAAGCAGGAACTACTTCGGATGCATCGCCTTCTAGGGAAATTTCTCTCGCTTTATAGACTCCCGTTGCAATTAATACAGCGTCATGTTTTTTTTGAAGATCCAAAAAATGAATATCTTTTCCAATTTCAGTATTTAGATGAATCTTAATATTTGAGTCCTCGAGATATTTCATTCTTCTTTGAACAATATCTTTTTCCAGTTTAAAATTCGGGATTCCATAAATCAGTAAACCTCCAGCGCGGTCATAACGATCATATACATCAATTTTGTAACCCCTTTTTCTTAATTCCTCAGCGGCAGCAAGACCTGCGGGACCCGCACCAATGATACCAATGCTATTTTCTTTTTCTAAGTACTCAGGAACTTTGATCGGTTTAATCCATCCCTTTTCGAACGCATTGTCAGTTAGATATTTTTCTACTGATCCAATAGTGACCGAACCATGACCTGATTGCTCAATAACACAGTTTCCTTCACATAATCGATCTTGCGGGCAAATTCTTCCGCATATCTCTGGCATATTATTTGTGCTCGAAGATATTTGGTAAGCCTCTTCAAGTCGGTCCTCCGCCGCAAGCTTAAGCCAATCAGGAATATGATTATGCAAGGGACAATGGACAGTGCAATAAGGAACTCCGCACTGAGAACAACGACTTGACTGCTCTTTAGCGCTGTTCTTTATAAAGTTCTCGTAAATCTCCCCAAAATCTTTTTTTCTATTTTCTGAGGACCTTTTTTCAGGGTATTCTTGATTTAAATTAGTAAATTTAAGCATAACGTCTCTTATATGTCACAATGCATGACATATTTAGATTCCTCTCATTTAGTTAAGCTTTTTATAACATTTAAAATATATAATAATAGTCATATAGTATGACACAGTTTAAGTTTTTCTTGCCTAAATGGCGTAAAACAGTATTTTTTTAATTCTTATGGCTTTTTTACCAATACTACTATTAGGAATTATTCAGGGTATTACAGAGTTTTTGCCTATTTCAAGTTCTGGACATTTATTAATTGCCGCTGAAATAATGAGTATTCCCGAAAGTCTGATGTTGGATGTAAGTCTGCATTTGGGCTCTCTTTTGGCTGTCATCATCTATTTTAGAAATGATATTAAAGTATTAGTTTTTCTGCTTTTACCATTCAGCATCAAATTAAGTAAGGATGAGAAAAATTTAGCTTTCTGTCTCATTGTTGGAACATTGCCTGTTGTGATTGTTGGAGGCTTACTTTTTCTTACAGGTTATGCTGACATTTTAAGGAATATAAAAATTGTTGGACTAGCAACAATAATTTTTGGACTTCTTCTCTATTATTCTGATAGTTACACTAATGCCAACACTAAAGGCATTGAGAGATTATCAATAAAAAGTGCTCTCATCATTGGTCTTTTTCAAATACTAGCGATTATACCTGGGGCAAGTAGAGCGGGAGTTGTGTATTCAGGTTCAAGAATAATTGGTTTAAATAGAATTGAAGCTGCAAAGCTTTCCATTTTACTATCAATTCCAGTAATTTTAATTTCTTCTGCTATACCAATTCTTAAACTCATAGAGTCACCAACAAGTACTAATATTTCTTCTAGCTTTTTTGGATTTTTTATCTCATTTTTTGTAGCTTATATTTCAATCGACTATTTACTTAAATGGTTGAAAAAAAATACTATGAAACCATTTGTAATCTACCGAATTGTTATAGGAACACTTATCTTAATTTATCTTTAGAAATTAAGAAATATAATTACTTATGATATCTCTTGATGATTTTGCAGTTATTCCTAACGAACTGAGATTGTATGGAGTATCAGATACTATGTTGTCTTTCTTTAACATCTTAACTTGATCAAATGTAATCATAGGAGATGGTGATAATTTCATTAATAATGCGGTAACATTTGCAAAAGATAGAGGCAGAGGAAGGATAATTCTTTTAATTTTTAATGTGTTTAAAATTAATTGATAAATTTCTTTAAGCGTCATGACTTCAGGTCCTCCAAATTCATAGATCTTTCCTGATGCTTCTTTATCTTCTAAAAGCTTGATTAGCCCCTCGGCTATATCCTTTACATACACGCATTGGAACTTGTTATTGCTAAACAAGGGAACGATTGGAAGAAGCTTTACCAATTTTGACTGCAAGGTGAAAAATCCATCGCCAGGCCCAAAAACAATCGATGGCCTAATTATTGTTGCATGCGAAAAATTATCTAAAATATTCTTTTCACCTATTCCTTTAGATACTTGGTATTTTGCATCGCTATCAACATCAGCGCCTATAGATGAAAAGTGAATTAAACGTTCGATTTTGTGTTCAGAGCATATTTCTGCAATGTTTTTTGGTCCAACTGCATGGCAATTATTAAAAGTCTGATCACCTGAAGATTCATTAAGTATACCTACAAAATTAATGACAATATCAGATCCAATTATATGAGGTTCAATAGTGTGTTTTAAGTTAATATTTCCCTTAATTATATCTAGTTGATCAATGGGACCCATCATTCTTATATGCCCAGCAAGATGGGTATTCCTACATATAATTTTTAATTTATGCCCAAATTTTAGTAATTCTGAAATGCAATATTTGGCTAAAAAACCAGAACCTCCAATTATAGTAATTCTTTTTTGCTTCATATTTGATAAATATACCTTATGTACTTCTCTGAAATAAGTTAATTTTCATACAATGCAAACAATTTTACATAAAAACGATTTGGCAGATGATGTTGAATTTTCAGATCTTATAGCTGCTGATTGTGAAATGATGGGTTTGCAACCTGATAGAGATCCTTTATGTCTAATACAACTATATGACGGCCAAGGCGATTGTCATTTAGTTCAATTTATTGATAAAAAATTTGACGCTCCCAATCTTAAAAAGCTACTGAGTAGCAATAAGACATTCATTTTTCATTATGCAAGACATGATTTAGCTGCGATAAAGCATGACTTAGATATAATGATTAAAAGTGTTTACTGTACAAAACTAAGTTCAAAAATTGCACGAACATACTCACAAGGTCATGGATATAAAGATTTATGTAAAGAACTTCTAAACATTGATATTTCAAAAAAACAGCAATCAAGCGACTGGTCAAATCCTGATTTAACCAAAGAACAAATCAATTATGCTGCAACTGATGTAAT
>ERZ802830.1742-NODE-1742-length-20444-cov-9.02928_pt1 | contig 20444 bp, 23 predicted proteins | sample MGYA00345654_ERZ802830 | MGnify/ENA primary metagenome ERZ802830 (study PRJEB30503, sample SAMEA104212375) | marine metagenome | biome: Westerlies Biome; feature: [SRF] surface water layer (ENVO:00010504) within the epipelagic zone...; material: water...
CACTGACCAGTAGATAGAATTCCTAGAGATTCTTCAAAGCCACCTTGACTTTCTTTTACGTATTCTACCAGAAAACGAATAGTAAATAAATAAGTTAAAAACAGGCCAAAAATAAATCCTTTGTATTTTTTTAAATCAGTTTTCCAGTAAATATTCCACAGAAGAATAAATAAAAGTAAATAACCAAAAGCTTCATACAATTGTGCAGGATGTCTTGGAAAAATCTCACCATTATTTTTGAATACTACACCAAAATTGGAGTTTGTATAATTACCAACAATTTCAGAGTTAAAGAAATTACCTATTCTTACAAACATTCCTCCAACAGAAATTGGAATAACAATTCTATCAAAAATCCATAATACCGAATCGTATTTAAATTTAAATTTATAAATAAACATTGCTGTTATTATTCCAATAGTAGCACCATGACTAGCTAATCCTCTATACCCAACAAATTTATATCCATCAATTAATCCAAATAACATAGAGCTACTGGAATCATTTTTTATCGGTAATAATATTTCAACTAAATTATTTTGAAAATAATCCCAGTTATAAAAAAATACCTCACCAAGTCTTGCTCCAATTAAAGTACCAAAAACCACATAAATAAATAATGGTTCAACTAATGCAACAGGTTTATTATCATTAATATATATTTTTTGAACAATGTAATATCCTAAAGAAAAAGCAATAATAAACATTACACTATACCAATAGATGGTAAGAGGACCAAGATTTAAAAAAACTTCGTTTGGTGCCCAGTCGATTTTAAATAATATCATTTTAAAAATTTATTTAGTAATACTAAGGTACAGGATCATATCCATTTCCACCCCATGGATTACATTTTAATATTCTTTTAACACTCAATAAACTTCCTTTTATCAAACCATGTTTTATTAAAGATTGTTTGGAGTATTCAGAACATGTAGGAGAAAATCTACAAGTTGATGGTAATAATGGAGAAATTAAGGTTTGATATATTCTAATAATAACTAAGAAAGGATATATAAAAATATTTTTCATCAGATAAGTTCATAAGAAGAACTATTTTTGTCATCATTTAATTGTATTCCAAGTTCTAATAATTCATCTCTTATTTGATCAGATAATTCAAAGTTTTTATCACTTCTGGCTTGAGATCTTATTTTAATTAATAATTCTATTAGTTCTTTTTGAGAATCTGATTTTTCAACTTTTTCATTTTCCTTATTAAAACCTAAAATATCAAATAAAATTTCATCAAAAGTTTTTGTGATTTTTGCTTTATCAGTTGTGTTTAATTTTTTCGAATTGATATTAACGTTATTAATATACTTTACACAATCAAATAAATGGGCTATAAGCATTGGTGTATTGAAATCATCATTTAATTTTGAGTAACAATCTAATATCCATTTATCTACATCAAAATCAGAATTTTCATTTGAAGATTTTAATTCAGAAATCAAGTTGTACCCTGATACTAGTTTTTTAAAACCTTTTTCAGAAGCCAATAATGCTTCATTACTCAAATCTAAAACACTTCTGTAATGAGCTTGATAAATGAAGAACTTTACAACATTTGGATCGAAACTTTTATCAAATATTTTATTTTGCCCATTAAAAATTTGAGCTGGTAAAATGTGATTGTCCAGTGATTTAGACATTTTCTTTCCATTTAATGTAAGCATATTGGTGTGCATCCAAAATCTTGCTGGATTACATCCGTTTATCACCTCAGATTGAGCTATTTCACAATCGTGATGTGGGAATTTCAAATCAATTCCACCTCCATGAATATCAAAAAAGTCACCTAGATACTTCTTACTCATAGATGTACATTCTAAATGCCATCCAGGAAAACCTTTGCCCCAGGGTGATTCCCAATTCATGATATGATTTTTATCGGCTTTTTTCCATAGTGCAAAATCTTGTGGACTTTTTTTATCAGATGATCCATCAAGTGATCTTGAATTATTCATCATTTCCTCAATTTTCCTTCCACTTAATTTTCCATATGAGTTTGATTTGTTAAACTCTGCAATATCAAAATATACAGATCCATTTTTTTCATAAGCAAAACCAGAACTTAAGATTTGTTTAATACTTTCTATTTGTTCAACAATATGTCCTGATGCAGTAGGTTCAATACTTGGTGGGATAGTATTAAATTTTTTTAATATATCATGAAAGTCTAAAGTGTATTTTTGAACTACTTCCATTGGTTCAAGCTTTTCTAACCTAGCCTTTTTGGATACTTTATCCTCTCCTGAGTCGTCTTCGTTTTATAAATGACCAACATCTGTTAAGTTTCTAACATATCTAACTTTGTAGCCTAGATGTTTAAGATATCTGTAAATTAAATCAAAGGATATAAATGTTCTGCAATTTCCTAGGTGTGCATTACTGTAAACAGTTGGACCGCAAACATACATTCCAACATTGTTTTTTTCAATTGGTGTGAAATTTTCTTTCTTGCCAGTTAAGGAATTATGAATTTTTAGATCTTTGGCGAAGTTGGAAATCATTACAATTTGTTTCAGCTTTCGGTACGAATATAATCTAAAAATTCTCTTTTTACGTTTTTATCTTTGAATTTGCCTCCAAATTCTGCGGTTACTGTACTACAATCAACATCTCTAATTCCTCTTGAATTTACACATAAATGTTTAGCATCAATAACACATGCTACATCATCTGTTCCAAGAGCCTTTTGAAGGGCTTTAACAACTTGCATAGTAAGTCTTTCTTGAACTTGTGGTCTTTTAGCAAAATAATCTACTATTCGGTTCATTTTTGATAAACCTATCACAGTTCCTTTAGAAAAATAAGCTACATGAGCTTTTCCGATAATAGGTAACAAATGATGTTCACAGGTAGAATAAACTGTAATATTTTTTTCAACCAACATTTCAGTGTAAGAATATTTATTATCAAATGTTGATGTTTTTGGCATTTTTTCAGGCTTCAAACCCCCAAAAAGTTCATTAACCCAAGCTTTAGCAACTCTTTTTGGAGTCCCCTTTAAACTATCATCAGTTAAATCCATCCCAAGAGTTTCTAAAATATTGTAAACATTTTTTTCAATAATAGAAATTTTTTCTTCATCAGAAATTTCAAATGCATCATCTCTGAGTGGTGTTTCGGGTGAAGAAGCAAAATGGTCGTCACCAATTAAATCAAACTCTTCTTCTAAAAATTTATCGTATTTCATATTCGTTATAATCTATTTGCAAAGTTAATTAAAGATTAATTAAATAGTTCTAAAATTTAAAAATAATAGAAAGTGATGTAATCAAATTACTTGATTCTAAAAAAGATTTGTCCGTTAATCCACTATCAAACAATTGATGGTTTCTATTTTGATCAATTGATTTATGAGACAAATTAATTATTGTAGAACCAAAATCATAACCAATTCCGTATGACAATGAACTACTATCTTCAATTAATTCTTTATATGGACTTTCAGTTTTATTGTATCCTCCTCTTATGCTAAATTTGTTAAATCTAAGTTCAGAACCTAGTCTAAAATTAAATGTGTTCTGTAATTTAGATTTTATTTGATTATTTGAACCAGTAAACTCGTCACTGGGTTTAATTTTCATTTTTGAATAATCAATAGACATTAAGTCTACACTAATTAGTCCAATTTTTCCAATAACTAGAGCAGAACTTAAAGTTAGTGATGATGGAGAATTAACTTTATATTTTGGATACATATTTATTACCCTAGGATCAACAATATCTCTGTAAGTTATCCCATTTATATCAATAGATTCAGTTTCTAGATATTGGGTTGTTTCGTCCCAAAGTGTATACCAAGTTGGAGATTGATAAGAGAATCCAATTCTAAAATTATTAAACTTTCTTATAGCTCCTAATTGAAACGAAAACCCTTCTCCATAAGTTGTTAGTCTGTTTTCAAATAAAATTGATTTTATTGCAGAATTTTCATCAAAATTTGATTCATAGTGACTTAGAAAATTCTCTAGATATATCTCGTGGGTATTAATGTTAAGTCCAAAATAAAAATTTTCTTTAAGTTGTATCGCTACATTTAGATTGTATTTATTATTGTAACCTTTTGTATCACTTGTGTAATTTTGGCTAACTCCATTGTTGTAAAGTGCAAGAGAATAAAAATTATTATTAGATTCATCATAATTTATCAAATAACTTTGGTAAGCCATAAATGATTGTTGTGCTGAAAACCCATAATACTCACCTAAATACCGATATACTTCAGCTACACTTTCATTTGAACCAACACTTAAATCGGCAGAAGTCAGACCAGAAGAGTTGTTTATAAAAAACTTATCTATGGAATTTGATTTGTTAATTCCTTTAATTTCAAAGTTCTCATAAAATGAATTATTGGTTTGAGCATTTACGCTAAAAGTGATTTTATTAACATCACCACCTCCAAAATTTTCAAAAACCCAAACACCCCCTCCTTGGTTCACACTAAATTTGCTTTTATTTTTACTTGCTGAACTTTCAAAATAATAGGATTTAACTGATTTTTTATTATTTGAAAAGCTAAGTTCATATTGATTATCTATGAAAACAGCACTTCCAGCAGGATTTATATTGATGGCTGACAAATCCCCGCCTAATGCGCCAAAGGCTCCTCCCATAGATTGAAATCTAGCTGAACCAACTGTATTATCCATTGAAACTCTGATGAAGTCATTTAAACTTTGGGAATTAACAATTGATGGAAATAAGAATAAAAAAAGTATTATTTTTTTAATCACATTGTATTATTTATCTCTTTCCTCTTGAAATAGATGCACTTGAAGATGATCCTCTACTAATATTTGAAGATGATCTAGAGCTTGAGTTGGATCTAGAAATTGTGGATGATCCAGAACTATTTGATGAAGATCTTGATACATTATAACTTCTGCTTGACGAATTATTACCACTAATTTCAGGTCTTGAATAACCACTAGAACTTCTATCGTTATTCTCTACTCTTGATTTATTGTAAGACCTAGTATTATTTCCATATTTAACTGGTTGAAAATTGGATCTAGTTCGGTTTGTATTAGAGCTTCTAGAACTATTGTTACCTCCACCACTAAGTTCACCTTTATTTAAATAATCTCTTGGCTTACCATTACTTAAGGTTTGTCCGTTAAACCTATCACCATTTTTCAGATTGTAATATATTCTATTAAGTTTTCTACTTTTTAATAAATCTGAACGTTGTTCTGATCTGTCGCTAGCATTTGAATTATCTATTTTTGTTTCATTTCTACCAACATTGTATGAAGCGATTGACCTTCCGTTAGATGATTTTTCAACATACCCTGATTTAGAGGTGTTGTTAGAATTTCTCCTACCGTTCATGTAAGCTATGTTGGAATTATTATTTCTTTGATAATAAGGGTCACTGTAGAGTGGATAATTATAATAGGGATAATTCCAATAATTCCAATTTCTATAATTATATCCATAAAAATCATTGTAGAATCCCCAATGTCTGAATCTCCATGAATTGTAACCATATCCCCAACCAAGCCAGCTTCTATTGTAGTAAGGGCTATACCACGAATTGTAATAATCATAGTATCCAAAAGGATAATAATTTGAATATGGACTGTAAATATACCTGTCCCTAAAAATGAAATTTATGGAAGTTGGATTATCTCCCCAAGAACCATTACTATTATTATAAGCTACATTAGTGTTTGAAGAGTAATTCGAAATATCGGTTAATACACTATCATTAATTTGATTATCAAAACCGTATTCTTGATACTTTTGATCAAAATAATTTTTGTAATAGATACCATTATTATTTTGACTAACCTTCATATTATTGTTATCATAGATACCATCACTTTCAAATGAATCGATTGTGTTAAAAGGTCCGCATCCTACAAAAATAAATGTGATTAGTAATATGAAAGTATATCTCATTTGTAAATTATTTAATTAATTTAGCATTACTTAAAATTAAACAATAATTATGCCAATACCAATATATGTCCAAAAAGTTAACTAAAAGAGAAGATGATTACTCGAGGTGGTATAATGAGCTTGTAGTTAAAGCTGATTTAGCTGAAAATTCATCTGTAAGAGGCTGTATGGTTATAAAACCTTATGGATATGCAATCTGGGAAAAAATGCAGGCTCAGTTGGACAAAATGTTTAAAGAAACTGGACATCAAAATGCTTATTTTCCATTATTTGTTCCAAAGAATTTATTTGAGGCTGAAGAAAAAAATGCCGAAGGTTTTGCCAAAGAATGTGCTGTTGTAACTCATTACAGATTAAAAAATGATGAAAATAATCCAGGTAAATTAGTTGTTGACGAAAAAGCAAAACTTGAAGAAGAGTTAATCGTAAGGCCAACAAGCGAGGCAATAATTTGGAATACTTATAAAAACTGGATTCAATCTTACAGAGATTTACCAATATTGATTAATCAATGGGCCAATGTAGTTAGGTGGGAAATGAGAACTAGATTGTTCCTAAGAACTGCTGAGTTTTTATGGCAGGAAGGACATACTGCTCATTCAACAAAGGATGAAGCAATGAAGGAGGCAGAACTCATGAATAACATTTATGCTGATTTTGCCCAAAACTTTATGGGTATCCCTGTAATTAAAGGTTTAAAATCTGAAAGCGAGAGATTTGCTGGTGCAGAGGAAACTTTTTGTATTGAAGCTTTGATGCAGGATGGAAAAGCATTACAAGCTGGAACTTCTCACTTTTTGGGTCAAAATTTTGCAAAAGCATTTGACGTAAAGTTTGCAAATAAAGATGGTAAACTAGACTATGTTTGGGCTACATCCTGGGGAGTGTCGACAAGATTAATGGGGGCTTTAATTATGACTCATTCAGATGATAATGGATTAGTTCTTCCTCCAAAACTTGCGCCAATTCAAGTGGTTATAATTCCAATTTATAAATCAGAAGATCAACTAAATCAAATATCAAAAAAAATTGATCCAATTATAGATAAATTAAAATCAAAAAATATTTCTGTACTTTATGATAAAAGAGATACTCACAAGCCAGGTTTTAAATTTAATGAACACGAAATTAAGGGGGTGCCAATTAGGATAGTAATTGGTCCAAAAGACTTGGAAAATTCAACTTTAGAAATATTTCGAAGAGACAATATGAAAAAAGAAATTATCGAGTTAGAAAATGTTTTTGAAAAAATCGATTTTCTGATGGAAGATATTCAGTCAAATATTTTTAATAATGCACATAAATTTACTAAGGAAAACATTAGAACAGCTAATACCTATGAAGAATTTAAGTCTATCATAAAAAATAAGGGTGGCTTTGTTTCTGCCCATTGGGATGGATCTTCTGAAACAGAAGAGAAAATTAAAAAAGAAACTAAAGCTACAATTCGATGTATTCCAATTGATTCGATAAAAGAAGAAGGTTTTTGTATGGTTTCAAATAAGCCATCACTTCAAAGGGTTTTATTTGCTAAGGCCTATTAATTAATCTTTTAATAAAACAAAAAAATTAAGTTGCAAGTTTGTAACCTTTCAATTACATTTGCAATCGTTAAAATTTTGGCCCGTTCGTCTATCGGCTAGGACGCCAGGTTTTCATCCTGGTAAGAGGGGTTCGATTCCCCTACGGGCTACTAAATATATAATATGGCTAATCATAAATCAGCGTTAAAGAGAATTAGAAGAAATGAAGCTGTTAGACTTAGAAATAAGGTACAGCATAAAGCTACTAGAAACGCTATTAAGAAGTTAAAAGATTTAAGCTCTAAAAAGGAAGCTCTGAAAATGTATCCTTCAGTGGCATCTATGCTTGATAAATTAGTAAAGAATAATATTATTCACGCTAATAAGTCAGCAAATTTAAAATCAAAGCTTGCTAAATCTGTAGCTTCTCTTAAATAAATTTAAGAATTCATTGATATAAGAAATTCTTCGTTGTTAAGAGATTTCTTAATCCTATCATTTATAAATTCCATTGCCTCAACTGGGTTCATATCCGCTAAATATTTACGCATAATCCACATTCTTTGAACTGTATTTTCGTCAAGTAAAAGATCATCTCTTCTTGTTCCTGAAGAAACTAAATCTATAGCAGGGAATATTCTTCTATTTGAAATTCTTCTGTCTAATTGAAGCTCCATATTTCCAGTTCCTTTAAATTCTTCAAAAATAACTTCATCCATTTTTGAACCCGTTTCTGTAAGTGCAGTTGCAATAATCGAAAGCGAACCTCCGCCTTCAATATTTCTAGCAGCACCAAAAAATCTTTTTGGTTTATGAAGAGCGTTTGCATCAACACCACCACTTAATATTTTTCCTGATGCAGGCTGGACAGTGTTATATGCTCTAGCAAGTCTAGTAATAGAATCTAATAAAATAACCACATCGTGGCCACATTCAACTAATCTTTTAGCTTTCTCCAAAACTATGTTAGCTACTTTTACATGTCTATCGGCAGGTTCATCAAACGTAGAAGCAACAACTTCTCCTTTTACATTTCTTTGCATATCTGTAACCTCCTCTGGTCTTTCATCAATAAGTAGAATAATTTGATAAACCTCAGGATGATTAGCAGCTATAGCGTTTGCAACATCTTTCAGTAGCATAGTTTTTCCTGTTTTTGGTTGTGATACAATCATTCCTCTTTGTCCTTTACCAATAGGAGAAAACAAATCCATTACTCTTGTAGATATAGTACTGTTTTTTTCAGCAATATTAAATTTTTCATCTGGAAATAGTGGAGTTAAATGCTCAAAAGAGACTCTGTCTCTTACTACATTTGGGCTTAATCCGTTAATCTTTGATACTTTAATTAATGGAAAATATTTTTCACCTTCTTTTGGGGGTCTTACATGACCTAAAACTGTATCACCAGTTTTTAATCCAAATAGTCTTACTTGTGATTGTGACACGTAAATATCATCTGGAGATGTTAAATAATTGTAGTCAGAAGACCTTAAAAAACCATAACCTTCTTGCATGATATCTAAAACACCTTCACTTTCAATAATTCCATCAAATTCAAAATCAGGTTCTTTGTATCTATTTCTGTTGTCTTTGTTGTGGTTCTTTTCTTTTTTAACAAATCTATTATTCTTCTTGTGACCAGAGTTATTATCAGTCTTTTTTGATTCTGTTAAATCTTTTTTTTCATCAGAAATATCTTTTTTTACTTCATCCTCTTTGGACTCAATAGTTTTGTCAGAAGCTTTAGGATTTGATGCATAATGATCAATAATTTTGTAAGCTAGATCTAATTTTTTTATTCCAGCAGTTTTTTTGATTCCTAGCTCATTTGCAATTTCTTGAAGCTCAGAAATTTTTTTTTCTTTTAAGGTTGAAATTTCAAACATTTATAAAATTTAGGTTATTTAATGGTTATGTTGAAGTGTGAGTAATAAATATAATGTGGGAATGATTATTATAATCAGTTCAAATATAAGAATATTTATTTACTTTAAGTAATATTGTATTTTAATATAAAATATTTAGATGATTCAAAGAGTTCAGTCGGTTTACATATTTCTATTAATTTTAATAAATCTAATTATAGTTGTTTCTATTGATAGCAATCCTAATATGTCTTTAACTGAATCGTATTTTGGTTTTTTTAGACCATACATAAATGATTATTTCTTTTCTGAAATTGTTAGTGTTCTATTATTTGTTATCATATTCTTGTTTAAGAAACCAAATATTCAAATTAACCTTTTAAGATTTTTAACTCTCTCATTAATCTTTGGTGTATTAAACTTGTTTGATGAGAGGTCTATTGAGAAATCAATTACTGATCCAGCCTTGATATATTTTTTAGTTTCTTTTTTCTTAATATCATTATCTATTAGATCAATAAAAAAAGATTTAAAAATAATTAGTTCTTCAAACAGACTCAGGTAATCTAGATCTTTCGCCAAGCTCAATTATTTCCATATTCTCAATGCTAGATTGATTAATTTCAAATCTTACCATAGTTCTTTTATGGTGAAAACCATGTCTACCTGCAGCTCCAGGATTGATACACAAAACATCATTTTTTTTATCAAATTTTACTTTCAAAATATGTGAGTGACCATAAACAAGTATTTTAGGTTTTTCAATTTCGATAAGTTTTTTGGTGATTTGATTATAGTATGGTGGTTTACCAGCAATATGTATCATAGAAACTTTGACTTTTTCACAAAAAAAACTATTGGTTTCACAAGTCGATGAACGAATTACTTGATTATCAATATTCCCATAAACAGATTTTAATTGACTTAATTTTTCAATTTGATCTAAAACTTTGATTTTACCAATATCCCCAGCATGCCATACTTCATCTGCTTGCTTTACGTATTTCAAAATTACGTCATCAATATAACCATGTGTATCAGAAATTATTAAAATTTTTTTCAACTAATTATTTTTAGAATTTTTTATTAAAGCTATATTTGAATTCAACAAAAGTAATATTTCCTTGAGATATTTATTAGAATTATCTTATAACGGCGCACCTTTTCATGGTTGGCAAAGACAACCTAATGCTATTTCTGTTCAACAAGTTGTTGAGGAATCTCTTTCAACTATAATGAAGGAAAAAATTACTGTAGTTGGAGCCGGCAGAACTGATTCTGGTGTTCATGCTAAGTATTTTTGTGCTCATTTTGATTATTCCAAAAAAATTATAGATAAAAATGATTTTTTATTTAAAATTAATTCTTTTGTTAGCAAGGAGATATTCATAATTAACATCCACGAAGTTCAAGAAAATTTTCATGCCAGATTTGATGCTTTATCCAGATCATACGAGTATGTTTTAACAACCCAAAAAGATCCCTTTGCAATAAATTCTGCTTATTTTTTAAAAAAACATATTGATTTTGGTAAAATGAATTTAGCGGCAATGGCACTATACGATTACTCTAATTTTAAGTGTTTTTCAAAATCCAATACTGATGTTAAGACATATAACTGTGAAATTTCTAATGCAAAATGGTCTTTTATTAATGGCCAATGGATTTTTAAAATTTCTGCAAACAGATTTCTTAGAAATATGGTGAGAGCAATTGTAGGAACATTAATCGAAATAGGTGAAAATAAATATGAAATTGATCATATTGAAAAAGTTATAATGAGTAAAAACAGAGAGTTAGCCGGGTATTCCGTTCCGGCACATGGTTTGTACCTTACTAACATAATTTACCCTGATTTAAAACTTTAATGAAAAAAAACACATCTTTTCTTGATTTCAATTTGTTTAAGAGACTTTTAGATTATGTGTTAGTATATAAGTTAATTTTTGTATTTGTTGCTGTAGCTGCTATATTAATTTCATTGTTTTCTACTTTAACCCCTTATTTAATTAAAGTAGCAGTTGATGATTACTTAGCTGTTGGAAAATACGAAGACTTTCTATTACTGATTTGTTTAATGATAGGTAATTTAATATTGACCGTAGTATTTATGTTTTTATTTAGCTATTACGCCAACCTGTTAGGTCAAAAAGTTATATACGATATTAGGGTTAAGTTGTTTAATCATATTCTAAATTTTAAAATGACCTATTTTGATCGATCCTCTGTGGGGAGATTGGTTACTAGAGCTGTTAATGATATGGAAACTATTGCAAGTATTTTTAGTCAAGGTCTTTTTATGATTGTAGCTGATTTAATGCAAATGCTTGTTGTTGTTTTAGTAATGCTTGCTTTAAGTTGGAAATTATCACTTACAATTTTTGCAATTCTTCCATTTATTCTTTTTGCTACAAGAAAATTTCAAAAATCTATGAAAGTTGCTTTCAATGAGGTTCGAACAGAAGTAGCTAATTTAAATTCATTTGTACAAGAAAGAATTACAGGAATGAAAATAGTGCAACTATTTAATAGACAAAAAATTGAATACGATAATTTTGTTAAGATTAATGAAAAGCACAAAAATGCGTGGTTAAAAACAGTTTGGTATAATTCAATTTTCTTCCCAATTGCTGAACTATCGACATCAATTACTATTGGTTTAATTGTGTGGTTTGGAGGTCTTAATGCAATTTTAGAAGATTCCTCAATAACGTTAGGGGTTATATTTTTATTTATACAATTATCTCAAATGCTTTTCAGACCACTTCGTCAAATAGCAGATAAATTCAATACTTTACAAATGGGTATGGTTGCAGCCAATAGAATTTTTAAAATAATTGATACTGATAGTAAAATTCAAAATTCTGGTAAAAATATTGGAGAATCTCTAGATGGAAGTATTTCATTTAAAAATGTAAATTTCTCTTATAATCAAAATGAAACTATAATTAATAATCTTTCCTTTAGTATTAAAAATGGTGAAAAAATAGCTATAGTTGGATCGACTGGATCTGGAAAAACAACTATTGTAAACTTAATAACTAGATTTTATGATATTCAGGGTGGAAGTATTTTTCTTGGTAAGAATGATATTAAAGAATATAAATTATCATCTCTTAGAAGTAAAATAGCCTTGGTTTTACAAGATGTTTTTTTGTTTGCAGATACAATTTTAAATAATATTACTTTATATAATCCCAATATATCCTTCGATCATGTTGTAAGTGCAGCAAAAAAAATTGGAATACATGATTTTATCATGTCCATGCCTGGGGGATATAATTATAATGTAAAAGAGAGGGGAGTAATGTTGTCACAAGGACAACGACAGTTAATTTCTTTTTTAAGAGCTTACATTAAAAATCCGTCAATTTTAATTCTCGATGAAGCAACATCAAGTATTGATTCAAATTCAGAAGAGTTGATTCAAAGGGCTACTTTAAAAATTACAGAAAATAAAACCTCAATTATAATTGCTCACCGTTTATCAACTATAGTAAACTCGGACAGAATATTTGTTATGAATGGGGGAGAGCTAGTTGAAAGTGGTTCACACCAAGAATTAATCAAAAAGAAAAACGGATATTATAAAAATCTTTACGATGTCCAGTTTAAAAATGAAAAATTTAGCCAAGTTCCTCTTCCAGTTTAGATTTAAAAGATTCAATACTTTTTATTTGTTTTAATTCCCCGTTTTTAACTAAAGAAAGTTTTCCATTTTCTTCTGAAATTACAACAGCAATAGCATCTGTTTTTTCAGTTATTCCTATAGCAGCTCTATGTCTTAAACCCAGTCTAGAATTAATATTTTCATTTTCTGAAACAGGTAAAACGATTCTAGAACCAGTGATGTAATTTCCTTCAATGATCACTGCACCATCATGTAATGGACTATTTTTAAAAAATATGCTTTCAATGACTGGAGCAGAAATTATACAATTTAATTCGTCACCAGTTGTTCTGACAAAATCTAAACTATTGTTTTTTTCAATCACAAAAAGAGCCCCTGTCTTATTTTTTTTTAATATTTCACAAGCTGAAATAAATTCATCGACATCCATTTTTGCTTGTTCTTTTGATATTTTAAAAAATAAATTAAATTTCCTGAGTATATTTTTATTATTAGTAATATTTGACGACCCCAACAGTAAAAGAAATTTTCTAATTTCTTGTTGAAATACTACAATTAAAGCGATTAATCCAACACTTATAAACCCACCAAGAATATTACTGAGTATAGGCATATTAACAAGTTCAGTAATTGACCAGATAATGTAGATTATGACAAAACCTAAAAAAATATTAATTGCAGCTGTTCCTTTAACTAATTTATAAGCATAGTAAAGCATAACCGCAAAAAGAATTAAATCAATTGTTGGCATTATGTAGTTTTGTGCAATGTTAAGGATGTCTTCCATTTTCTATAAAATTAGTCAAAATAGTTTTAAATGTTTTCTTGTAAACAATTAAATAGTTTTATTGTTTCCTTGGCTTCTTTTACGTCATGTACTCTTAATATGTTTGCACCATTGATAAGAGCTATTGTATTAAGGCTGATTGTACCAGTCAAGGCTTCTTCAGGACTGTTTTTTAAAATTTTATAGATCATTGATTTTCTTGAGAGACCAGCCAGAATTGGTCTTTCCAATATTTTGAATAATTTCAAATCGTTCAATAGTTTATAATTGTGATTTAAAGTTTTTCCAAAACCAAAGCCGGGGTCTATCAAGACATCAATAATTCCAGAATTTTCTGCTTTAATTATTTTTTTTGATAAATTCTTAATAACCTCAACAACCACATTATTATACTTTGGGTCATCTTGCATATTTGAGGGATTTCCTTTCATATGCATAATAATGTAAGGAGCTTTAAATTGACCAACCGATTTATACATTTGAGGATCCAAATCTCCCCCTGAAATATCATTTATAATACTAGCTCCACTATCCAATGCTTTTGTGGCTATTTCACTTCTAAATGTATCAACAGAAATTATTGTTTTCCTGAAAGTCTTTGAAATAAGCTTTACAATTGGAATAACTCTATCCTCCTCCTCTTTGACGCTTATGTTTTTAGCTCCAGGTCTAGAACTATATCCTCCCACGTCAATAATATCAGCACCTTCCGAAATCATTTTACTAACATGTTTAATTATTTCATTATGATTGGAAAAATTACCACCATCATAAAATGAATCTGGTGTAACGTTAAGAATACCCATTACTTTTGGAGATGATAAGTCAAAAAGCGATCCGTTGATATTTAAAGTCATGTTTTTAATAACTTTTAACAAAAGTAAACTACCTAATTCAATTTTTTCAACGAAATTTATATAAAAAAAATTAGTGGCGTTAAATACATCCAAACAATACGATCAAATCACCACGATTTGTAGAGAACTTTTTTTAAAAAAAATGACTGATTACGGAAGTGCGTGGAGAATTTTAAGATTAACTTCATTGACAGATCAAATTTTTATAAAAGCTCAAAGAATAAGAGGTCTTCAGACTAACAAGGAAAGAAAAGTTGATGAAGGACAAATTTCAGAGTTTATTGGTATTATAAATTACTCTATAATGTCTTTAATTCAAATTGAAAAAGGTATTGTTGAATCTCCTGATTTAAATTTAGACCAAGCATTGAAATTGTATGATAATCAATTGTCTGTCACTAAAAGTTTAATGGAAAATAAAAACCATGATTATGGGGAAGCATGGAGAGAAATGAGAGTAAGTTCATTAACTGATTTAATAATACAGAAAATACTTAGAATTAAACAAATTGAAGATAATAAAGGTAAAACTTTGGTTAGTGAAGGTATTGATGCAAATTATCAGGATATGATAAATTACTCTGTTTTTGCATTAATTCATCTGCAAAAAAGTTAAATAATTTATGTTTTGGTCTTAAAAAAAATATTTGATATTTCTGTTACACTTTTTGGTGTGGTTACAATTATTTTCTTTCTTTTTAATGTTCTTCCTGGGGATCCTGCCCAAATGATGCTTGGCCAAAATGAAAATTCTGAACAATTAAATATTTTGAAAAAAAAATATGGTTTTGATAAACCTGTTTTTACGCAGTATTTATATTATTTGAATGATTTGTCTATAGTTTCAATTCATTCAAAAGATTCTACCAGCTTATCGTATTTAAAAGAAGGAAAGTACAGTTATTTAGACTTGTTAGAAACAAAAAAAAATAAGATTGTTTTAAAAACTCCATATTTGAGAGATTCTTATCAAAAAAATGGGTTGTCAGTTTCAGAAATAATAAAAAACACATTACCCAACACTGTAGTATTAGCAATTTCAGCAATATCTATTGCTATTATATTTGGATTGTTACTTGGAATTTTTTCAGCATTAAACAAGAACACCTGGATTGACTATTCGATCCAAATATTTAGCACATTAGGTATGAGTGTTCCTTCTTTTTTTAGTGCAATTATTTTTGCTTGGCTTTTTGGATACGTTTTAAGTGACCTAACAGGTTTAAATATGACTGGAAGTCTTTATGAGCTTGATAATCTTGGAGAAAAAATGAGTTTACAATTAAAAAATCTTATACTTCCCTCCATAGTTTTAGGAATTAGACCAATTGCAGTAATTTCTCAAATGATGAGGAATTCTTTATTAAAAGTACTTACTAAAAATTATATTACGACTGCTTATGCAAAGGGTCTATCAAAATTTGACGTAATTAAAAACCATGCAATAAAAAATTCACTTAATCCAGTTGTTACTGCCTTGTCTGGATGGTTTGCTAGCATGTTGGCAGGATCTGTTTTTGTTGAGTATATTTTTGGATGGAATGGACTTGGAAAAGAAATTGTTGACGCTTTAAACAAATTAGATGTTCCTGTTTTAATTGGATCAGTTTTGACAATTTCAATTGTTTTCATAATGATCAATATCTTTGTAGATATTATATATACTTGGCTTGATCCAAGAACAAAAATTAAAAATTAAAATTAAATGAGAAAAAAAATAGTTGCAGGTAATTGGAAGATGAACAATAATTTAAGCGAAACCATTAATCTTATTAATGATTTGAAAATTCAAATTAATAAAAATAATGTAAAGGTCATGATAGCTCCTGCATTCACTTTTCTGCATGACGCTGTAAAACAAATTGATGGCTTTGATATTGAGGTTATTTCCCAAAACATAAATAATAATAGTTCAGGCGCTTATACAGGAGAAGTTTCTGCAGAAATGTTAAAAAGCATAGGAGTTAACACAACTTTGATTGGTCATTCTGAGAGAAGAGCGTACTATAATGAAGATGATGAGTTGCTATTAAACAAACTTAAACATTCAATTGAATGTGGAATGAATGTTATTTTTTGTTTTGGTGAAGAACTGAGTGATAGAAAATCTCAAAACCATTTTACTGTAGTTAAAAACCAATTGGATAATACAGTAATGAAAGTTGATAAAAGTTCATGGAAAAAAATTATCCTAGCTTATGAACCTGTGTGGGCTATAGGTACAGGTGAGACTGCTTCTGCTGAACAAGCTCAAGAAATGCATGAATATGTTAGAAAATGTATTTCAGAAAGTTTTGGCAATGAGATTTCTAATAATGTTTCAATACTGTATGGAGGGAGTGTAAAACCAAATAATGCTTCCGAAATATTTAGTAAAAAAGATGTTGACGGTGGTCTTATTGGAGGAGCTGCACTAAATGCAAGTGATTTTTCTAAAATTGTTGAATCAAACCGATAAGTCATAATTTTCGTATTTTAGAGTGTTTTGGGCACTAAAGAAAAAATTTCAGAAAAAATATTAAGCGATACTGATAGTTTACATGAGAATGAAATCATTTTATTTAATGATGATGTTAACACTTTTGATCATGTAATTGATACTTTAATGAGGGTTTGTGATCATACTTTAGAGCAAGCCAAACAATGTTCTATTATAGTTCATTATAAAGGAAAATGCAGTGTCAAATCAGGATCATATTCAGATTTAAAACCCAGATGTACAAAATTATTAGAAGCAGGTCTTTCTGCTGAAATCATATAGGGTTTTTTGTGGCATGAGTTTTGATAACTAATAATAGTGAAAAAATTAATTTTCTTACTTATGGGTTTATTTACAATTTCTTGTAATTCACAAGATAATAATGTTGCTGTTCAGAAAGAAAGCGTTCACCAGTTCGTGTTAACTGATTTAAACGGAGATACTTTTAATATGTCAAGTTTAAAAGGTAAAAAAGTTATGATAGTTAATACAGCATCAAAATGTGGTTTAACCTACCAGTACGAAATTTTGGAGAAAATGTATAATAGTTACAAATCTGATAATTTTATAATAGTTGGTTTTCCAGCCAATAATTTTTTATGGCAAGAACCTGGAAGCAATGAAGAAATTGCAAAGTTTTGCCAAAAGAATTATGGAGTTACTTTCCCCATGATGGAAAAAATATCTGTTAAAGGTACTGATATGCATCCTCTTTATAAATTTTTAACAAACAAACAGAAAAATGGTTATAAAGATTCTTCTGTTAAATGGAATTTCCAAAAATATTTAATTAATGAAAATGGTTATCTTGAGAAAATAATTTCACCAAGAACTAAACCAGATGATCCATCTGTTATTGAGTGGATTAAAACTTAAATTAAATGAAAAAAATCAATGGAGTTGGTACAAAATGCGTTCACTCAGGAGATTTAATCGATGATCGTTTCAAAGGTGCTACTTCACCAATTTTTCCATCAACAGCTTACGATTTTATTGATGTTGAAGACGACAAGTATCCGCGATATTTCAATACGCCAAACCAATTAGCTCTTTCAAAAAAAATTGCAGACTTAGAAAATTGTGAAGCTGCACTATTATTTGGATCCGGTATTGCTGCAATATTTACTTCACTTTTTAGTTTTTTAAAATCTGAGGATCACGTTATCTTTCAGGGTTCCATTTATGGTGGAACTTTAAACTTAGTAATTAAAGAATTTAAAAAATTTAATATTGAATATTCCCTTGTTGATAGCTTTGATATCAAAGAATATGAAATGGAGATTAAGGAAAATACTAAGATTATTTTTATTGAATCACCGAGCAATCCATTATTAAAAGTTATTGATTTGCAAGCTATTTCAAATCTGTCAAAAAAAAATAATTTAATTTCTATTATTGATAATACTTTCTCAAGTCCTATAAATCAAAACCCCTCTGATTTTGGTATTGACATAATTATTCATAGTGCCACAAAGTATCTGGGAGGACACAGTGACATATTAGCTGGAGCTTTAGCTTCAACTAAGTCTAATATTGATAAAATTATAGAATCATCTATTAATTACGGAGGAAATTTAAGTGAATACACAGTCTGGTTACTTGAAAGAAGTATTAAAACTCTATCATTGAGAGTAAATAAACAAAATGAAAATGCCTTAAAGGTTGCAGAGTATCTTTCAAATCATGAAAAAGTAAATGCTGTTCATTACCCTGGCTTGAAAACTCATCCCGATTATGAATTATCCAGTAAACAAATGAAAGGGTTTGGAGGAATGCTTTCTTTTGAACTTTCTAATTTGGAAGAAACTGTTTTATTTACAAGAAAGATAAAATTAATTAAATCAGCAATGAGCCTTGGTGGAGTTGAATCAACAATTTGTTCTCCATCATTGACATCTCATTCTAAAATTTCAAAAGAGGAAAGGGAAAATTTAGGTATTTTTGATGGATTATTAAGATTCTCTGTTGGTATCGAAGATCATAATGATATAATTAATGATTTAAAACAAGCCTTTAGTAAGATATGAGCAATATTAAATTAGATATATTAGCTTTTGGAGCTCATCCAGATGATGTTGAATTGGGATGTGGAGGTACTATTGCAAAAGAAATAGCCAATGGTAAAAAGGTTGGTATTATTGACTTAACAAGAGGAGAGTTAGGAACCAGAGGTGATTCAAAAACAAGAGATATAGAATCCTCAGATGCTTCAAAAATTTTAGGTCTTGAAATAAGAGAAAACTTAGGTTTTAGAGATGGTTTCTTTATAAATGATGAGATTCATCAGTTGGAGGTCATTAAAATGATCAGAAAATATAAGCCAGAAATAGTTTTATGTAATGCACAAGATGATAGACATATTGATCATCCAAAAGGAGCAGAGCTGGTCAGTGATGCTTGTTTTTTAAGTGGACTGAGAAAAATAATAACTAAACTTAATGGTTCTAATCAAACTGAGTGGCGTCCAAAAAATGTTTATCATTACATTCAATGGAAGAATTCTTCACCTGATTTTTTAATAGACATTTCTGGATTTATTGAAAAAAAGTTACAGGCTATTCAAGCTTATTCTAGTCAGTTTTTTGACCCTAATAGTAATGAACCTGAAACTTTAATTAGTAACAAAAACTTTATAAGCAATGTTATAAATAGATCTGCAGATTTAGGTAGACTAATTAACGTTGAACACGCAGAGGGTTTTACTTCAAAAAAATCGATCGGTATAAATCGTCTTCACGATCTTAAATAAATAAATAAGCCCAGTAAATTAATAGACCTTGAATCGGTAGTCTTACGACTGTGGCTATTATATTTTTTCTTTTTTTAATAGAAAGTTTTAAATGTCTGACATTGGCTGGAAACACTAAAATCAATAAGATTATAATTCCTATTGCTGAGATTGATCTAGATTTTTCAAATATTAAACCAATTGCTAATACTATTTCAACTATGCCAACAATTATATTAACTGTTTTTGGAAATAAAACCCACTTAGGAGTAATTTTTAAAAAAAATATAGGGTTTCTAAAATGACTTATTCCAGCACCAAAATAGAACAAAATCATTATGATCAATGAAATAGAATTTATTTCTGGCATTTTTTTATCTTTTTAATAAGATAAGTAAATATCAAAAATATTTTATTAGAAATATTAGATAAAATAATATAAATTTGCGCCTGTTAAATGGTGGTTGTAGTTCAGTTGGTTAGAACGCCTGATTGTGGTTCAGGAGGTCGCCGGTTCGAATCCGGTCTTCCACCCAAAAGTAAGCCCTCGAGATATCGGGGGTTTTTTTGTTTAGATATATAGCAAAGAACTTATTCTTTTAATTAAGATTTTTTTCAAATTGATATATCTCCCTGCCTAATGCAGCTAAAA
>ERZ802830.1744-NODE-1744-length-20425-cov-22.5573_pt1 | contig 20425 bp, 15 predicted proteins | sample MGYA00345654_ERZ802830 | MGnify/ENA primary metagenome ERZ802830 (study PRJEB30503, sample SAMEA104212375) | marine metagenome | biome: Westerlies Biome; feature: [SRF] surface water layer (ENVO:00010504) within the epipelagic zone...; material: water...
CCGATGAAAATCGGAATCGGCAGCTGGGCGGTCGACACGGGCCGTTGGTTGCTGGGGGGAGATTAAGCCGCTGGCCAGGTCGCTCCGAGCAAACCATGGCTGTAAACCAGGCGACGATTCATCGCAGCAACCGACGGGAGCAGCGGGGCTACCCGCAAGGAAAGTGCTGGGGAGGTGAGCCAGGCGGCGTCGTAGCGAATGGCGTGGCTCTGACCGGGCTCAAACCGCAAGCGATTTCCAGAAACAATGTGGCTTCCAGAATGCAATCCGGGTTGAAGCATCAGCGGCTCAAACGGCAGCTCGAGCCAGTGGCATAGGCGCCGCAATGCTGCTTCTGGTGCCAGGGCTAATTCCTCATAGCCCAACTGAAACACCACACTGTCTAAGCGCCGTAGGCGCTGCTCCAGGCGGCGGTTGACCCGCCACCAGCGCACTAACGACCGCCAGCCAACAGACATGCCGCGGCCATGCCGCTCAACGCCGCGTCGAGCCTCCGAATGCACCCATGAACGAACATCCCGCACCAGATGAATCACCCGCACCGGTCGCCCCAGAGCTCTCGCATCAAGCAACTGCTCATCAGCTTGAAAGGACTCAACCAACCATCGGGCGGAGCCGGACGTGAATGGTGTGATCAGATGATCGACCTTCTCCAGGAGGGAACGATCCTCATGCTCCGGCAACCAGGTGAGCATCGGTCCCCATACAGGACACTTTCCGGCAAGGGCCCCACAAGTGCATCGCCGTTCGAAGCGCAAGGCACCCCGCAGCTGGTGCGGACCCTTATGGGCTTCTCCCAGCCGTGGCTGCTCCAACACCCTTACCGCTTCTCCCAAGCCAACAATGCTTGGGTGGGCGCCAAGGGCCAAATCCAAAATGGTGCTTCCGCTATGGCCGAGGCCTCGGATCAGCAGCAATCCCGGCAGAGCAGAGGACTTAACCATCGCAATTGGTGAGCGGTTCGATCGGCGCTAAACGGGGATCCAAAATTTTTGGCCCCATCCCGACAAATTTGACCGCAATTGATATTTTTTCCCCACTGCCAAAGGTGTGGGTGATCTCTCCAACACCAAAGCTGGAATGGGTGACCTTGTCCCCCACAGTCCAACTGCGGCCAGGGGCTGGTGCGGCCTGACGACGACGCACAGCGTTCGCGGGGGCTGATGAGGGTTGATCGCGATCGACCCGCGTGAGTCGATCGAGGCGGCGCTCACGTCGTATGGCCGCACCACCAGTTTGCGGGAGATCACCCTGCACAAGCGCCTCAGGCAATTCCGAGAGGAACACCGACGGCACGGCCGCCTCGCGCATGCCACCCCAAAGACGACGCTCGCTGGCGTGAGACAGGAAGAGACGCTCCTTGGCGCGGGTGATTCCTACATAACAAAGACGCCGTTCCTCCTCCAGAGACGCAGGGTCGTCCAAGGAGCGGTAGCTCGGGAAAAGACCCTGCTCTAACCCCACCAGACACACGACCGGAAATTCCAGGCCTTTGCTGCTATGCAGGGTCATCAAGGTGACACGATCCGCCGCAGTGTCTTTGTTATCGGCATCGCTCGACAACGCAGCCGACGCCAAAAACCCCTCCAAATTCCCGTCGTCGTTTTCCTCCTGGTACTGCAAGGCCGCATTCACCAATTCCTGAAGATTGCGGCGGCGTTCCTCGGCTTCATCGGTTCCCTCGGCGATCAACTCACTCACATACCCACTTTTTTCCATCACCTGCTGAAGCAGCTCGGATGGCGCCACCACTTGCACCTGGGTTTTGAGATCATTTACGAGCTCGCAAAATTGCAGCAATCCTTTGGCCGAACGTCCGCCAAGCGAGCGCACCGCCTCGGGATCACTCACCACATCCCAAAGGGGAATGCCGAGCTGATTGGCAGCATCGGTAAGGCGCTGGATCGTGGTTTTACCAATTCCACGCTTGGGCACATTGATCACCCGAAGCAGGCTGACGGTGTCGGCAGGATTCACCAAAAGGCGGAGGTAAGCCAACAAATCCTTGATCTCTCGGCGGTCGTAAAAGCGAAGCCCGCCCACCACGATGTAAGGAATGCCCCAGCGCACCAACGATTCCTCCATCGCCCGCGACTGGGCATTCGTGCGGTAGAGCACCGCCATGTCCCCCCAGGTCAGGTCTGGGTTTGCGGCTTCCATCATGCGGAGGCGATGAACCACCGCCTCCGCCTCAGCAATTTCGTCGTCACAGCGCGTCAGGGTGATCAGCTCCCCCTCGCCACGGGTGGGGCGGAGCACTTTGTCGATCCGTTCACTGTTGTTCGAAATCAGCGCATTGGCAGCAGCCAAGATCGTGGCGGTGGAGCGGTAATTCTCCTCAAGCTTCACCATCGTCCGGGTGACATCGTCCGGCGCTTGATCACCGAAGTCGTCCTGAAAACCCATCAAGATCGTGAAGTCAGCAGCACGGAAGCTGTAGATGCTCTGATCGGCATCCCCCACAACAAACACGGAACGGCCAGACCAGTCGTCGTAGGCCTGCGGCTCCTTGCCATCTGTCACCAGCAACTTGATCAGGTCGTACTGGGTGCGGTTTGTGTCTTGATATTCATCCACCAGCACGTGACAAAAACGCCGATGCCAATAGCGACGTACCTGTTCGTTCTGTTGCAGCAACTGAACCGGGAGTAGCAGGAGGTCGTCAAAGTCGAGGGCATTGTTCGCCGCCAAGGCTTTGCGGTACCGGCGATACACATCGGCCGTGAGCTTGCCGCGCTGACCTTCCGCATTGGCTTCGAGCTGATCCGGCAACCAACCCTGATTCTTGGCATTGCTGATCGCCCAGCGCACCTTTTTGGGCTCAAACCGCTTCGGATCCATCTGCAGTTCCTGGGTGACGATCTCCTTCACCAGGCTTTGGGCGTCGGCTTCGTCGTAGATCGAAAACTGCTTGGTCCAGGTCAGTCCGTCTGGATCCCGGAATTTGTCGATGTCGAATCGAAGCATCCGGGCGAACAACGCATGGAATGTTCCGATCCACAGCTCCTTGGTGATCTCCCGATAAATCCGAGATCGCAGCTGCCGTTGTTCCACCGGCGGCAACGTGCTCCAAGGCTGACCAAATTGACTCTGGGCCAAGCGTTGGGCCAGCAGCAGCTCGAGCCGTTCCTTCATCTCCCGAGCCGCTTTATTCGTAAAGGTGACTGCCAAGATTTGGCCGGGATCGGCTCCATGCTCTCCAATCAGATGGGCGATGCGATGGGTGAGAGCACGCGTTTTTCCGCTCCCAGCACCAGCCACCACCAGCAGAGGCCCTTGGTGGTGGTCCACCGCCCTGCGTTGGGCGTCGTTGAGGCCTGCCAAAAAGCTCATGCACAGAACGTTAGAGCGAGGAAACCAGAGGCGATACGCCGAGGCATCTAGAAACCATCAAGTGGACTGAGCTCAAGGTCAAACCCCTCAGCCAAACCACACACGAAAGCGAACGCCTATGTATCAAAAACTAGGAAAAATAATGACCAAAGAAGAGCTTGAATAGATGTTCACGGTTCCATATGCTTAAAGCACTAGCGCCTGACACAAAACACATAACAAAAAGAAGTACGCGACGATTATTCAATAATAGTCCTGGAAACAGCCACGAAAATACTTGATATTTGACATCAAAATATCAGTCGCATTGAGTTTTTCTAGCTACAAAACCCACCTATCACTGAATTGTCAAAGGCGAAAATTCATCGGCAGTGCGTTGCTCAAAAGACGCACTACAAGGAAAGATGACTAATGTTTCGAGTCGCCTGACGTCTTGCCACACAACTCAAATGGCACAGTGAGTCCACCGAATTGAATGGGTCGATTTTAAACTTTACCGCCACTGCGATGTTCCCCGCGGCTTGGGTCCATAGGAAATCCCAGCATGCTTAACTTCTGCACGAGCCTAAATTAAATATTCAAAAAACAATTCAGCCGCGCAATCAGAACAGATCTAATCATCAAATAGAGTATTAGAAAAAATTATTTTTATGTACGAAAAAGCCAGATTTTGAACAATAATTAGATAGACCGCGTAAGCTCATCGAAATATCAGCGTCAACACGATCGTGGCCCGACAGGTACAGCTCGGAAACATCACGTTCGCGAACGACCAGCCCTTTGTCCTCTTGGGAGGCGTGAATGTCCTGGAGGACTTGGACTTCGCCCTCAACTGCGCTGGCCACTACAAAACTGTCTGTGAACGCCTTGGTATTCCCTTGGTGTTTAAAGCCTCTTACGACAAAGCCAATCGGTCGTCCATCCACTCCTTTCGTGGCCCAGGCATAGAGGAGGGTCTAGCAATTCTTAAAGCCGTCAAAGACACCCACGGCATCCCGGTGATCACCGATGTGCATACCCCGGAGGAAGCCGTTGCTGCAGCGGCGGTTGCCGACATCATTCAACTACCAGCATTTCTGGCCCGCCAAACGGATTTGGTCAGCGCGATGGCTAACACCGGCTCAGTGATCAACATCAAAAAACCTCAGTTCCTGAGCCCGGAACAGATGGCCAACATCGTTGAAAAATTCAAAGAGTGCGGAAACGACCAACTGTTGTTGTGCGAACGCGGCAGCAATTTCGGCTACGACAATCTTGTGGTCGACATGCTCGGCTTCGGTGTGATGAAGAAAACCTGTCATGACATCCCACTCATTTTTGATGTGACTCACGCTCTGCAGTGCCGAGATCCCGGTGGTGCAGCGTCCGGCGGCCGTCGATCCCAAGTCGTGGATCTCGCCCGAGCCGGCATTGCGGTGGGACTCGCCGGCCTATTCCTTGAAGCCCATCCCAACCCGGACAAAGCACGGTGCGACGGTCCCAGCGCCCTGCCACTGGATCTCTTGGAGCCATTCCTCACCCAGCTCAAATCGATCGACGATTTAGTCAAACAGCAGACCAGCCTTGCGATCAACTAACTCAAAGTTGATGAATGAAGTCAGCTAAACATCCTGCTTTCACAGGTATCTTTTGGGATAACTAGTCAGGCACAAGAACTAATCAGTGGGGAGCGATCTTTTTTATTTGAGTTTAGAAAACGTATTTATTTTGACGGAATTTACTTGCTGACGCAGGACCGCAGCAACGGTGCCAATGTGATGCGCCACCGTAAATGCCGCCTCGACACGCTCCCTACCAGCGGAACCAAGACGCGCTGCAAGATGTGGATCTCGGCTAATACGCATAAGAGCTGAGGCCAAACCCTCAACATCTCCCTCTTGAGACAACAAGCCTGTTTCTCCATTGAGTACTACTTCTGGAATACCGGCGTGAAATGTTGAGATAACTGGTAAACCAGACAGCTGAGCTTCGAGAACCACCACCGGACAACCCTCAGAATCACCATCAGGAGCGGTACGAGATGGCAATAGCAAACAACGACTACGACGCATCCAATCAGCAATCTCTTGTGGGGAGCGCACTCCCAACATCTCCACACATTCACTCAAGTCGAGCTCCTCAATTCGATTTTCTAATGCGGTACGCATCGGGCCGTCACCAATAAGTCGAAGACGCATAGCCATGGCTATTGCTGGTTCAAGACGATTTCGCGCTCGAACAAAGGCCTCTAGTGCATCGAGTGGTCCTTTCTTGGCTACTAGTCTCCCGACAAATAACACCACTGGGGGATGTGATTCGGGACTAGCCCCGTAAAACAACTTTGAATCTGCACCCGATGGAGTAATCGTTATTTGATCAGGATTAGCGCCGAAATTAATTAGCACCTGTTTCATTGGCTCACTTTTAACGAAAAGAGCCTGTACTAGTGTCATTAACCTTCGGTAGCGCTCACTGAGTGGAAGCAAACGTCGGTCTGAAGATGCATCAGATCCACGAAAGTGGACCACTAAAGGCACACCAGACCAAAAGCTTGCCTCCATAACACGCACAGCATGGAAACCGAATTCCACCAAAAGCACATCTGGGCGATGCCGTCTTATAAGAAGAAGAACCAACATCGAGGGTAACCAGGTACTCAGACGCTGGGCCCCAAGGCGTGTAAACACTTTGCTTATAAAAATGACTAATCCATAGGCCAACTGGCCTGGGGAATACAGCGAACCAAACTCATCTCCAAAAAAGGAGATTTGGCGCAATGGCATCTCAGTGAGATTTGCTCTAATGAATGTTTCCGTCGGTGAACGACGAGTTGGGGCCAGCACCATAACTTTTGGCTCCAATGCTGGACCCAAAAGCTTGTGCATTCGCGTCCGTACTTGTTCGACAGAAAATTGCTCGCGAATAGAGACTGCATTCCGCCCCAAACGATCTCTGAGGGGAGGATCCTTGAGAAGGGTATCAATTGAATTGGCTAGATCTAAAACTGTGGCTTGCTCTGGCAATAGCACTCCATTAACTCCCGTCCTCAACAGCTCGCGAGGGCCAGTAGGACAATCTATTGCGAGACATGCACATCCATAAGCCATAGCCTCCAACAACACATTTGGGCTGCCCTCGAAGCGGGAGCTAAGGACGAAAAGATCTGCGCGCTCGTACCAACAGCTGAGATTACCGACTCGACCAGGCAGAATCACACGCGAGCGAAAGTGGCCCAACGCTTCGAGTAATCGCTGAAGATGTGGATGGTCGTCGCTCACACCCAACAAGACCAAAACACCATCACCATGGGCATCAGCCCAACCTGTGAAAGCCTTAATAAGACGGTCAAAACCCTTCTGGAAAGGTTTGGTACCAACCGCAAGTACCACCTTGGCCTCAGGTGGCAGCCAAACAGCAGGATCAACAAAAGGTGCTTGCGACGGCAGTGGCCACTGGACAGAGTTAGGTAAGAGCTGCCATTCACGGGCAAGAGCAACCCGCTCTAACCAAATGCCTATTCGCTGAGTTTGCACTAAATGCAAATCTGCTGAGGGATACAAGCAACGACGCAGAAATCGCCATTGAAGAGAAAGTCTTCGAGCCGGTGGATAGTTTCGCTCGGCGACCCATACCGGCCAATGATGTCCTAGACGAGCCAACAACAAATTGATCGCTGGCCGTGTTGTTATCCCAATTGCCAAATCAGGTGGGTTGTCTTCCAGACAACGGCGCAGCCATCGCCAAGTGCTAACACCCTCTGAACAGACGACAACTTGAACACCCTTAGGAGGTTGAAAAAAAACCTGTTCGGGCGATGTACCGCAGTAAAGCCATACGTCGTGTCCAAATTCCTGTAACCAGGAGCACCACTGCAATGCAACCCGTTCTGCGCCACCTAGATCAATTGCATGAATATGGAGTGCGATTCGCGCCACCGCTTCAGCCCCCTGAGACCCAATAAAACTTCATGGCTCCGAATGACACCCCTTCAGCTGAACAATTAATCATCAACTGCCGGCAAGCCTGAAGCGATTGGACAGATCTTCCATCAGTGTGAATAGTGTTCAGCAACACAAGTACCTCCTGGAGAAATGCCAAGTGATTTTCCTTTGCTTGACTGATTGAAGACCGATAACGAGGACGGCTCAACTCTTGGTGCAACTGAGAAAGCGACTCATGAAAGATTGGAAGATTTACTGGATCCAACGCAAGAGGCATAAGACCACGAACAGCATTACTAGTGCTGCGGTATAGGACATCTGCTGGCAGTCGATTCCATAAAATTGACTGCATCAAGTAGAGATTCGCCTTAGCAATCCTATGAGCTAAAGACTGATCACCTTCTCGAAGCGCGAATTGAAGCAAACAAACCCTCGCTGAAATCATTTGCTTAAACTCATGTTCACGATTGCGATGCCCAGATCCACGAAAAGGCATACAGATTTGATCCAAGCCAGCTCGAGTTTCAATCTCCAAACGCAGACCTTCCAACGCTTTTTCATCATCAGACATCAACGCCAAGTAGCCCGCGGCTACAGCTGCATAAAATCGGTGGTGATCTCGCAAGTGCGGCAAAGCCTCTACACCACGAAGCAAAGCTAAAGTGAAGGCATCATCGGTTGGTCTGCTCATGCGATCAAATAACAAGCCTTCGATTTGATACGGCCACTCGAACCTTTGTTGCTGCGCAAAAGCATGCAAAACCCCACCCAGATCTTGGATCGCCAGCGCATCCTTCGCCACCAACTGCCAAGCTTCCAGCTCTTGCCGATGCCACCACCAACACAACCGCTGTAGCAAGGGTCGAATTAGACGACGTCGAACAATTAAAACCAACTGACCAAACTTCATAGACCTCAGAAAAGAACAATCGATACCAAAAAGTGACCCATGCAATTCATACAGCTCTCGGCAATATTTATTCGCTCTAACTTCGTATAAGTCATATCAGTTCCTGACGCTTGAGTTCGTGCAGCATCCGATCAAGACGGGCTGTATATGTGTGCTCTTTTGCGATAGCAAGGCGCTGATATCGATTCGGTCCGTCACCGCGCAAACAACTCTGCAATGCCTTAGAAAAATCATTTTTTTGCGGCTCACAGAGCCATGCGACAGCAGCAAATTCCTCTAAGGCTTCAATACGCGTAGCGACAATTGGCAAACCTGCAGAGAGATATTCGAAAAATTTCATCGGAAACATCGATGCTGTATATTTATTTTTCTGCAAAGGCAGCCAACCACACTGAAACCCAGCGCAGTAATTAGGTAGATGGCGATATTGACGAGGACCCAGGCAGTGAATATTAGACAAGCCATCCCAGAGGCGAAGATCTGTAGAAGCCTCACCCTCGGCAGTTGGCCCAATAAAAACAAACTGCCATTTAGGATGATGTAAGGCCAAGGCAGCGATTAATGGAAAATCAAGCTTATAACTACTGATTGCTCCAATAAAACCGATTCTGGGCTCTTTAATCTGCGCCAAATCAGAAGGCAAACTAGTCAAGTCAACTTCCATAGCGGCACTGAAATGCATTTGATCAGCAACGTTGGGGTCATAGCGAAGACGTTTAGCGAACGGTAATAAACGAAGCTCTAACTGTGGAGAGGTCACAAATACCTGATCCACCAACTCACAAAGACGCCGCTCTTCATTATCAATCAGCTGACGTTGCATTCCAGGTTGTTCTTGAAGCGCATCTACCGCGTGATAAATCCGCAGTCGGTAATCCTGAACATTGAGATATCGCAAAGTGAGCGGGTTGTAAGTCCACAACCATGCATGTTGGAAATTAAGTCGGGCCTTAGCCGCCCCAATGCTGACCGCCAACAACAAACGATTAATCTTCAGAATCAGACCCTCAGAACCTCCAGGTACCACCAGCGGCGAACACACCCAGATCCCAGGTCTCACCGCACGCGGTGGGAGGAGACCTCGGCAAAGCCGACGAAATATTCTCAGCAAATCTCTTCCCTTAGCCTGCACTGAGCGTAGGCCGAGAGACTCAACATAAAGGACACGAAAACCGACAGCTGCCAGAGAACAGGCCACATGCTGTTTATTAGTCCAAAGAGGATGATCCCAATCAGCAGTGGAGAGAAGAACAACATCAGGTTTTGTGTGATACTCCACTCAAGAAATCTCAAAATTGTACATTTCTTTAAAACTTTTAGAACTACGGCAAAGTGCATCAAAATCTCCAAATGCCTTAATGCGGCCATCTTCAACCTCATAAATTAGGTCACATTTACGAACTGTCGACAATCTATGAGCGATCACAATTGTTGTGCAACGTCGACCCACAAGCTCTAAGGCTTGCATCACATCGTGTTCAGTTTTATTATCGAGAGCACTGGTGGCTTCATCCAAGAAAAGCACTTTTGCATCGCGATAAAAAGCACGGGCCAAGGACAATCGCTGTCGCTGACCTCCCGACAATTTAATTCCATTCTCGCCAATCATTGTATAAATCCCGTAAGACATTTCGCCAACTACATCGTGAAACTGTGCAGATTCGAGTGATGACCAGACTTGGTCATCATCAATCTCTTCGGGATCAATGCCAAATGCCACATTTTCACGAATACTGGCATCAAGCAATCGTATATCTTGCGGGACAAGAGCACAGTTAGCCTGCCAAGCTGGCAACTCTTCAGAAGTCAAAGGTAGACCATCCAAATGTACATCTCCTGAACTCGGATTAAAGAGTCCCAATAAAATATGAGCCATTGTTGTTTTACCACTTCCAGTACGACCAACCAACGCAATACGAGAACCGACGGGAATCGTAAGATTCACATTTGAAAGGATGTCTTTTTCACTGCCTGGATATCGAAAACTCACATTCTTTAACTGAATCGATTGAAGAGGCATCACCCCGCTAGCACTTGGGATGGATGACTTAGTAGCGTGAATGCGGGCAGGACGAAGAGATAAAAGTTCAAGAGCATCTTGAATCTCAGGCAAGCCACCACGCAGCTTATTGATATTCCTGAAAGTATTTTGCAGTGGAGCAGAGATCCTTAACAATGTAATCAATACAGCTGCAAGTGATGGGATGACTGCACGAATCTTATCAACATCACCGGCAAAAAGAGATGGAGCAAGACCTACGACAAATAATATCGTGATTCCCGAAGGCTCTATTACATATCGTGGAACATCTGGCAATAATTTACTCAAGCGGTCGTATCGCTTCGCCACAATTCCGTCACGTGAAAAACGCCCAATAAAGAATTGATCTGCGGAATACAACTGCACATCACGCATTGAGCTTAAAGACTCCATTAACAACAAATGAATTCTCCGCGAGTAGCGTAATCTTTGCTTAGTAGCAAAACGCAAATAGGGCATAATAACTCTCGATGCAGCTACATAAGATGCCAAAATCAAGAAAAACATTAACATTGTCGAAAAACCCAGGACAAAAACAACTCCCGCCAACAGCACAACCACTGATAAGGCATTAGCGGAAATAGCAATTACTGGGCTCACCACAGTGGTGGATATTTTATTTAAAATTCTGTTGAAACTCTCCGACAAGTTTGCTGTTCGCTGCAAAGTAAAGAACTCGTAGTTCTGCAAAATCAAGTTGCGGTAAACCTTGTTAACAAGATCATTCCAAATTTCTGCACTTAACATACTTTGCAAGTAGGCCACACCAAAACGAATCGCAGATGTAACCCAGAAAGCAACAATCAATAGAGCCAACAACCATCCCGTTTGATCAAGAATGCCACCACCAAAAAAGTGAATTCCGGGTACCTGATCGCTAAGTTGCACGCCGGCCATCAAGCCCACAAGGCGCGCCAAAAGCCCCACCAAAAGAATATCCATCAAGCCCTGGAGGAAGGAGGCAAGAAGGACAACAACTAAAAAGCGGATTCGACTAGACGGCAGCTCTTCGAGCAGCCGCCTGAGATCTCTCCAAGTCTGACTTCGAACAGGCATGAAAGCAGCGGGTCCGTACGCGGTGCCGACACAACGCCAGCCTGCTGTTCTTGAACTTAGTTCTATTCAGGTGAGGGGCTTATCAGGCTGCAGGCCAGCCGGGTAACCGATCGACCACTCGGCGCAATCGTTGCCGCCAGCGCAACTGCCAAGTGGACGGATTAACAAGCAAAGGGCCTGGTAGTGCATCTAAGGCATCGAGGTGCTTCAGAGCTTCACGCCAGCTCTCTAGTAAACGTGTCCCTGTATACGGAGCTATGCACGCCTCCAGCTGATCAACCTGGGGGCGCCATTTCAACGGGTCTAGTACCGCGCGCTTGATCCGGTGAACATCAAACTCAAGTCGACCGCAGCCAATTTGATGGACAGTCCGGCAGGGATCACCGTGATCGGCAAGGGCATGGTTCAAGCTGCTGAACACCACACACCCGCAGGCCAGAGCCTCCAAGGGCGGCAAACCAAACCCCTCTGTCACCCCCCTCCCCCGCCAGTAGTCAGCTGAGTCGTATAGGTACACCGTGGACTGATTAAACAGCTCCACGAGATCGTCAACCCAGCCGTTCTGAACCTCCACCCTCAACCCAGCCCGTAGCAGTGCCGGTACCAGGTGATTCAGCACATAGGGGCTGCTTTTTCGGGCTTGGACCAAAACATCAATCGGGCGCAGTCCGTCTCTCCGACGCGCACCCCGCGTGAACCAGGGATCCGCAAGGGCATTTGGTACCAAACAAAGAGGATTCCGCGGAGCCCGTGCTCCCCAATAACCGAGTGTATTTCTGCTGACTGCCAAAACCGGAACACCAGCAGGGAGATCAAATCCATACCCACTGCTGTGGGCGTGATAAGCCACACGATGTCCTCTCAGTCGTCGAATTAAACCCGGGACATCGAAGCCCCAACTCACAATCCAAAGAACACTTGGATCCGGCTTCTCAGCTTTTAGACAGTCGTCTAAAAAGGGAGAATCCAACTGGCGCTGCCGATACGTGACAACTTCAGTTGCACAGAGGCCGGCTACAAGACGAGCTGTTTGCAACTCAACGCTGAGTCCGCCACATCGGAACCTATTGCTGGTGCCAGGAACCAGAAAGCGAATCAGCGTTGTGACCACAGATCAAGCAGTGACAGATCAAGCAGTGGCAGCCTCAGTACTACCTGTCCGCTGACGACGGGTCAGGAAACCAAACAGCACCTTGCCGATTGCTGCAACCAGGTTGCCTTCAAGTTCCTGGAACATTTTCATGTTGAGGTGGAAAGCGTTGTTGGCTTCCTCAACGATCCGATCAGCCATCGCTTGGTCGATGGGTAACTCGTCCATCGTGGAGCGATACATCGTTTTAAACCCTTTCTCATCAGCAATATCGTCGAAAATATAAAAACGAAGACCATCGTCTCCATCCATATTCATTGCTTTCTGAGCAATATTTTTCAGAATCTGACCACCGGAAAGATCTCCCATATAGCGGGTGTAATGGTGCCCAACCAATAATTCAGGAGACTCTTTCGCAAGGGAATGAATCCGCTCCACATACAGTGCAGCAGATGGAGATGGCTGGATTTCTTCCTTCCAATTCTCTCCGAAGTAATAGGCAAGGTCTTGCGAGAGGGATTCAACCCGATTCAGCTCTTTCTTCCCCACAGGACCAACGACTGGATGCTCTGCGAGCTTGTCGATCTCTTCTTCCATCGCCTCATAGACGAAATAGAGATCGGCAACGAGTTTGCGGTAGCTGGACTTATCAACAACACCCTTGAGGAAGCAGCTCACAAAACCGGTGTTTTCGGCCATCGTGTGGGCCTTTTTCGTGCCTTCCCTGAGCTGAGCAGCAAGTGCGACGGACATGAATGCTATCGAGATCACCAATTCCAAGACCCTATAAGGAGTTTTGGCGCTGCAGTCACGAGCGTTGCGAAGGGTTACGGCTCTTGAGGCTGATGAACCTTTGGATCGAACAAAAGGAACAGATCGCGACACATCTGACGCAGTTGTGCTGCCTGCTCCGCTTGGGGTACATGGGAGCCCTCTGGGATCCAATCCCCCACCGTGGCCAATCGCCAGCGCTCACCGTCGTAGGTCATCCCGCGAATCAACACACCGAGTAATTTCTGAACCTCATCGCCTTCATGGTTCTGAAAACGAAGTTGTAAAAGCAGGCTTCGGCACTGAAGGCGCGGACTCCAACCAGGGAAATGAAACGAGAGGTCGAGCGATTCGGGTTCATCCCACTGACGGGTCTGGGCGTCGTCCCGCCAAGGCCGCAGGTTCGGCTTCGCCGCTGGGAACTGTTCACGCACCAAGTTGACCGTGGAGGCAACGGCCCGCACTTGGGCAACGCTCCTCACTGACTCGCCCGCGTTCACAACACACTGATCAATTGGGCTCATCTTGCAGGGGGCGGCAAGGGGCCGCCGTTACGGTTGCGCCAGGTTCATAAATCCATGGCACGCGCATTGCATATCGGTGTTCTGGGTGCCATGCCCGAAGAAATCGGCTCTGACCTGAGCCATCTCCAGCAGCTTGAGAGTGAACAGCATGGCGACCTCACCATCCATCACGGGACTTGGGCAGAGGGCATCCGCCTAAGCCTCGCCTGGAGCGGATGGGGCAAGGTGAGCGCCGCTCGAGCGGCAACGCGGCTGTTGAGTTCTGCGCCTGACATTGATCTCCTGCTATTCACGGGCGTCGCCGGCGCCGCCGATCCAGCCCTCACGCAATGGGATGTCGTGCTTGCCGATGCCGTCGTGCAACACGATATGGATTCAAGACCGCTCTTCCCGCGCTTCACCCTGCCAGCCCTAAACCGGGCCCAACTCAACCCCGACTCCAGCTGGTTGAGATGGGCCTCCACAGCCTTGGCCCAGGCTGCTCAAGCGGGAGAACTCGACGGATTTGGACTGCCAAGCACCGGACTGATCGCGACGGGGGACCGCTTCATCGGCGATGCCGACGTGCTGGATGCCCTGCGCGAGGCGCTACCTGGACTCAAGGCCGTGGAAATGGAAGGTGCTGCCGTCGCACAGGTGGCGGAACAAGAGGGCATGCCATGGCTCGTGCTGCGGGTGATTTCGGATGGTGCCGATGCCAGTGCAGCCCAAAGCTTCGGAGACTTCATCCAGATGTACGACCGCCGGGCTTGGTGTCTTCTTCAGGCACTGTTGTCACGGGTCGAGCAGGCACCTGAACGATGAACACAACGAGGTTGTTGGGGCGGTTGGGTCGCTATGGAGCCATAGGGATTGTTGCCGCGGCCGTTCACGCCGTAATTCTGTTGCTGCTCAGCAATTGGATCTCCCTCAGCCTGGCCAACCCGATTGCCTTTCTAGCGGCGTCTCTGGCTGGCTATGTGGGCCATGCGTTGGTGACCTTCCGGGAGGAGACCGGTGGCAAACGCTTTGCCCGCCGCTGGCTGGTGCTCCAGTACGCGGTGAACCTGAGTGTTTGCGCCCTGCTGCCCTTGATCCTTGGGGCATGGATGCAACCCATCCTTCGCACGGTCATTTTGGTGTTCACGCCCACGGTTCTCAATGCCCTGATTTGGAGCCGCGCAGCGCAATTCAGCGCCCGACAACGGACACAGGGCGGAACGCCACCGTTGCTCCATGCCGATGACCTCGGCCTCGGCGCTGGCGTTGACCACGCCATTTTTGATCTCAACCAATTAGGCCGGCTCGATGGGGCCAGCTTGTTGGTGAATGGGCTCACCGCCAAAACAGCGTCTGACACCTGGCGACAACTACAGAATCCTCCAGCGCTTTACCTCCATCTCTGCCTCACGGAAGGTCCTGGACACTCCGCCAACGTGGACCTACCAACCAGCTTTGGACGCTTGCTTCTGGCCTCATGGTTGCCGTGGCAACGCCGCCGACTGAAGCCACAAATTCAGCGCAGCCTCCGCCAGCAGATCAGTCGCTACAAGCAACTCACTGGAGCAAACGAGATTCATCTGGATGGCCATCAGCATGTCCATCTGATCCCAATAGTGCTGGACACCGTGCTGGGTCTGGCCCAGAGCGAACAGGTGACCTGGATCCGAACAACAGCGGAGCCCCTACCAACCGACTTGCCCCTCAATCTGTGGTGGGCCTGCGTCCGCCAAGGCGGAGCATTGAAGTGGTTGGTGCTGCAGTGCCTCACATGGCTGGCCAAACCGAAATTACGGAACGCCGCCGTGGGCACAAACGGAAGCTTTGCCGGGGTGCTGTTCACCGGTCGGATGACCGGGGAAGCTCTGGAATGCTGTTGGCACACCAACCATTGCCAAAACGCCTCCGAAAACGGCTCAAGAGCGATGCTGCTAATCCACCCCGCTCAACCGGGTGGAGGCGATGTTATGCAAGAACACCAATTCACTGAATCATTCGCGTTCTTCTCATCACCACAGCGACAGCGAGAATGGCAAGCGATGAAGAATTTGAAAATCTGACAGCCCTACTTCGAGGAAGTCTGGCAATCAATATCCTCTTTATTACGCAAAATTCCTTCAATCAAATACTCTCGAAAAGATCTATCGATAAACACCACGAACAAAATAATGCGGCCGTCGCTTGACATCGACATAAATTCGGCCGATGTATTCCCCCAACACACCGATACCAATCAGCTGAATTCCACCAAGGAACAAAATCGCCACAATTAATGAGGCATAGCCCGGCAAGTCGGCACCCAACACCAAGGTGCGCAACACAATCAGGGCGGCATAGATAAAGCTCAAAAAAGAAATCAACACACCGATCACCCCCCACACTTTTAGGGGTCGCACCGAAAACGAAAAGATGCCATCCAAGGCGTAACGCCAAAGCTTGATCGAATTCCAGGAGGTCTGACCCCCAGCACGGGCCACCCGGCTGTAGGGAATCTCCACGCTGCGATACCCCGTCCAGGGCATCAAACCCTTGGAAAAGCGTGTGGCCTCACGCATTTGCGTGATGGCGGCCACCACTGGAGCGGACAGCAACCGGAAATCACCCGCTCCTTCCTGCAACTGAATGGAATCCACCAGTCGATTGAACACCCGATAAAACCAAGACGCCGTCGCCACCTTCAGCCGGGATTCCTCGTCACGATCGTCACGAACAGCCGTGACCACCTCAGCCCCGTCACGCCAGGCCGCCACCATCGCTGGAATGCGTTCTGGCGGGTGTTGCAGGTCTGAATCAATCAGCACTGCTGCAGAACACTCGCCGTCAACGTGGTCGAGGCCCGCCAGCATCGCTGCTTCCTTCCCGAAATTCCTTGTGAGCTCGAGGAGAACCACCCCAGCATTGGGGTGCTGGGCTTGCCACTGACGAATCACGGTCACCGTGGCATCGGACGAACCGTCATCGATTAACAGCAAACGATCCACCTCCGGCAGTGCGATCACCCGCTCGATAAACCGAGGAATCACCGTCTCTTCGTTGAAGCAGGCCGCGACGACCCAGAGAGCATTGCTAGCCATCACACGCCTCCGGTTCCGGCTGAACCGTAGAGCCACCCCGCTCAGTCATAGGCTCCAAGGGCTGAAGCGCGATCCACAGCCATGGTCAAGTTCGAGAAGCTCACTGCCCCCAGCACAGGCACTGCGATCCGCTTCGAGAACGGTGAACCCGTGGTTGCCGACCATCCGATCATTCCATTTATCCGAGGTGATGGAACGGGGGTGGACATTTGGCCCGCCACCCAAAAGGTGCTCGATGCGGCTGTCGCCAAGGCCTATGGCGGCACCAAATCCATTGAGTGGTTCAAGGTTTATGCCGGTGACGAAGCCTGCGACCTTTACGGCACCTACCAGTACCTCCCTGAGGACACCCTGGAGGCAATCCGCACCTATGGCGTGGCAATTAAGGGGCCCCTCACCACCCCAGTGGGAGGCGGCATCCGCTCGCTGAACGTGGCCCTGCGACAAATTTTTGATCTGTATTGCTGCGTGCGACCTTGCCGCTACTACGCAGGCACCCCCAGCCCCCATAAGCGTCCCCAAGATCTGGACGTGATCGTTTATCGGGAGAACACCGAAGACATCTACATGGGGATTGAGTGGGAAGCCGACGATGCCGTTGGCCAAGAGCTGCGCCAATACCTCAACGACGTCGTGATCCCTGCCAACGGAAAGTTGGGCAAACGACAGATCCCAGAAGGATCAGGCATCGGCATCAAACCCGTGAGCAAGCACGGCAGCCAGCGCCACATTCGCAAGGCGATCCAACATGCCTTGCGGCTTGAGGGCAACAAGCGCCACGTCACCCTGGTGCATAAGGGCAACATCATGAAGTTCACGGAAGGGGCCTTCCGTGACTGGGGCTACGAGCTCGCCACCAGTGAATTCCGTGATGTATGTATCACTGAACGCGAGAGCTGGATCCTCGGCAACCTCGAGAAGGACACCAACCTGAGCGTGCAGGCCAACGCCCGCATGATCGAGCCGGGATACGACAGCCTCACTCCAGAGAAAAAGGCCGACATCGATGCAGAGGTGCAAGCTGTGATCGACGCCATCGGCAGCAGCCATGGCCAGGGGAAGTGGAAGGAGATGGTGCTCGTTGACGACCGCATCGCCGACAGCATTTTTCAGCAGATCCAAACCCGACCGCAGGAGTATTCGATCCTGGCCACCCTCAACCTGAACGGGGACTACATCTCAGATGCCGCCGCAGCGATGGTGGGTGGATTGGGCATGGCACCGGGGGCCAACATCGGAGAAAAAGCTGCCATTTTTGAGGCGACGCACGGCACGGCACCGAAGCATGCCGGCCTCGACCGCATCAATCCAGGCTCAGTGATCCTTAGCGGCGTGATGATGCTCGAATTTTTGGGTTGGCAACAGGCGGCCGATCTGATCACCAAAGGGTTGAGCTCCGCCATTGCCAACCGTGAAGTCACCTACGACCTGGCACGTTTGATGGAGCCTCAAGTGGATCCCGTGAGCTGCAGCGGCTTCGCTGACGCCGTGATTCGTCACTTCTAATTCAGGCCGGAGGAGCGCTCTCGCTCCGCAAAAATGCCGACTCGAAGTTCAAAAACTAGTCATATCCATCGTTAGCAGCCATGAGCGATCAATCGAACGCTGTCGAAGGCTTGGGCGGCGATACAGCACTGAAACGACTGTTGATCGCACTTTGCAGCATCAGCACATTGGGCATGGGCTGCTGGGTCTGGCTGCAACACAACAGACCGCTTCTTCCCCTACCCGACTCAAAAGCCGGAAGAGCTCTCCTGCGTCAATACCAGGGGCTCACCCATGACATCTGGTTGATTTTTCTTCTGCTTGCAGTGGGATATCTGATCAACAGGGTTTACGTCAGCAGACAACGAGAGGCTCACAAAAGCGATCACACTTCTCCACGACGGGTGGAATCGTGCCTGCAGTTCCTTCACAACAACCCCGTCACAACAGTCCTGCTCATCGCTTACACCGTGGCGATGATTTCAGGGACGACATATCTCTACAAAGATATGCTCGGCTGGTATCCAGACTTGGTTAAAGGATATTTTCTCGATCATTTCTCTGTGCGAGAGAGCTTCATTGAAGCAACAATGCGCCGCACCGACTATCGCTTCTTTCCCTTAGCCCATCAAGATATTCACATTCTGAGTTGGTTCAGCATTCACATCAAAACCTGGATGCTCTTCAGCGCAGCAGAGCTCATCGGCATCATTCTTTTGAGCGTGAAATTCCTCAACAACCTGGAAAAACAGCCATGGGCGAGGGCTTCAACTGTGTTGCTGATCACATTACTAATGCTCATTCACCCCTCAACGGGAACAGCTTTTTTCACGTCATTTACTGCGAAAGACTACTGTGCCTTGTATTCATGCTCTACATCAATGCATACCTTCTACACCTAAAAACACGGAGCAATTCAACATTCTACGCCACACTCTTGTGGGCCCTAATTGGGATCTATATCAAAGACATTGCTATTCTGCTATTCATCATCCCGCCGGCAAGCATCTGGGCAGCAAATACAATCAATATACGGCGTAAAGCTAGACACTTTAGTCACTATCTTCCATCTTTTAACCGAGGCCAACCACTCGAGCATTGGCTCTGCAGCCTCTCAATAGTTTTCATCACTAGCTATATCATTTTAGCCTTGATTCCCAGCAGTTACGCATCCGAAGGGGCTTACAACGCCAATGCTGCTTTCAACATCGTTTTTGACCTACGCTTTTATCTTTTCGCACTCATCTCAACAGTCCGAGCCATCGGCATTGCCAAAAAGAAGACCCATTTCCATCTCCTCGACGCTATCAACATCTCGGGCTTTGCCTACGCTTTCGCCCTAGCTGCTACATATGAGTTGAATACAAGCAGCTACCTTGCACTCCCTTTCCAATTAATTGCGACTATTAATATTGCCTGGGCATGGATTGCAATCGTAGAGAAAGGCAGCAATCAAAACATTAGGGAAAGAAAAAAGATTATTGGAGCTGCTCTCGCATCTGCAATCGTTATTGGAGTCGACCATGGGACAGCTAAAAATACATTCATCAATAACATTTCAGAACAAAAATTCGAACAATCATACGTCCAACTGACGTACGAAAAGCTCGACGAAGTTAGTCGAACAATTCGCGAATCTGGTGACAATGTGAACATCATCATCAACACAAATTCAAGACTTTCAGCCCATCGCCATTTGAATCGAATTCCCTACACTTCCTTAATTGAATACATGCCAAACAAAGAGCAATTTATCGTCAAAGATGGTGCCCACAAACGCTCTAACTACACCCCGAAGGTCGGCGATTTAATTGCGAACCTTGACAAAACAATCAGCCTGATTGAGCCAATCCTGAAGAATCTCGAGACAGACCTGATCTACCAGCACAATCCCAGCGAACGAACCGGGGTTATCCGCAGAATCACAGCTATTCGGCAATGAAGCTCTCGCAGCGGGTCAATCAACAACATTTCCTTGTCCAGGACAGCCGTTCACGGACCGAGGAAGCCAGACTCCCTCAATGAGCGAGCCACTCAGCGCCGACCCCACGTCATCCACATCTCTCCCGGGCTTACCCGCCGGAGCCGCCGATCCCTGTGTGCACTGCGGATTTTGCTTGCCCACCTGTGCCAGCTATCGCGTGCTGGCCAGTGAGATGGACTCACCCCGTGGCCGCATCCATGCCCTGCGGGCGATCGAAGCCGGTGAACTGGAACTCGACGCCACCGTTGCAAGCCACTT
>ERZ802830.1747-NODE-1747-length-20404-cov-11.9531_pt1 | contig 20404 bp, 23 predicted proteins | sample MGYA00345654_ERZ802830 | MGnify/ENA primary metagenome ERZ802830 (study PRJEB30503, sample SAMEA104212375) | marine metagenome | biome: Westerlies Biome; feature: [SRF] surface water layer (ENVO:00010504) within the epipelagic zone...; material: water...
TTCATAAATATGAGAAGGAACCCTCTTCTATTTATAGCTACAGTGTTGGCAGTTTTGGTATCAAGTTTTTTAGTGTTTACAACATTGTCTGGAAGAGCTGTAGTAGAAAATAATACTTCCAGATGGCAAAATGGTGTGCATGTAGTTATTTTTCTCGATGATAGGGTGACTACGACTGCGCATAAACAGCTACAGGAATCACTTGAAAGCTATCCAGAAGTAAGAATGGTTGACTACTTTTCGAAAGATGAAGCTACAGAAGAATTTAAGATTCTATTTAAAGATCAACCCGAACTAGTGCAAGAAGTTGATTTTGAAATATTACCTTCATCTCTTCGGGTCAACTTAAACAATCCATCTGACTATACCTTAATTATTGAAAGGATGGAAGGAAACCCCGCAGTTAAAGAGATTAGAGCATCGGGTGAAGCAATCGAAAGACTCCTGAGTCTTACCAACACCTTAGTTTTAGCAGCAACAATTTTTGCTGTATTAATCGCATTTGCTGCATTTATTTTAATTATTAATACTCTTCGACTTACTGCTTTTGCAAAAAGGAAAGAAATTAAAGTAATGAAATTAATTGGGGCTTCTTCAACATATATCAGATTACCTTTTATTTTTGAGGCTATATTTGAATCCCTACTTGGAACCAGTATTGCCGTAGGTCTTGGTTGGGGTTTAATACAGTATTCTAAAGATTCAGTAGTCGCAGAAAGTATTTTTGATATTACAATTTCTGATACGTATTTAATTAACCTCACACTCGGTCTTATACTTACATCAATTATTTTTGGACTATTTGCAAGCTACGTTGGCATACGAAAAGCTCTTAATGAATAAGAAATTAATAACTTTCCTGCTCGTAGGTGTTTTCATATTTCAAACACTATCTTTAGAAAGTTTAAATGCAATAACCGCAGAAGAGCGTCTAGAAGAAGTTGAAAAGCAACTCCAGGCTGTAGCAAATCAGATAAATCAGTATGAAGGCGAGAAAACAGATTTAGAGAAAGCTATTATTTCAAATGACTCTGCCTTGAGGCAAGTTAATAGAGAGCTATCAGAAGTACAAAGTAGACTTTTAGTTGCGGAAAAAGCATTAGCTGATGCGCTAGCTGGTTACGATACGTCACTAGACAATCTAGCTTTGGTTCAACAAAATATTGTACAAGAGCAGACAAAACTTGGAAAAATAAAATCTGAAATTACAAATGTAAAAGACGAATTATTTGAAACACAGATTGAACTCAATACTGCCAGAGAGGGACTACAAGAACAAGCATTAACCTTATACATCAATGGCGTGATGAGTCCTAGCACAGCTCTATTCATTGATTTAGAAGAGTTGTCAGATTTTTTAGCTGCTTTAGGTTATGCATCATCTATTGTTGATTCAGCTTATAAAATTGTAGAGACTTTAAATGTGCTCGAAAATCTTGCCCAAACACAAACATCTTTTTTAACCGATAGAGAAACAGATAGACAGGAGATCATTGACAATCTCCAAATTGAAGAAGAGAGAAAAACGGAGATCTCGATTGAAGCTGAAGAGTTTGCAGATAAAGTGGAGGATAGTAAAAATCTTGTAGAGTCTGAAAAAAGAAAAGTGGAATCAAAAAAATCACAGGTTTTGTCTGAAAGAAAAAATGCACAAAATCTCTTAGCTCAGGCTAATAAACAACTAGAACTTTTAGATAAAGAACATGCAGATCTTGAAAAACTTGAAGATGCAATCCAAGCTGATATTGAAAGGCTTAGTACTCTTGGAGGACCTGCTCCTGATGAATTAACGTGGCCTATCACTGGAAGTTATGTATCTAGTGGCTACAAATGGAGAAGATTTAGAGGTGTTACTAGTTTTCATGGGGCAATAGATATTCCTGCAAGAACTGGTACACCTATTAAAGCAGCTGCAGGGGGTGTTGTAATTCTTGCAAGATATTACGGACTTGCTGGAAATTCAGTCTTTATAGACCATGGTGGAGGAATGACGACTCTTTATTTTCATATGAATAAAATTAATGTTACTCCCGGACAAACAGTTATAACTGGCGATACTATCGGTCAAGTGGGTAATACTGGTAGATCATCAGGACCCCACCTTCATTTCGAAGTAAGACTTAAAGATCCTAGTTCTGTATCTTGTTCACTTCCATACTTAGATCCGACTAGTAGGGGAAGAATGAATCCTTATTGTTTTTTAAATTAATATGAAAATATTTGCAGAAAATAGAAAAGCCAGGAACTCATATGATTTTACTGAGTATCTTGAGGCAGGAATCGTACTAACTGGTTCTGAGACCAAAAGTATTAGGAATGGCGGTGTTTCAATTGTCGATGCTTTTGCGATCATAGAAAATGAAGAAGCTGTAATCAGAGAAATGAATATTGAGCAATATAAATTTTCAAACGAACTGGACTATAACTCAAAAGCACCCCGTAAATTACTGCTACATAAGAAAGAGATTAAAAGGCTCATTGGACTTACATCTATAAAGGGGAATACTTTGGTTGCCATGAAAGTTTATGAAAAGAACGGTTTTATTAAAATTGAACTTGCTTTAGGTAAAGGCCGAAAAGATTATGATAAGCGAAAGAAACTCACTGAAAAGCAGCACAAGAAAGATATGAAAAACTACTAAAGAATTTCTACGGCTTCTGTCCCCACTCTTATATCTTCAGCGCCTGACCATACATTATCTTTATCTTGATATATCGCAGAAACTGGACCGTATGCTTTATCAAAAATTTCCTCGATTTGCGTGACTTTGTGTCCTCTAGTCTTTAAATATTCAATATCGCTTTTATCAAATGCACCTTCAACGGTTATGTGAGAATCTGTATCCGATAAAAAGTCATTTAATGCCCAACGCCCTTTACTCATAGTTTCTTTTATTGAAGTTTTATTTTGTAGATAAGGAAGTATCATCTGTGCAAGAAGTTGTGGCTGGTATCTTCCACCTCGTGTTCCAAGTATTAGCTCTAACTTATTTTCTTTTGTCCACAATGTTGGAGAGAGGGTATGCAATGGTTTTTTACCAGCTTGAATGTAGTTAGGATGACCTTTTTTTAAGTTGAACCCACAGCCTCGATTATGAAGAAAGAATCCGTAACTATTTACACCAATTCGACTTCCAATACCATGAAAATTTGACTGTATTAATGAAATACCTAAACCTTCAGAATCTTTTACTGTCATGTAGGCTGTTCCACCACCCTTAGGTTCTGGAAAAGAAAATCTCTGTGACTTATTGTTATCATAAAGTCCAATCTTTTCTTTAATGTAATCTAGATTCACACCTTTAAAATCATCGATATCATCTTGGTAATCATAAGTAAGATTATCTCTATCAGCAGCAAAAATGCGATAACTCTCGACGAGCATATGTAAAGACTCATCATATTTTTCGGACAACAATTCGTAACCCTTTAGAGTTGATAAAGTTAAATAGCTTTGCGTTGAAGGAGGAGTAGTCCAGCCATCATAGCCAAATATATTTAACCGCAATGGCTTAATCCACTGTGAGGAGTAATCATTTAAATCTTTAAGTGTAAGATTCCCACCTACAGCCTTAGAGATAGATTGAGCAATTTCTCCTCTATAGAAAATATCAGGTCCTTCATTTGCGATTAGTTCTAAAGTCTTACCGAGATTCACTCTTCTTACATGTTCACCTGATCTCAATGGAAGAGAGTTTTTATAAAAACTTACAGAAGATAGCTGAGCTCCAAGTTCACTTTGGTGGATCTCCAAGCTTTTAGCTAGTTCATGATTAATTTCAAAACCTTCATGACATATCTCAATACCGATTGCAAAAATCTTTGATATTTCTAAAGAGCCAAACTTTTCATGAAGTTTAAACCATCCATCCACCGCACCAGGCACTGTTACGGACATTGGATGATTTAGTGGAATAGAATCACTTGCAATTTTATCTCCGTTAACATTTGACCCCGCATAACCAGAAGCATCAAGACATTCTGGTTCAGTGAATCCGTCTTTCCAAATAAGAGCGAATAAATCTCCACCTATTCCACATGTTTCGGGAGCAACTATACCTTGTACGATATTTACGGCTATTGCAGCATCAACTGCATTACCACCCATTTCTAAGATATTCTTTCCTGCTTTTGAGGATAGATGATGAGGTGATACAACTATTGAACTCATTTTATAAGTATAGTTTGTAAAATAACTGTGTATGAAGTTACCCGTATAAACGTCATGTTTATACAATGTGTTTACATCATAAAGGAGAAAAATGAAAGATATAAATGCCGAAGAATATGCGGCCTTACAAAACTCTGAAACGCCAGTAGTTATTGACTTCCACGCAACATGGTGCGGTCCTTGCAAAGTGCTAAGTCCGATTTTAGAAGAACTTGAGTCAGAAGTCGAAAATGTTAACTTTGTGAAGCTTGATGTTGATCAATTTCCAGAAATTGCAGGAGCTAATCAGGTAATGGGCGTTCCTACCGTTGTCATATTAAAAGATGGCGAAGTTAAAGAGCGTTTTGTTGGAGTCCAACCAAAAGAGACAATAAAAGAAAAGATTACTGCTTTAAGTTAATCATGTTAAAGCTTGTACTATTTCTACAAGTTGTGATTCTTATACTTTTTGGAATATTTGGAATTGTTGTTTTTCAGCAAGCCCAAATAGCATCTGATAATTTAAACGAAGCCCTTGTTGTTATCGATGAAGTAAGTGCGATTCTGCCTAAGCTTGACATAGCATTGGATAGTATCAACCAATTAGAATCAGTATTTGATAGTTTAGAAAGCTTAAGTAGTGTTTTATCATTACTGACAGACCCATTCAACTCAGGAGATTCATGAAAAATATAATTATGTACAGTACCAACTGGTGTGGAGATTGTGTAAGGTCCGAAGCTTTATTGAAATCTCTAGATATTTCTTTTGATGTTGTAGATGTCGATAAAGATGAAGTAGCTAACGCTTATATTCAAGAACTTCAAAATGGAGCTAGGCGAATACCTACAATAGTATTCCCAGATGATACTTTTCTAGTCGAGCCTAGTGATAATCAACTTCAAGCAAAACTTCAAGATTTAGGAGCAGTCTAGATTTGAAGGGCGAAAAACTAAACTCAGAAGAGTTAATCAAGTTTGTAGAGGAATTACTGGACAAAACAGGGGTAATAGCCTTGAATTATTTCAGGGAAACAAGAAATCTCTCTCTAAAAGAGGATCAAAGCCCAGTTACACATGTAGATCAAGAAATTGAAAAACTAATAAGATTAAGTATTCAAGAAAAATTTCCAACTCACAACATTATCGGCGAAGAATTCGAAGATGAAAAAAATGACTCAGATTTCACATGGATTATTGACCCTATTGATGGTACTCGAAGTTTTATTGCTGGAAAACATGATTTTGGCACACTTCTAGGGTTAAAGAATGGTGAAAAGTTAATTGGCGGGGTAATAGATTGTCCCGCATTAAAAGAGCGCTGGATCTGTTTTGGTGAAAATCAAACGACTGTAAATGGTAAAAAAACAGCTTGTCAGTCTGTAGAAACACTAGAAGATGCCTTAATGGCTACAACCTCAAGTCATGAATTTGGTATGAAGAAATGGAAGGCATATCAGTCACTTGAAGATTCGGTAAAGGTAACGACTACTGGGAGTGATTGTTACAATTACGGACTTTTAGCTAGTGGCTATCTTGACCTAGTTGCTGAGAGATTATCAGCACCCTATGATTACTTACCTTTAATTAAAATTGTTGAAGGAGCTGGGGGAGTTATTACAGATTGGGATGGGAATGAACTTGTTGATAATCAACAAAATGTTTATGTTCTAGCTTCTGCTTCTAGAGAATTACATCAGTTAGCATTAAATAAGTTAATGGAGACAACATGAAAATATTAATCTGTGACAAACTAGATTCTTTTGCTATCCAAGAATTAAATAAAATGGGTACTTGCATAGATATATCATCTGATGAAAACAAAAGAGAGATGTTACTTGAACAGATTCCTGATGCAGATTTAGTTTTCATTCGCAGTGCAACCTCTATAGATAAAGAAGTAATTGATGCTGGAGTAAATCTGAAAATTATTGCAAGATGTGGCGTTGGTTTGGACAATGTAGATATTATTGAAGCAACTAAGCGAGGTATTCATGTAACCAATTCTCCGGAAGCAAATATAGTTTCTGTCGCGGAGCTTACAGTGGGCTTGATAATTGCTAGTGCGAGAAACCTTATAAAAGGAAATAATTCTCTGAAGCAAAAAAAGTGGGATAGGTCAGCCTTAACTGGTATCGAGTTATATGAAAAAACATTAGGTTTTGTTGGATTCGGGAGAGTAGCAAGACTGGTAGCTTCAAGAATGGAGAGTTTTGGAATGAAAATTGTTTTTTTTGATCCCTATATTGATGAATCCACACAAAATGAAACAAAAATGGAATTAGATGAGCTTTTACAAAAATCTGATGTAGTCTCACTTCATGTCGTTAAAAATAAAGAAACCATAAATCTTATTTCAAAAGAAAAATTATCCCTAATGAAGCAGGACGCAATAATTATTAATACATCAAGAGGTGGAGTCGTTGATGAGTCAGAAGTTTTACGTCTAGTAGACAATGGAAAGCTATTTTCTGCTGCTTTAGATGTCTATGAACAGGAACCTCCTGAATATACAACACAATTAATTGAATCAGACTCAATTACCCTTCCACATCTTGGAGCTTCAACCCAGGAGGCACAACTTAAGGCAGGATCGGACACAATTCAAAATGTCGTGAGCATCTTAAATGGTGATTTTACACCGTCTGTTAATGCTGTAGATTTCTAAAAAACTTGTTGTCATAGAAATAATTAATGTGCATAATTAAAATACGATTTAGTTGTTTTAGGCTGGCACCAAACTAACTTAATCTTCTTCCACTGACACTGAAGTGTCAAAACCATACTTCAAATCTACTATTTCGTACAATGGCCAACCATAAGGCACACATTCACCTGTTGTTTTACTTTGTTGCATCATTACTGGGGCTAATGCTCCCTCTTTAGGACATCCTGAATGACCTGCCTCTAAAATGTGACCTGTCTCATGATTAATTAAATAAAGTCTGTATGTTTTCATGTCACTCCCGAAATCAACAGCACCATTTTCCCAACGAAAATAGTTAATTATTATATCTTCTTCATTTCTACACGAGTAAATTCCATTAGTTTCTAATGGGGCACAAAGTTCATCCGTTTTTTCTGGAGATGAGAAAATAAAAGTAAAGTCTGCATCCTCTTCATTAACAAGTGAAAAATCTTTTTCTACAACATTTTTCCAGCCCTTTGAGTCATTAAGTATCGAAGCTATTAATTTACCCATACATTCAGGACCAATTGGAATGTTAGATTCTATTTTTAAGGAGAAGTTCATCTTATTTTCATCTTTCGAATTTACTTCATTCGGGTATATCCAATCTTCATCACTGCTTACGAGCCCCCTATTAATACAACCACTTTTTAAAAAGTTATATGAAATAACTTGTGCTTGTAAAAGTTCTTCCTCAGTAGCAAAAATTGCAGTTCGCCTAATATTTGACTGCACTTTTTCTTCATATAGAGAACTAATCAGAGAGGTTTCAAGTTCAAGATTTATAATCATGGTGTTATATTCAACAACATCTAGAAGTTTATTAATTTCATTTTGAGTTAAAGAATCAGCATCGCTAAAAAGATATTCTTTTGCTTTTTGTGCATGATCTTGAAATATTTTTTTATCTTGAAGGATTATTAAATTTGCCTCATAAGTACTCTTTAAACACTCTGGATCTGAATTTGCAAGCTCAATCATTGCATCGCAGTTTAAAACATTCTGTTCGTAGATATTTTGCATAAACTCTTGAAGACTCTCTGCAGGGTAATCAAACTTTTTTTGTGTCTGTGTTGTGGTGGTAATCTCTTCAGCAGGAATCTCATTTTCAGACTGTTCTTCTATCTCAACAACAACTTCGCTATCCGTGTTTGAAAAAAATGAGAATGCAGAGACTGAAACTGCAGTTAAAACTAGAAATAGTATTAATAACTGGGACCTATTGTTCATTATCTAATTTTAAGCGAAAATAATCCCAAAATACGATTAATTAATTTTGTATCCTTTTTCGTCTATGAATTCCTCTGGTTCGAGTCCTAATCCATCAGCAACACGATTAATGTAATTAAAATAGGAAACTATTTGGACAATTTCTGAGATTTCTTTGTCACTTAGTGCATAATCTGTAAGAGTCTCAATATCCAATTTAGAGATAGTGCCTGGTTGCAAGGTGAGTTTTTCAGCGAATAAACACATAGCCGTTTGAACTTCGCTCAGAGAACTACTTTTCCAATTATCTGCTATCTCGTCCACAAGTTGCTGGTTTTTTGTCTCCGACCGGAGATCATATAAATGTGATCGTATTCAGTATTCACATTCATTTGCTACTGAGGTAACAACAGCTAGAAGTTCTCTGTCAAATCTTGTTATTTTCGAATTTCCATACATGGTAGAGCCATATAATCTCATAGAATCTTCTAATATTTCAGGTGTTTGGGATTGGATGGTCAGGATTTTCCAAAGGCGACCAGCACGCCTGATACCTTTTTCATATTCTTTTTTTAACAATCCACTAGAATTTTCAAAATTAAAAATATTAATAAATGTCATATCTAATATTTTTGCCTTAAAATTAATAATATGCAACTACCAGATGAATTAAAAGTAGCAATAGATGGAGATGCATTTTGTGCTATGGCAACACATTTGAACACAAATGAAATTCAAAATCATTTGATGTGGATTGATTATCTTGGTGAAAATCTAATTATTAATACAGAAAAAGGACGACAGAAAACTTATAACATTCGAAGTGATAATAATATTTCGCTAGTTATCTTTGAACCTCAAGCAATGTACTCAAGCTGGGAAATAAGGGGAGAGGTAGAGGAAGTAATTGATGATATTTCTGCAAATCAACATATTGACAAATTATCTAATAGATACACGGGTCATCCATATAATAGAGAAAATAATGTGAGCTGGGATGATGCTCAAATCAAAGATAGAGAAATGTGGAAGATTAAAGTTAATAAGCTAATCTCAATGGTGAGACCTCAGGCTAAATCTGATCCCGAATAAAATTTTAAATAAGGACTTTCTTCAAACAATACTTTATTTTCATTAGAAAGTTTAGAAACGATTAACTCTTCTGCTTCAAAAGTTAGATTTCCACCACGTGAATCAAGGTTTTCATGTTTAAGAAAAATAGTTTTAGGAATCTTTTTAAGAAACCGTTTAAAATTTTCCTCTGAAATTCTAAGTTCCTTAGCTAGTGAGAGTTGTACTTTGACTGACTCTGGTAAAACATTGCAAGCAAAGACATATAATGATGCAAACATTGCCCAATCAAGGTCAGTCAATCTTCTGCTTTTTTCAAAGCTAGTAAAGTCGTGATTCATAAAAAATTTATAGGGACTGTGACCAATGCCACTTTTATCACTGAGTATTTTATAGATGTATCTGTCGAGGAGTTTTATATCTAATGAAGCAGTTAAGCTCTCCAAACCTTTTTTTGTTAAAGAGAATTCATCCTGATTTTTTTCAATTTTCAGGTCATTAATAATTATTTTTCCAAAATAGTTTTCAATTTCTAAAAATAACGTAACATTTTTGGGTATAAATATAAGCCCATCGTTGTCCTCACTATTAAGTTGAACATTTAACTTAGAAGTTAATGCAAAATCATTTCCTTGTATTTTCATAAATTTCCTTGGTTAAGTCTAACTTTATAACCATAATAGTTGTATGGGGGTGAACTGGCTTCGACTTTGAAGTGAGTCTCTCAGTAGCGAGCCGAGGGACCTAGGGCCTCGTTAAAAACGTAGGAAAACAATATAACTGCCAAACCTAAATTGGCTTTAGCCGCTTAATGCGACTCGTCGACCATCGGGGTTCCCACCTCGGGTGGTATCGGCGTCGAAATGTGGGATGCTAAGTTAAGCTACCGATTAACTTTTAAGATTAAGGTAGAAAACTTTTGAGAATATGTCTCTGGTGTCTTTCTCAAAAGTATTAACACCAGATGCGCTCGGAGAAGCTGTTAGGTAGCTTAAAAGGACCGGGGTTCGACTCCCCGCACCTCCACCAAAGTGAAAAGCAGTAAAAAATTTGACTATATTATTATCGGTGGCGGCATCGTTGGTCTTTCCACGGCTCTGAAGTTACAAGAGGCTGATAAAAGAGTTCTCATCCTGGAGAAAGAAAAATCTGTTGCCTTACATCAATCTGGAAGGAATTCAGGAGTTCTACATTCAGGTATTTACTACAAACCTAATTCCTTCAAGTCAAATTTATGCATTAGAGGTAGAGAACTCATGCTGCAATTCTTAAATGACAATAATGTTCCATATAGGCTTGAAGGAAAAATTGTTGTAGATCAAAATATGAACAACATAGAGTCTCTATATGAAAGATCTAAATTGTTGGAAATGAGTGGAGTAAAAATTCTTCAAGAAACTGAGCTTATAGATAAAGAACCTAACTCTAAGATCTTGCAGGGACTATTTGTACCCCAAGCTGGAGTGGTAGATTACAAAAGTGTTGCACAAACTATGTCTGGCATATTTCAAGATAATGGTGGTGAAATTGAATACTTTCAAGAAATTGTGGGTATTACTGAAAACAAGGATCAGAAAACAGTAAGTAGTAAAAAAGACAGCTTTACGGCAGATTTCCTTATTAATTGTGCTGGATTATTTTCTGATAAAGTTGCCAAATTAGATGGTTTATATCCAAAAGTTAAGATAATTCCATTTAGAGGAGAGTATTACGAAATTAGATCTCAAAAAAATCATCTGCTAAACAATATGATTTATCCGATAGCTGATCCTGATTTACCATTTTTAGGAATACATCTAACAAAAACAGTCGATGGAAGAATAGAAGCTGGACCAAATGCTGTTCTTGCATTTGCAAGAGAGGGATATACCTGGTCTAAATTTAACTTATCACAAACACTAGAGACCATTTCATATAAGGGAATGGTCAAACTTGGTAGAAAATATATCAAAACAGGTTTGGACGAAATGTACAGATCTTTAAACAAATCAGCTTTTGTTAAAGAAGTAAATCGTTTGATTCCAGACATTAAATCTGAAGATTTGGTTAAAAGACCAGCTGGAGTTCGCGCACAAGCTGTTTCAGAAGATGGAGAATTACTCGATGATTTTCTATTTGAAGAGGGCAATAGGTCACTTCACGTACTAAATGCTCCAAGTCCAGCAGCCACTGCCTCACTTGCTATTGGTGAGTATATTTCCTCTAAAGTTTTGAATTAATTTTATTACCGGTTTGTACATCCCAAAGGTTTGCGTAAACTTTCTTTAATTTAACTAATTCATCATGGCTACCACTCTCAACAATCTCACCCTTTTCTAAAACATAAATTACATCAGCATTTCGAATTGTTGAGAGCCTATGAGCAATAGCAATTACAGTCCGTCCTTCTTTAAGAGTGTCTAAAGACCTTTGGATTGCGGCCTCTGTTTCGTTGTCTACTGCTGAAGTTGCTTCATCAAGAATGAGTATTTCTGGATTTTTTAATATGGCTCTGGCAATAGAAATTCTTTGTCTTTGCCCGCCAGAGAGTTTCTGTCCTCGCTCACCAACAATCGTATCTTTTTTATTCGGTAGAAGATTTATAAACTCGTCTGATTCAGAAAGTTTCGCAGCATTCCATATTTCGTTTTCGGTGGCATCAAGATTTCCATATGCAATATTCTCAAATACTGTTCCTTCAAACAGAAAGATATCTTGACTGACCAATCCAATATTTTTTCTTAAGCTATGTATGTTTAAGTCTTGTATATTTTCTTCATCAAAGATAATTTTTCCAGATTCAACATCATAAAGTCTCAGCAACAGCTTTATCAAAGTTGATTTTCCAGAACCGGTACTTCCTACAATGGCTGTTGTTGAACCTTTTTCTATTTCCAAAGAAACATTGTTTAGAACTGGAAAGTTTTCTACATAAGAAAAGTTAACTTTTTCAAGGACAATCGAGTTATTAATCCCCATACTTTCAACTGTTCCATCTTTAATTTCAGGTTGAGTATCTTTTAATGCATTAATCCGTTTGAATGATGCCATAGCTCGTTGGTATGTATCAAATGTATCTCCGAGTTCGGTAAGCGGCCAAAGAAGTCTCTGGGTTATGAATAGTAATACTGAGTACATGGCAACATTTATCTCTCCATCTAATGCCATAAATCCACCTATTAATAATGTGGCTGTAAATCCAAATAATATAGCTATCCGTATTATCGGTATAAAAGCTGCTGAAAGTTTAATGGCATGATAATTCGCACTCTTAACTTCATCTGAAGATGTGAGTATACGCTCAAATTCTCTTTTCTCTCTATTGAAGCTTTTTACTGTGAGTATTCCAGACAGAGAGTTTGAGAGATTTGCATTTAGGGTCTCGATACCATTTCTTATACGTGTATATCTAGTAGCTATTGTTTTAGTAAATTTAAAAGACCCAAAAATAATTACAGGTATTGGTATGAATGCAAAGATCGCAATCAGTGGAGAAATGTAAAGGAATGTTCCTCCAATCACAATCACAGTCGTCATAGTTTGTAGTAGCTTATTGGCTCCAGTATCAAGAAATTTTTCTAGTTGGTTTACATCATCATTTAGGACGGCCATTAATCTTCCGGATGATTTGTTCTCGAAATATTGTAGATCCAAACCAAGTACATTATCAAAAGTGTCTGTTCTTAAACTATGCTCCACATCTTGTGAAATATTTCTCCATGTTACTGCAGCGAAATAATCAAAAGTTGATTCGAGCGCCCAGATTACAAAAGTTAAAAAAGCTAAAACTATAAGCTGTTGTCTTCTGTCTTGAATTCCTAAAGTTCCAAGGAACGAGTCAGCCCCTTCAACAACTATATCTATGGCAATTCCAATGAGAACAGGGGGAGCTAAATCAAAAAGCTTATTGAGTATGGAATAAATAATCCCTCTTCTAACTTTTGTTTCCTGCTCTTTGGAGTAGAGATATAATTTTTTTAAATTATTTTGTCGCATAAGTAAATTTTACTTATTTTTGTAAGTTGTTTATTCCATCACGAATCTCTTTTAGCAAAACCACTTCTTTAGATTCTGATGCTACTGACTCACTTTCCTCGTCAACAACCAAGTCTTCAAAATGATTATATGCTTTAATCACAAGAAACATAACAAATGCAATAATTGTATAGTTTATAACTTCTGCAAGAAATGCACCCATACTTCCTGCCCTTAATCCCGAGGTGGGATCTACGTCACCAAATAGACCTAAATTATCTAAATTCGGCATATTTATTAATAATCCGATTAGAGGTTCAACAAGACGTTTAGTAAAAACGTCAACAAGAGACTTAAATGAAGCACCCATTACAAATGCAACTCCTAGCTCTACAACATTTCCTCTGTTAATAAAATTTCTGAATTCTTTTATCAAAATAACTCCCTAATTTTTTTATCTCAATATATAAGAATAGTTGTAATCTTATAAGCTATGAACAAAAAACTAACAAGTTTACTAATATTTGTTTTAATAACCTCATGCACTACTGAAGATGCCACTCCATTACCAGCACCAGTTGCTGAAACATCCACTACGAGTTCAACTACAAGTAGCACAACTACAACTATTAAAGAACAAGAAGTATTTGCAGTAGATGAGTTTGGTATTGAGTTAATTGAAATGAAACCACAAATGAAGGAACAATTTGATGCTCTAATCACTTTTGTCGAAAAGAAAACAGGTTTAACTTATACAGAATATCCAAAGTATCAACTCTACACAGGCAACGGCTACCAGGAATATAATGAGTTATCTTACCTTGACAACTTTGAAGAAGACTATGAAGAAGGTGAATGGGAGAGGGCTGTCTTATCAGAAAATATGTGGGGACTCAGTACTGCCTCCCCAGAGGGAATGAAGAATCTTCTTGTTGAGTATCAGCGGTGTGCTTCCTCGGGATCATATAATCTGCTCGACAAAGTGTTAAGAATACCTGTTAAGAATAATCAGCAAAAATTTAACTTATGGGAGCAGAGTGTACTTGTTCATGAGTTAACACATACACTTCAAGGGCAGATAATAGATTTAGCAGGGTGGTATGAAGAAATGAAAGAGAACGATGATTTTTCACCATATGCTGGCAGAAGGTCAATCATGGAGGCTCAGGCAGATTTAGTTCAAGCTCGATGGGAATCAAATCTTGACCAGTATGACAGAACAGAAATGAACTCACAACAACCTAATTTTTCATGCAGAGTTGAGTTACCTTCCTATTTTTATATTCCAAATGAATTGTATTATTCCTTTGGAGGGCAATTAGGTAAGCAGATTAACACACAAGGTGGTATGGATGCTCTCAATGAAGCTTTATATCAATTACCAACAGCTGAACAAGTTTATTCACCTGAAAAATATTTCTCCGGCGAGCAATATGAAGTTGTCGAGATTGCAAATCTACAAGTAGATGGGTACGAACTCATTAAAGAGGGAACAGTTGGGGCATTAGACTTACCTTATATTCTTCAGGATACGATTGGAAGAGGGGCCTCAGTTCAAGCTGCAGTTGGAATTGGAGGAGGTTCATGGAAAGACTATGTCAATTCTTCTCAACAACTGATGATGTCTGTAAAAATCACTGGAGACACCCCGACAGAGCTTAATGAAATTTATGCTGCGTACTCTTTATGGGCTAATAATCAAAGTAGATTTACTAGTCAGCAGGACTTTGAAGGTGGCACTCTCTATATAGGTGATACTAATGTCTGGATTTCGACCGATGGAAAGTATGTAAGGATCATACTAACTCAAGAGTTAGAAATTTTTAACGAAATTTTATCACAAATAAACAGTTTTTAATCTTGAGCACTCTATATATATGTGCAACACCAATCGGGAACCTATCTGATATATCAACGAGACTTCAAGAAACCCTACAGCACGTGGATTGTATTTACGGAGAAGATACACGAAGAGTTGTAAAATTACTCAACCATTTAAATATAAAAAAGCCTGTCTATTCTTATTTCGTTGGTAATGAGCACAATAAGATTGAAGAAATTCAGAATCTACTGACCGAGGGTAAAGATATTGCTTTGTTATCCGATGCCGGAACACCTCTAATTGCTGATCCTGGTTCTGAATTAGTGTCAACATTAGTCAGTAATAATATAAACATGGAGTCTATTCCTGGCCCATCAAGTGTCATCGTTGCGTTAACTTTATCAGGATTTGACTTGAGTAGTTTTCGATTTGTTGGCTTCATACCAAAATCTGGAAAAGAACGATCAGATTTTATGTCTGAACTAATTAAATCAAATATGACAACCGTTTGCTTTACCTCACCCAAAAGATTAATTAAAGACTTGGAGAGTTTTATGAAAGACAAAATCACTAGTCAAATTGTTGTTTGCAGGGAGCTTACTAAAAAGTTTGAGAGTATATACAGAGGAACAGCTGAAGAGCTTTTAGGACAATTCCAAGATAGTAATGTAAAAGGTGAGATCACCCTCGTAATCGATGGTCAAGAGAAAGAATCGAGACTTGATTTAGATGTTGAAAGTGTTGTTCATAACCTACTTAAATTTGAGATTCCAAAACGTGAAATTGCAAAAACGATTTCATCTTTAACAGATGTCTCAACTAATGAAATTTATGAGCAAATTAAAGACTTTTAATATCGGTAACACAACTAACGCATAATAACTTATCACTAACTTGCTTAGTTACATTCTTTGAGCTACAAATTACACAAGTTTTAAAGCCTTTAGAGATAATCAGTTTATCATTTTCAACAGTCATGGAAATCTCATCATTATGGTTTATACCCAAGGCATTACGAATTGATTTTGGGATAACAATCCTACCGAGATTATCAATCTTTCCTTTATTACCTTTAACCATATATTTTTATGCTCCTATTCTTATATAGTAGTGAAAGAAACAACAATAAACCAAGAACCTAAATGGGTGGATACACATTGCCACCTTCAGTTGACTGATTATAATTTCAATGATCTAAATTTTGCCCCAATAGAATACTTAATTATTCCTGGAGTTGATGTGGATTCCTCCATTAAAGCACGAGATATTTCAACTAATTTACCGGTGAAGGCTTATTGGGCAGCAGGTTTACACCCACATGATGCAAAAAATCTGCAAGATCAAAAAGATGAATTATTGGCTTTAATACATGAAGCCGACCTAATTGGAGAAACAGGTTTAGATTATTACAGAGATCATTCCTCAAGAGAAGAGCAGCATGAGAATCTTATTTTTCATCTTGAACTCGCTAAAGAGCTAAATAAACCGGTAATTATTCATTGTCGAGACAGCTTTAAGGATACTTTTGAGATTCTTAAACGGTATATTGGAGATTTCCCCGTCATACTTCACTCTTGGACTGGCGGTAACAATTGGACTAAAAAATTTATAGACTTAGACGTATACTTTTCACTTTCAGGAATCATCACATATGAAACAGCAAAAGACTTAAAACTTTCAGTCAAAAAAATACCAACTAATCGATTACTTGTAGAAACTGATACACCTTACTTGGCACCTGGCGTCTACAAAGGTCAACTTAATAAACCAGAGTATGTAGTTGAAACAGCAAAACAGTTAGCAAGTTTGAAAGAAATGACTCTTGAGGAGTTATCTGAAGTAACGATTAGAAATACAAATACTATATTGGGTAAATAGATAACAATGAGTGAAGCGTATTGGATTAACAAAATAGAAAACAAACCCAATTTTAAATTAGGTCAAAATTTTCTAGTCGACACAAATATTTCTCGAAAAATAACAAAACTTGTACAAGGACAACTTGCTGACCCGATTATAGAAATTGGTCCAGGTACTGGGTCATTAACTAATGAATTACTAAAAGATAATTACAGATTGAAAGTTATTGAAATTGACAAAAACTTAGCGTCCATCACAGAGGAGCGCTTTTCAGAAGTGCCAAATATTGAAATTATAAACCAAGATGCAATGGAGTATGATTATTCACAACTAACAGGACCGTGGTGGATTCTTGTTTCAAACCTTCCGTACTACATAGGAACAAGGCTACTAGTTAAACTGATAACAGAAGTACCTGTCATTCATCGTTATGTCGTTATGGTTCAAAAAGAAGTTGCTGAAAGAATTACGGCTCAACCAAATACAAAAGAGTATGGATCATTGTCAGTAGTGTGTTCTTTATTCACAACACCGAAAATACAATTTGATGTGAGCAAAAATTGTTTTAGCCCAGTACCAAAAGTAACTTCCAGTGTTGTGACGCTACAAAGGGAAACACTATTTGATCAAGAAGATCGTTTAGAAGCATTCCGTCTTTCAAAAATCGCATTTCAGCAGAAAAGAAAAAAAATAAAATCAGCGTTGCAAGAATATTTTAGTGCTGAAGATCTAGAGAATCTGGATATAAATCCTGATAATAGGCCCCAAAACTTAAGTCCAGAACAGTATTTAGAATTAGCGAAGAGTTTGAAATGAAAATATTCTCATCTGCAAAAGTAAATCTTAATCTGACAATAAACAGAGAGGTCAAAGAGGGCTTACATACTTTGTCATCACTAATGGTGCCAATTTCACTTTTTGATGAAATTCATATACAAGAAATTGATAGAGGTGAGGATATCATTGAATTCACCCCCCAAATTGTCACAGAAGGAGACTCTACAATTCATAAATCTTTGCAGCTCCTGAGAGAAGTAAATAAATTTAATCAATATTTTCATATAACAGTGAGTAAGAAAATACCTGTTGAAGCAGGACTTGGCGGTGGAAGTTCAAATGCAGGGAGTATTATTAAATTCTTAAGTACTACATACGATCTAGAACTTCCTGACCTATCTTCAATCGCACGAAATATTGGTAGTGATGTTCCTTTTTTCATTCAAGGTTTATCAGCAAACGTTTCGGGCTATGGGCAAAGAATTGATCAAGTACATCTTGAAGAACCTATGTATTTATTAATTGCTACACCGCATGAAAGACTCTCAACAGGAAAAGTTTTTGAAGAATTTGATCGTGAACAAAATCATCAAGATTCAGATGTTGTACTCCATAATGATATTGAGATAAAGAATAATCTTTTGAAAGCAGCATTGAAAGTAGAACCTAAACTACTTGAACGTAAAGAGTACCTCGAAAGCATCATGGGCCATGAATTCTTCATGTCAGGAAGTGGTACTACGTTCTTTTGTTTAGGTGATGAAGAACATTTGAATGCAGAAAAGCAAAACATTGACCATGAACAATTCAGACTTATTTTGGTAACAAAAAAAATTCATTGTAGTTTGTTACAAGAAGCAGATTAGAATAACCCTAAAGGTCAATGGGAGATGGTGTAATTGGCAACACATTTGGTTTTGGTCCAAACGTTGAGGGTTCGAGTCCTTCTCTCCCAGCAAATTAAATGAAAGTATCGGGAGTCATATTAGCTGCAGGTAAAGGGACTCGTATGAAGTCTGACTTGCCTAAGGTATTACATTCTGTTTTAGGTCAACCTATGATTAATTATGGTCAGAGTGCTATTAAGCATCTTGATGATAAATATGTTGTTGTTGGACACAAATCAGAGTTAGTTATTAATCAATTAGAGCCAGAATTCAAATCTATTCTTCAGGAAGAACAACTTGGTACTGGTCATGCTGTCGTGACACTTCTCAACAGTGAAGAATTTAAAAACGATATTTCAGATTATGTTTTGATAATACCTGGAGATGTTCCATTGTTAAATAAAGATAACATAGGTTTGTTAATCGAGGAGACGCAGAAAAAAAGTGCTGCGTTAGGAATCATCACTGCTGAAGTTTCTGATCCAACAGGATATGGAAGAATTATTAGAGCAGGTGATACTATTGCAAAGATTGTTGAGCAAGCAGATGCATCTGAGGAAGAGCAAAAAATTAGAGAAGTTAATTCAGGTATGTACTGTTTTAATAAAAAGTTTTTGCTTGAAAATATTGAAAATCTTGATGATAACAATAATCAGAATGAAATCTACTTAACTGATTTAATTGAGATAGCATTTCAAAATAAATTGGAGACAGTTATAGTAAAAGTAAGCGAAGATACTATAAAAGGTGTGAACTCTATGAGTCAACTAAATGATGTTGAAAAGACTTTAAGGGAGAAACTGATAAATTCACACATGGAAAACGGTGTCTACTTCCAGGATACTTCCACAGCATTTATCGATGAAAATGTCATGATAAAAGCGGGTGCAAGAATAATGGCAAATACTCATCTCACTGGAACAACAGAAATTCATGAAAACTGTACCGTTGGACCAAACACTATGATTAATGATTCAACTATCGGTAGTGATTCGAGTGTAATCTCCTCAGTATTAGATGGAGTCACAGTAAAAGGCCAAGCTGTTATTGGTCCCTATGCTCATCTAAGAAAAGGCTCAGTTCTAGAACAAGATGTAAAGGTTGGAGCGTTTGCTGAAACAAAGAATTCAAATATCGGCGAAGGAAGTAAAATTCCACACCTTGCTTATGTTGGAGATGCTGATCTTGAAGAGAATGTTAATTTTTCAGCCGGTTCAATAACTGTAAATTATGACGGTAAAAACAAACACAGGACAGACATTAAAAAAGATGCGTTTATCGGTTCAGACGTCATGCTGGTTGCCCCAATAACTGTTGGAGAAGGCGCAATGATTGGTGCAGGTTCAGTCATAACAAAGGATGTTCCATCTAAAGCTTTAGGCATTGAGAGAAATCAGCAAAAAAATATTGAAGGTTATATGGATAGAAAAAAACCAAAGGACAAGAATTGATCGAACAGCCAAGTAAAAAAAAGATGCTTTTATTCGCAGGTTCCTCTAATCCAGAGCTTGCAGAAAAAGTAGCTGGAGAATTAGGTACTTCCTTAGCATTAGTTAACAAGAAACAATTTGCAAGTGGCGAGATTTATATAAGACTAGAAGAAAGTGCCAGAGGAGCGGACTGTTTTGTTCTGCAAAGTCATTCTGGTGGTGTCAACTTCACAATTATGGAACAACTTTTGTTGGTTGATGCACTACAAAGAGCCTCTGCTAAAAGAATCACTGCTGTGTTGCCATTTTATCCATATTCACGACAAGACAAAAAAGCGTTACCTCGAGAACCCATATCAGCAAAATTAATTGGAGATCTCTTTGTTACGGCGGGTGCAGATAGATTAGTTTCCATTGATCTCCACACGCAACAAATTCAAGGCTTTATAGATCAACCATTTGATCACTTAACGGCTCTTCCTCTGTTTGTGAACTATTTTAAAGATAAGTTTGAAGAACCAGTCTCTGTTATATCACCAGATGCTGGTGGAGTAAA
>ERZ802830.1749-NODE-1749-length-20398-cov-6.04395_pt1 | contig 20398 bp, 20 predicted proteins | sample MGYA00345654_ERZ802830 | MGnify/ENA primary metagenome ERZ802830 (study PRJEB30503, sample SAMEA104212375) | marine metagenome | biome: Westerlies Biome; feature: [SRF] surface water layer (ENVO:00010504) within the epipelagic zone...; material: water...
ATGCATATTCAACTTTTTTATCTAAAATTCCAACAGGATGAATTAGGTCTTGTATTTCCTCACCTATTATATCTTTAGATTTAGAATAATCGAAATTAACATTGAATGAGTGTTGGAAAGACCAGGCTGAGACATCATAAAACAAACTGTCTTCAAATTTTGTTTGTTTATTAAACATAGCTTTAATCAACCTGATTTTTTTTTGATTTAATGGAATTGCAATGCTATTTTTCTTTAAATATATTTTTCCGTTTAGATCTAAATCTTTACTGATCCTATGAATTTTCACTTTGTGTAATTTCAATACTTCTCCTAAATGATAAGTTGTTGCGGGATCTTTAGGTGCCTCAAAAATTAAAGAATTAAATTTTTCCTTTAAACCTAAATTTCTCGATTTTTTATAAAAACTTCTATAATAATTTAAAATTTCAGTTTTCATTTCATTGGAAGCTTTCCAAGTAGAAAAAACAGTAGTAAGTTGATTCCTTATAGTAAATGGAAATGTCAAAATTCCATTATCACTATTTTGAATATGTCCTCTTGAACTGCCCTGTTCAAATAAAATCCCAATACTTCCATTAACATCAGGATATGTTGAACCTTTTCCATAGTAAAAATCATCATAGTCTTCTTCAGAATAATATAAAGAACCTATTTTATTTAAAGCATCCTCATGATAGGCTCCTATTTTTTTAGTTAGTTTTTGATTCGTACCAGGAGTTAATGGATTTACTCTTGATGGAATCCCTGGCTGAAAGAAAAAAGTAGAATTGGTCCCCATCTCGTGATGATCAGTAAGAATGTTAGGTAACCATTCGTTAAAGGTTCTAATTCTTGCCTTTGACTCTGGTAGTTGTGCAGGAAGCCAGTCTCTATTTAGGTCAAACCAATAATGATTTGTTCTTCCTTTCGGCCAATTTTCGTTATACTCTCTGTCTTGACTGTCAGGATTAAGTAAAATATTTTTATTACTATTTGCCCAGTGAGAAAATCTTTGTAAACCATCTGGATTGTAGCAAGGGTCAAATAAAATAATTGTATTTCTTAATAATTCTTTTGTTTCTTTTGAATTACTGGCAGCTAAATGATATGCCGCTATAATTCCGGCGTTAGCTCCACTTGGCTCATTTCCGTGTATAGAAAACCCTTGATAAATTACTATTGGCATTTTATTAGTATTCAATTTATCACTATTAACATCAGATAAAGCAAGATGACTTTCTTTTATTAGATTGATATTTTTATGATTTTCAGGGTCTGTTATAGTTAATAAAACTAAGGGTCTGTCTTCATATGTAGAACCTCTATTTTCAATAGTGATCCTGTCTGATTTAGAGGCTAAAATGTACATGTATTGCAGAAGTTTGTCATGACTAACGTGCCATTCTCCTACTTGATAGCCCAAAATAGTTTCGGGTTTTGGTATTTCAGGGTTGTAGTCATTTTTTGAACCTAAATAATAATCTAAAGAGACCTGTCCGGATAAATTCAAACAACCGATTAAAAATAAAATTAAAGCATGTCGTTTCATAAAAAAGTTTTAAACAAAAAAAATTTATTATTTAAACCTCATTGAAGTCAACATCAGAAAATTCAGAATTTTCATTATCATCGGATTTTGGAGGGGTATAATCTTTTTGATGTCTTTCACTAATAACTTCATCTCCTTTTTCAGAAATTATAAAACTTGTCATTTCCTCAAAGTTATTTTTAAAATCATTAAAATCTTCCTTGTATAGATAAATTTTATGTTTTTTGAAATGAAATGAACCGTCTTCATTGGTAAATTTTTTACTCTCGGTAATAGTCAAATAGTAGTCTCCTGCTTTAGTTTCTTTTACGTCAAAAAAATAGGTTCGTCTTCCTGCTCTTTGAATTTTAGAATTTATTTCTTTATTTTCTCCTTCTTGATACATTATAATTTTAGTTTGGTTAATCAAAATTGCAATAAATAATTTAACATAACAAATTATTTTTTTTATCTAATTTGTTTATCATATAATTCCTTGTAGTATTTATTTAATTTCATTAATTCTTCGTGATTTCCTTCTTCAATTATTGACCCATTTTTTATAACTAAAATTTTATCAGCTGTTTTTACTGATGACACTCTATGACTGATAATTAATTTTGTTTTTTCACCAAATTTGGATTCTAGATTATTTAAAATATTTTCTTCGGTATCTGTATCAACTGCAGAAAGACAATCATCTAGTAAAATCATTTCTGGATTTTTTAGTAATCCTCTAGCAATTGATATTCTTTGAATTTGTCCTCCGGATAAATTTATTCCTCGTTCACCTAACATAGTGTCAAAACTTAAATTTAACTTCTTTATTTCCTGGAATATAGAAGCGCTCTTAGAAGCTTCTATAATTTCAATAATTTCAGCATCAGGTTTTCCGAATTTTATATTATCTCCTATTGTGTCTGAAAAAAGAAAAGCATTTTGAGGAACGTAGCTTATTATTTTTCTAAGATTTTTTAATTTAAATGAAGAAAGAGATTTGTTATTGATCAAAATTTTTCCACCACTAGGTTCATATAATCTTATTATTAACTCAAAAATTGATGTTTTACCTGAACCAACAGGGCCAATAATTCCAATTGTTTCACCCTTGTTAACTTTAAATGATATATTCTTTAGTGCTTCAATTCTTGTATCAGGATATTTTAATCCAACACTTTTGAATTCTAAAGATTCAAATTTTATTTTTTGATTATTTATTCCATCTTTAATTTCCGTTTTTTCTTTTAAAAACTTATTTATTCTTTTTTGAGAAGCCTCAGCTTGCTGAACAATTGACGTTAACCAACCGACAACTGTAACTGGCCAAGTTAACATATTAACATAAATAATAAATTCTGCAAGTACTCCAATCTTAATTTCATTTTTCATATACTGAGTGCCTCCAATATATATAACAATTAAATTTGAAGCCCCAATTAACAATAACATAAGTGGAAAGAACCATGCTTGAAGCTTAACTAGATTCATGTTTTTATTTTTGCTTTGATTGGAGATTAAATCGAATTTTGATTCTATCTTTTCTGGTAAATTATATGATTTTATAACTGTTATTCCTGTGAACATTTCTTGTGTAAATGAAGATAATTTTGATAACATTTCCTGAACAATTGTACTTCTGTAGTGAATGGCTTTATTTAACTTATAAATCAAAAATGAAAGTATAGGAAGAGGAATAAGTGTGTAAAGGGTTAATTTTGGTGCAATTGAAACCATGTAAGCTATTACAATAATAAAAAGAGTTATTATATTGATACTATACATTATTGCAGGTCCAAAATACATTCTAACTTTCCCAACATCTTCACTAATTCTGTTCATCAAATCTCCTGTTCTATTAACTTTATAAAATGTTTGAGATAATTTTTGGTATTGTATAAAAATTTCATTTTTTAAATCAAATTCTATAAACCGTGAAACATTTATTATTGCTTGTCTCATTAAAAAAGTAAAAAAACCAGAAACAAATGCAGTTGCAATAATTATTGATACGTAGATTAAAAGTGTTTTCTGTAAATTTTCAATATCTAAATTTTCTTTATTTTTTAGAAAATCTTCCACTGCATTCATCGATTTTCCAATTAATCTTGGAGCGATTAGAGAAAAAATTCTTGCTATGACCGTAATAAAAATTCCAAAAAGTAATTTTGATCTGTATTTATAAAGATATTTATTTAAATATTTTAATTCTTTCATCTAAATTCTTTCATTTCAAAGTTAAGTAATTACGGGTCTTTAAATTAAGCTTATGTAATATTTTAAACTTATTTATTATTAATATTAGGGTTATATTAAATCAATATTAAAGTTTTTAGCTAAATTTGCAAACTCTTTTGTTGTTAATGAGTTTTAAAGAGCTTGATTTGTTTATATTAACCACTACTGAGACTTTCAATATTAAAAAAACTCTGAAGTCCAGTATACAAGAAAAAGTACAATGGCTAAAAAGAAAACCCAAGAAGAATCGAGTCAGAATAAAAACAATACAACTTCTAAAAATTCTGAAACTTTAATTAATTCCTCACAAAACTTTTTAAATAACTTTAATTGGCATAATTATGAAGAAGGAATAGACTTAATTGAGGACAATCAATTAAAAGAATTCGAAAGTTTAGTTAAAGAAAATTTTGTCGATACAGCTGACGAAGATGTAATCATTGGTAAAGTTGTTTATATGACTGATAGGGAAGCAATAATTGATATTAACGCAAAGTCTGAAGGAGTTATATCCCTTAATGAATTTAGATATAATCCAAACTTAAAAGTTGGCGATGATGTTGAAGTTATTGTTGATATCAGAGAAGATAAAACTGGTCAATTAGTTCTTTCACATAGAAAAGCACGAGTAATTAAGGCGTGGGATAGAGTTAATAATGCTCACGACTCAGGTGAAGTTGTTAATGGTTTTGTAAAATGTAGAACAAAAGGGGGAATGATAGTTGATGTTTTTGGTATTGAGGCATTCCTGCCTGGATCTCAAATTGATGTCAAGCCAATTAGAGATTACGATCAATATGTTAATAAAACAATGGAGTTTAAGGTAGTAAAAATTAATCATGAGTTCAAAAACGTAGTTGTTTCTCATAAAGCATTAATAGAGTCAGATATCGAGGAGCAAAAGAAGGAAATAATAGGTCAATTAGAAAAAGGTCAAGTTCTAGAGGGTACTGTAAAAAATATAACATCTTATGGTGTTTTCATTGATTTGGGTGGAGTTGATGGATTAATTCATATTACTGATCTTTCATGGAGTAGAATTAATCATCCATCTGAAATCTTAGAATTAGATCAAAAACTCAACGTGGTTATACTTGATTTTGATGATGATAAATCTAGAATTCAGTTAGGCTTAAAACAACTTAGCTCACATCCATGGGATAATTTAAGTGAATCTATTCAAGAAGGTGAGAAAGTTAAAGGCAAAGTTGTAGTTATTGCTGATTATGGAGCATTTATTGAGATTGATGAAGGTGTAGAGGGTCTGGTTCATGTTTCAGAAATGTCATGGTCAACTCATCTAAGATCTGCCCAAGATTTCGTTAATGTCGGTGATGAAGTAGAAGCAATTGTGTTAAGTATTGACAGAGACTCTAGAAAGATGTCACTTGGTATAAAACAACTATCATCAGATCCTTGGACAGACATAACAAATAAATACCCATTGCAGTCCAAACATACTGGAATTGTTAGAAACTTCACTAATTTTGGTGTTTTTATTGAATTAGAGGAAGGGATTGACGGATTAGTTTACATTTCAGATCTTTCTTGGACAAGAAAAATAAAGCACCCTTCAGAAATTATAAACCTTGGAGATTCAATTGATGTTGTGGTATTAGAATTGGATGTAGAAGGGCGTAAACTAAGTTTAGGTCATAAACAAACCACAGATAACCCTTGGAATAAATATGAGAAAGATTTTTCAGAAGAAACTATTCACACTGGAAAAATTGATCAAATCGTTGATAAAGGAGCAACCGTAGGTTTTAATAATGATATTATAGCTTTTATTCCATCAAGATATCTTGAAAAAAATGATGGTACAATTTTGAAAAAAGGGGAAGAAGCCGAATTTAAAATAATTGAGTTTAATAAAGAACTCAGGAAAGTTGTTGCTTCTCACACATCAATCTTTAAAAAACAAAAACTTAAAAAACTAAAGAGCACAACAAAAAAATCAAATCTGGATACTACTGACAAAACAACACTAGGAGATATTGATGCTTTGGCTGACCTTAAGGAAAAAATGAATGATGATTAGTTTTTATTTTTATTGTTCAGTAAATCAAAACCACTTCTTAATCAAGATGTGGTTTTTTTTTCTAACGTAATTATTTGGTAATTTTGTGTTAATTTCTTTATGTTTTGAATAGAATTTTACTTGACGCTTTAAAAATAAAGGTCCTTCTGAATAGGTTGTCTTGTCAATTAATTGAAAACCACGATGATTTTTCTGATACTGTTCTGATAGGACTACAGCCAAGAGGTGTTCTTTTACTTGAAAGACTGGTTGAATTACTTAAAAATAAATATGGTATTAAAAGAATTTTGACTGGAAAACTAGATTCTACTTTTTTTAGAGATGATTTTAGAAGTACAGATAAAATACTCTCTCCCAATTCTACCGAAATTGATTTCCAAGTTGAAGGTAAGAAAGTTGTTTTTATAGATGATGTTTTATTTACTGGTAGAAGTATTCGTTCTGCTTTAACTGCAATAGATTATTTTGGCAGACCCACTGTAATCGAACTTTTGGTTTTAATCGACAGGCGTTTTTCTAGAGATTTACCGATCCAACCAGATTATCTTGGCACTCAAATAGATTCTATAGAAGGAGATAAAGTTAGAGTCGAATGGTCATCAGAAAATAATAAGGATTGTGTTTTTATTGAAAATGAAATTAAATTAAATGAATGAATTAAGTGTTGATCATCTTTTAGGAATTAAAAGTTTAAAACTTGATGACTTTAAGCTTATTTTTGAAACTGCAAATAAGTTTAAAGAGGTTATCAATAGACCGATAAAAAAGGTTCCTAGCTTAAGAGATATAACAATTGCAAATTTATTTTTTGAGAATAGTACAAGAACTAAATTATCATTTGAATTAGCTGAGAAAAGGTTAAGTGCGGATATACTTAATTTTTCCGTGACTGGTTCATCTGTAAATAAAGGAGAAACACTTGAAGATACAGTTAATAACATTCTTTCTATGAAAGTAGATATAATTGTTATCAGACATCCTAACTCTGGAGCTGCTTATTTTCTTTCAAAAAAAGTAAAATCAAAAATTATTAATGCTGGAGATGGCACTCATGAACATCCCACTCAAGCTTTATTAGATTGTTTTTCACTAAATGAAAAAATTGGAAACTTAAAAGGAAAAAATATCGCAATAGTGGGAGATATATTACATAGTAGAGTCGCTCTTTCTAATATATATGCCCTAAACACACTGGGAGCTAAAGTTATGGTTTGTGGTCCAATGTCTTTAATTCCAAAACACATTGAATCCCTGGGAGTTATTGTAGAAAAAAATTTAGTCAAAGCTTTGAGATGGTGTGATGCAGTTAATATGCTACGAGTTCAAAGTGAACGAATGGATTTGAATTATTTTACTACTACAAGAGAATATTCTCAACTGTATAGACTTGATGTAAATAAGCTAAAATTAATTGACAAAGAAGTAACTATTTTGCATCCAGGCCCCATAAATCGTGGTGTAGAAATTTCATCTGAAGTTGCTGATTCCAAAAATGCAATAATTTTAGATCAAGTTGAAAACGGCGTTGCAGTTAGAATGGCAGTTATTTATTTGCTAGCGTCAAAATTTAAAAATAATTTAACTAAATGATAGTTAAGGAAAATGATTTTGTTCTAACGCTAAAACCATTAAATTTTGAGTCTATTAAATTATTTTATTCAAATGACCTCAAGAATTATCGCAATACAGATATCATAATAATTATAAATTTTGAAATTGATAATAAATTAATTACTGAATTAAATAAATGGACTAATTATTTAAATATTATTCATCACATTTTGATCATAGTTACCAATCTTAAAGAAAATAGATACCAAAATGATCAATTATTAATAATTCCTACTCTTAATGAAGCAATTGATTATATTGAATTTGAGAAAATCAAAAGGGACTTGAATAAAATATAAAATGGAATTAACAATATTGGGGTGTCATTCTGCAACACCAAGACAAAATTTTCACACTTCTTCTCAATTGTTAAATTTTAAAAACCATCTGTTTATGATTGACTGTGGAGAAGGTTCACAAATAAGACTTAGAGAGGAGAAAATAAGTTTCTCAAGAATTAAACATATCTTCATCTCCCATCTTCATGGCGATCATTTTTATGGCCTAATAGGACTAATTAATACATTTAAACTTTTAGGAAGAAAAGTAGACTTAAATATTTATGGGCCTCTAGGAATAAAGGAAATAATATTACTACAAATGAAGTTATCTAAATCAAGAACTGAATTTAAGTTAATTTTCTTTGAGCTTGAAAAAAAAGATCCAGAAGTAATTTTTGAAGATGATTTAGTAAAAATCACAACAATACCACTCAGGCACAGGGTTTATACAAATGGATTTCTATTTGAAGATAAACTTAAAATAAAAAAAATTAATTATCAAATAGCTAATTCATATAAAATTCCTAAAACATTTTATGAAAAACTCAAGGAAGGAAGAGATTACAAAGACGTTAAAGGAAATGTGGTTAAAAATACTTTACTAACCTCTAATTCTAATAATCCGTTTTCATATGCATATTGCAGTGATACCTCTTTTTTTTCTAAAATAGTTGATCAAATTAAAAATATTGATATTCTATATCATGAATCCACTTTTTTGAATGAACATGAATTTTTAGCTATCAAAACTTTGCATAGTACTGCTCAACAAGCGGCTAAAATAGCATCTTTAGCAAATGTTGATCAATTAATTTTAGGACATTTTTCTACCAGATATAGAAATAAATCAAGATTTATTACAGAAGCTCAGAAAGAATTTAAAAATGTTATTTTAGCAGAACAAGGAAAAAAATATAATTTTTAAGTTAAATGGTTAATTAAAATGTAAGCATGAAGAATGATTTAGGAAACTTAAGAAAGTCATATAAAAAAGATTATTTAAGCCAATCAGAATCTAATAAAAATCCATTTAATCTTTTTCATAAATGGTTCCAAGATGCAGATTTAAATGCAAAAATTGATGAAGCTAATGCATTTACTCTTTCAACAATTGGTATTGATGGTTATCCAAGAGGTAGAGTAGTTCTTTTAAAATCTTATGATTCTGAAGGTTTTATTTTTTATACAAATTATAATAGTTCTAAAGGTTTTGATATTAAAAATAATCCGAATGTTTGTATGTCATTTTTTTGGTCTCAAGATGAAAGGCAAATAATAATAAAAGGTAGTGCTTCAAAAGTTCCTAATGCAGTTTCTGATAAGTATTTTGATTCTCGGCCGCTGGAAAGTAGGCTAGGAGCAATGGTTTCTGATCAGAGTAATATTATATCCGACAGGAAAATTTTAGACTCTAATCTCAAAAAATTGAAGGAAAAGTATAAAGTTACAGACCCAAAACGCCCAAAATATTGGGGGGGATATTTAATTATCCCTAACTCATTTGAATTTTGGCAAGGAAGACCTAATAGACTTCACGACAGAATTCTTTATACTCAAGAAAACAATTATTGGATTAAATCTAGATTATCACCGTAATTTATGAAGACTCTAGTTGTACTCAGACATGCAAAATCTTCATGGGATTATCCAGTCGATGACATTGACAGACCATTAAGTTTTTATGGAATTAGAAGAATTAAAAAAATGGTAAATAATAATAAATATATTTTTACAAAAACTAATATAATTTATTCTAGTCCAGCAAATAGAGCCTCTCATACAGCTTTAATATTATCAAGATTAATGGATTTTGATTCTAGTAAAATTATTTTTGATGATGAATTATACTCATTTTCAGCTAGTTCAATAGAAAATTTTATTTACTCAATTCCAAATAAATACGATTATATTACTATTGTAGGACATAATCCAGCATTCACAGATATAATTAATAAATTTTCAAATAAAAAAATTTCTAATTTACCAACATCATGTTGGGTAAAAATTGTTTTTGATATTGATAATTGGAATAATACCAGAATAGGTGACGGTACTTTAGGTCTTAAAGATAAAATTAAAGAGAATAATGTTTAATAGATTTATTAATAGAGATCATAGCTGGTTAGATTTTAATGAGCGAGTACTTCAAGAAGCTGAAGATAAAACTCTACCATTAATTGAAAGATTGAGGTTTATTGGAATTTTTTCTAATAATCTTGATGAATTTTTTAAGGTAAGGTATGCAACAATTAAAAAAATTGCTCAATCCAGTAAAACTGGAAAAAAAGTTTTAGGTGGAAAAGTAGCTATCAAATTACTTGAAGAAATTACTGATCGAGTAATTAAACTTCAGTCAAAAAGTAATACTATTCTAGACTCAATTGAGTTGGGATTGAAAAAAGAAAATATTCATTTTATAAATGAAAAACAAGTATTACCAGAGCATGTAGATTTTTTGAATGAATATTTCATATCTAAGATTAGTCCAGCTCTTGTAACGGTTATCCTAAATAAAAAAATTCAACAAGATTTTACAGATAATTCAGCTTTTTTAATTGTCAAAATGAAACTTAAGGAAAGTAATGAAAATAATAAAAATGAATATGCATTAATTGAGATTTTAAATGATCTAGAGAGATTCATTGTTTTACCAAAAAATTCTGATATCCAATATATAATGATGGTTGACGACATAATTAGATATAATTTTAATAAAATATTTAGTTTCTTTAATTACAATTCAATTGAGGCTCATATGATAAAGATTACAAGAGATGCCGAGCTTGATATAGAGGGACATGCCTCTAAAAGTTATATTGATAAAATCATGGAGAGTGTCGAAGATAGATTAATTAACGATCCAGTAAGAATGGTCTATGATAGTTCTATTGCCAAGGACACTCTTAAATTCATCATAAATAAACTTGATTTAAATAAAAATGGTAGTATAATTCCTGGTGGAAGATATCACCACAGGAGAGACTATATGAATTTTCCTAGCCTTGACAGAAAAGATTTGCTATATACCGAACTTGAGCCTTTAACTATTCCCGGTTTAGATTTAAGTCTAAATATTATAGATTCTATTTCAACCAAAGATTATATGATTAATACTCCATATCATACTTTTTCTTATTTGATAAAATTTTTGAGGGAAGCTGCTCTAGACCCTAAAGTAAAAAAAATTAAAATAACTATTTATAGGTTATCAAAATCTTCTCAAATTGTTAGTGCTCTTGTAAATGCTGCAAAAAATGGAAAAAACGTTCTTGTTCAAATTGAATTACAGGCTCGTTTTGATGAGGAAAACAATATTGAATCAGCCGCGAAACTCGAGAAGGGTGGAGTAAATGTAATTTTTGGTGTTCCTGGACTTAAAGTACATTCAAAAATATGCGTAATTGAAAGAGAAGAAAATAATAAAGTTAAAAGGTACGGTTTTATTAGTACTGGAAATTTTAATGAAGAAACGGCAAAGATTTATACTGATCATACATTATTTACCTCAAACAACAAAATATTAAAAGAAGTGAATAAAGTATTTAATTTTATTCAGATTAATTATAAGCTAAAAAAATATAATCATTTAATAGTTTCTCCTCATTACACAAATAACTCTATTTTTAGACTCATTGATAATGAGATTTTTTATAGTAAAAAAGGGAAAAAGGCAGGAATTAGGATAAAAGTTAATAGTATAAGTGATTATAAAATTATTGATAAACTTTATGAGGCAAGTCAAAATGGAGTAAAAATACAGCTTATTGTAAGAGGTGTTTGTTCACTTGTTCCTGGTTTAAAGGGGTTTAGTGATAATATCGAGGTTATTAGTATAATTGATCGATTTTTAGAACATTCACGTATTATGATTTTTCAAAATAATAATGATCCAAAGGTTTATATTTCATCTGCAGATTTAATGACAAGAAATATTCATGAAAGAATTGAGGTTGGATGTCCTATCTATGATTATGATATTAAAAATCAAATTATTGATACGTTTTCAATAACATGGAATGATAATGTTAAATCAAGGATTATTAATAGTAAAAGAAAAAATATTTTAAAAAATAATAAAACACCAATTATTAGATCTCAAATTGCTATTTATCAGTATTATAAATCTAGAATGGAAGATAAATGAAAATTGAAAAATATGCTGCAATTGATATTGGTTCGAACGCCCTAAGAACACTTATTGCAAATGTTATTACTGATAATAAAGGAAACATTAATTTTTATAAAAATTCATTAGTTAGGGTTCCTATTAGACTTGGTGAGGATACTTTTACTAAAGGTGAAATATCAAAGCAAAATATTAAAAGAATTATAAAAGCAATTAAAGCATTTAAAAATATAATTAAAATTCATAAGGTTGTAGATTTTAATGCATATGCTACATCAGCTTTGAGGGAGGCTAAAAATTCTGATTTAATAGTTAAATCTATAAAGAAAAAAACTGGAATTAAAATTAATTTAATTGATGGGAAAAAAGAAGCATCTCTAATTTCATCAGTAAATTTTTTCCAAGGAATAGATAAAAAATTAAATTTTCTATATGTTGATGTAGGGGGCGGGAGTACAGAGTTTTCAGTTATAAGTAATGGTGATAGAATTTGTGAAAAGTCTTTTAGGATTGGGACTGTAAGACTCCTAAATAATATGGTAAAGGATAATATTTGGAATGAAATAAAAAACTGGATAGTCACCAAGACAAGTAATATTGATAATTTATCTTTAATTGGAACTGGAGGGAATATTAACAAGATTCATAAAATTACATCAACCAATGATTTTGATCCGATAAGTTATTCTTCAATGAGAAATCTTTCTGGCTCAATGGAAAAATTAACTTATAACGAAAGAATTGTAAAGTATAATTTGAACCCTGATAGAGCCGATGTAATTATACCTGCATTAAACATATATTTAAAAGCATTAAAGTGGAGTGGTTCAAAAAAAATTTATGTACCAAAGACTGGTCTTTCAGATGGAATGATTCAGGAATTATTTATGAAAAATTTAAAATTTAAATCATAAATCTAAATTAAAAGTTTTCTTTAATAAACTTAGGTTAGGATTTATTGATTCCATTTTTTTATATCTTTCCTCTGGGCTATGGATCATTTTTCTTATGTGTTTTGGATTAATAATTATATTAAAAGTTATATTTTGATTATTTAGTTTTTCTTTAAGAAAGGGCATAATATGCTCTAATTCATTCGTCAATTCAATTTTATTTATTGAGTTTTCTACTTCAAATTCTATATTCAAATCATTTTTTAGTCTAGGTGTATCCATTTTTAAAATAGATAATATATTCTGTTTTCCCTCAAGCTCAATTTTATTAAGATAGTGTTCCCAATATTTAATTAATTTATTAATTGTGAAAGGTTTATTTTCAAAATGTTTTTGATTACTTTTTTCGACTATTCTTTTCTTAAACTCAATACTTTTTATTGATAAAGCTGAAATTTTTTTTGACTTAATTAATGGTTCAACTTTTGAACTTGATACCGAATGAGTTATATTCTTATTATCAAAAAGCTCAGTTTCAACTCTATTTCTGGAATAATTTATAATTGATTTACTTGGAATTATTTCTACCAATTTTTTTTTTCTCCAATTATTTGGAGTGATGCAAGTTGCATTAAGCATAATTCTGAATTAAGCCTTTTATTTACTGAGGCTTTATGGTTTAACTCGGTTTTTTTAATAAGATTAAGTGCCTCAATTAACCAAGTCGTTGGAAACATTTCTGATTGTTTTACAAATAAACTTTTGGTTTCCATATTCGATTTAACAAGATTGACTGTTTTAGGATCTTTACATAAAATTAATTCGCGAATATGATTGGCTAGCCCGGAAATGAAATATTTGGTTTCATATCCTTTACTCATGATTTGATCGTACTTGAGTATAAGCCCAGTTATATCATTTTTTTTAATTAGTTCTGTCAAATTTAAATAAACCTCATAATCTAATACATTTAAATTTTTACTTACCTCAGCTCTTGTGATTTTACCTTGTGTAAAACTAATTATTTTGTCAAGAATCGATAGTGCATCTCTCATTGCTCCCTCAGCCTTTTTTGCAATAATAAGCAGGGCATCTTTTTCATATTCTACTTTCTTTTCTTTACAAATCTTTTCAAGAAATGCGATGATTTTATCAACTGGTATAAGATTGAAATCATATATTTGACATCTAGATAAAATGGTTGGTATTATTTTATTTTTTTCAGTTGTCGCTAAAATAAAAATTGCATGTTTTGGTGGTTCCTCAAGAGTTTTAAGAAACGCATTGAATGCAGAGGTAGATAGCATGTGGGCTTCATCAATAATATATACTTTATAGTTACCTGTTCTTGGAGGAATTCTGACTTGCTCATTTAATCTTTTAATCTCTTCAATTCCATTGTTTGAAGCAGCATCTAATTCAAAAACGTTAAATGAATAGTCGCTACTTATTAAATCATTGTTATTATCATTAATGGCCTTTGCTAAAATTCTAGCACAAGATGTTTTGCCAACCCCCCTAGGCCCACAAAAAAGAAGAGCTTGAGCAATTTGGTTAGATTTAATTGAGTTAATTAAAGTTGATGTAATTAATTCTTGACCAATAACCTGATCGAATGATTGTGGCCTATATTTTAAAGCTGAAACAGTATATGAACTCATTAAAAATAAATGTTTACCAAAGATATAAATTGACATTATTTTCAATTTATTTTTAATTATAAATTATTAACAATGTTTACATTTGCATAAAGCAGGCTATCTTATTGCTATACAAAATGTATAGAGGAAAGTCCGGACACCATAGAGCAACATAGCGGGTAATACCCGTCCTTGTGTAAATTCTACATGAGCGGACAAGTGCAACAGAAAGCAAGTACAGTTTGGCTGTAGTGAAATCGGTAAACTCTATGTGGTGAAACGCCAAGTAAATCTGCGATTTAGGATTGCTCGTCCAATGCAGAAGGGTAGGCGGATTGAACTAATTAGTAATAATTAGTCTAGATAAATAATAAGACTAGACAGAATCCGGCTTATAGGCCTGCTTTTTTTTAAAAATGGATAAGCAACTGCTTCCGTATTTTCTTGATTCGATAAATCCTTTTATATTATCGAGGACAAGGTTAATTGAATGTTCAACTATGATCATACCCCTTTCAGTTAATTTATTTTTTGATATTATTTCAATCATTTTTTTATATTCACCATTTAAAAATGAGTAAGGTGGGTCTAAAAAAATAAAATCAAATTTTTCATAATCATTATTTATGTAATTCAACACATTTTTTCTTACAACATTTACTGGAAAATTTAATTCTTTAGATTTTTTTTTAATAAAATTAACAGCCTTATGATTATTTTCAACAGCAGTAATTTTCTTTACACCTCTCGAGGCAAATTCATAGCTAATGCTCCCAGTTCCCGAAAAGAGATCAAGAACAGATATCTCTTGAAGGTTGAAAGAATTATTTAAAATGTTAAATAATGCTTCTTTGGATTTACCTGTTGTTGGACGAATATTTATATTTTTAGGAGCAAGTATTTGTCTTCCTTTATGACTTCCAGATATAATTCTCATATAAATCAATAATAAAGGGGTTAATTCCTTTTCTAGTTTTATCATTATTTGAAAACATAAACTCAATGTTTCCATGATATTTTAATGTATCTTGATAATACTTTTCAAAGCAATCATATTTCCCTAAAAAACTAACTACAAATTTGTTTTTAATTAATTCTTTTTTTTCAATTATATAAAAAAGGTAATAAAGAAAACTTTTTCTACCTTCATTTGAATAACTATTTATTAAGTGAAGCTCTTGACCATGAAAAATAAATATATTAAAAAAATCTTCACTTATATTTACATATAATTTAGTTTTTAAATTACCTTTATTTTCTTTCGTCAAGTAATTATATATCAGTGTATTGAGATGTTTTGTGCCTGTATAATTCGATATTTTTTTTAAAAAAGAGTCAGCTTGTTTTGAGATTTTATAAATTATTTCATTTAAATGGTTCTCAGAAGTTTCAGATATTATTTTATCTGTATCTTTTATTTTGTCATTTTTTTCGTAATATGATTCTATGAATTCATCATCAAATAGAATTTTAGGAACAAATAAACTACTATTATTTGCTATAATAACTTCAACTTTGTAATTATTAACTAAGTTGTCATTTATCCATTTATCAGTTTTTTCAGTAACTGAAAATGGTATAATTCTTTTGGATATAAATTCAGAACTTAGATTTTTAGTAAAAGTAAAACCTTCTTTATTTAAAATAATTAAAGAAGTGTCTTTTGATTTTATTTTATTTCCCTGAAGCATCGAAAATAGTTGGCCAGTTACCATTCACGCTTACATTTGACATTGAGCCTAAAATAATTTCTGGTCCATTTACACCATCAACAGATACAGTTTCTTTCTCTTGTTTTAATAAATCTTTGTTTTGATCATAAAGAACAATATCCTTTGAAACTTTAACTTCAAAAACTGGCACCTTATAATTTACAGTTCCACTATTTTTTATGATAACATCTGCATTTATCACGAACTCTGCGTCTATCCCATCAATTGGGACTTTAGCTATGTTTGAGTATTCGTTGTCGTCTTTAAACAATGAGTCTTTGACACTAACAAATCCGAGTGTATCAATCACAGTAACCTCTTTAAGCATATCTATTCTGTATGTTCTATCGTACTCTAAATATGATGAATCCCTTTTTTCAACTAATGTGAAAATACCCTCATCAATAAATTTGATCAAGCTATCAAAATTTTTTGAATAAATTCCTTTAACGTCTTTATGGGCTATTTGAGCCTTACGAATTGTCTTTAACCTATTAATAACTTTTGAGTATCTAAGATCTCTCGTTTTATTAAAATCAATTGGACCCATAACAGAATTGTATATTTGAAAACTAAAAAATATAGATAGAGCCCATAAAAATACTTGAAGTGCTATTTTCATTTTATTTAAAATTTAACTAAAAAAACAAAACTACAATTTTTTTTTATTCATAAAAGAATTGAATGTTAATTATAATATGTAGATTTCCAATAATGAAAAAATCTAATATTTTAAATCAATTAGAAAGCACTTTTAAACGCCAACCTACAGGTGATCAGCTATTATGGTTTAAAAAAATTTCTGAATTTCTGCATTCACCAAAAGAAAATGATCTTTTCCTGTTAAAAGGTTATGCTGGTACAGGTAAATCAACACTAATTTCACATCTGGTTAAGAATCTTGAAATATTCAATTTTAAAAGTGTCTTATTGGCTCCAACAGGAAGAGCGGCTAAAGTTATTTCTAATTATTCAAATAAAAGTTCATACACTATACATAAACAGATTTATTTCCCAAGAAGTGAAAAAGGTGGAGGTGTAAAATTTATTTTAAAAAATAATATATTTAAAAATACTATTTTCATAGTTGATGAAGCTTCAATGATTGGAGATATGGGACAAAAATCAAGTCTGTATGAAAATGGCTCATTACTTGATGACTTAATTAAATATGTTGATAGCGGAAATTTTTGTTTTTTAATTTTAGTTGGTGATATTGCTCAATTACCTCCAGTTAATCTTAAAATGAGTCCAGCGTTAAATAAAGACGAGTTACAATCCAAATACAAAAGAAACACCATAACCATAACACTAAAACAAGTAGTGAGACAGCTTTCAGATTCTGGAATTTTAAAAAATGCAACTGCTGTTAGAGAATTTATGTTAGAAGGTATCTATAATAAATTTAGATTTAAAATTAATCCATTTAATGACATGATTAGAGTTAATGATGGGGATGAGTTATTAAATCTATTAGATTATTCTTTAAATGATTGTGGAATCGATAATGTTATTTTTATTGTAAGATCAAATAAAAGAGCAAATCTTTACAATCAAAATATTAGACAAAGAATACTTTCTCTTGAATCTTCTCTATCAGTTGGAGATCAGTTAATGGTTGTAAAGAATAATTATTTTTGGTTAGATATTGATTCTCAGGCTGGATTTATTGCAAACGGAGATATAATTGTAATTCAAAAAATAAAAAAAATAATTGAATTATACGATTTTAGATTTGCTGAAATTACTGCAAGACTTGTTGATTACCCACAAATGCCTCCATTTGAAACAGTACTTATGTTGGATACCTTGAGTTCAAATTCATCCTCACTGACATTTAAGGAAAGTCAATCTTTATATAAAGCAGTAAAAGATGACTATAAGATTCAGAAATCACCATATAAAAAATATTTAATGATTAAGAATAATATATATTTCAACGCATTACAGGTTAAATATTCTTATTGTATAACATGTCATAAATCTCAAGGCGGACAATGGGATAATGTTTTTGTAGAGTATCCATATCTTTCAGAGGGACCGAATGAAGACTTTTTTAGATGGTTGTATACTGCTATTACAAGAGCAAAAAAGAGACTATATTTAGTAGGTTTCCCGGAAGAGTACTTTAATTGAAATTGATTTTTTATTTTGCATCTTTGCAATAGAATAGTATTAATAAATGAAAATTATTGCCGTAATTCCAGCTAGATATAATTCCAAAAGGTTTCCAGGAAAACTCTTAAAAAAAATAGGTAAAAGAACAATAATAGAACAAACCTATTTAAGTACATATAAAACTGGGCTTTTTGATGATGTTTATGTTGCAACGGATAATGAAAAAATATATTCATTGATTCATTCAGCTGGGGGTAAAGTAATTTTAAGTGATAGGGAATTTGTATGTGGGACAGATAGAATTGCTTCAGCAGTTTCTAAATTGGATGTTGACATTGTGATAAATGTTCAGGGAGATGAGCCATTCATTGATAGAAACTCATTGTTATTATTAATTAATTCGTTAAAAAATGATAAAAAAAATGAAATTTCTCTTGCATCTTTAATGAATGAAATTTTAGATCCAAAACAAATAAAAGATCCAAATATTGTAAAAGTTATTGTTGATAATAAAAACTTTGCGATTTATTTTTCACGTTTTGGCCTTCCTTATAGAAGAGATGATGAAAAAAAAACTAATTATTTTAAGCATATTGGTGTTTATGCATTTAGAAAAAAAGCTCTTTTAGAATTTTCTTCTCAAGAGATAGGCCCGTTAGAAAGATCTGAAAAAATTGAATGCATCAGATTTATTGAAAATCAAAAAAAAATCAAAATGATAACTACACAATTCGAGGGTGTATCGATTGATACACCAGAGGACTTATTATATGCAAAATCAATATGGAAATCAGATGAATAAATTTTTTAGATGGTTTTATTTTAAAATATTGAAGTGGAAGTTAATTGGTGAAATACCAAAAATTGACAAGATGATCTTACCAGTTATACCTCATACCCATTGGAACGATTTTTTTATGGGTATTATAATTCGTAATGTTATTGATGAAAAGATAAACTTCGTAGGAAAAAAAGAAATATTTGGACCTCTCACAGGCTGGTTTTTTGAGATTATGGGAGGCACGTCTGTCGAAAGAAATAGTAAATCTAATACAGTTAACTCAATTGTAGATATTTTTAAAACAAGACGAGTTTTTAGATTAGCTCTTTCACCTGAGGGAACTAGAAAAAAAGTTAAAGATTGGAAGACCGGCTTTTATCATATTGCAAAGTTAGCCAATGTTCCTATCTGTCTGGTATCATTTGATTATGGTAAAAAACAGATTGTATTTCATAAATTATTTTACACAACCAATAATATGAAAAAAGATATGAATTTTTTAAAGGGACAATTTAAAGGTGTTGTAGGAAGAATTCCAAAATATTCATGGGTTTATGAAGATAATTTTAATTAATATCCATAGAGTGAAAGACATTTTGAACATCATCATCTTCTTCGATTTTTTTAATTAAATTCTCTATTTCATTTTGTTGCTCATGATTTATTCTTTTTGGTGAAAGAGCTATTCTGTCAAATGAAGAAGATATAATTTCAATATTTCTATTTTCTAGTTCTTTTTGTATTGTTCCATAACCATCAAATGAACCATAAATAACAATTTCATTATCTTCTTCAAATACTTCTTCAACTCCATAATCTATAAAATCAAGTTCAATTTCTTCTATATTATAATTTTTTTTATCTAATCTGAAGGAGCAAATTCGCTCAAATAAAAAATCAACAGAACCAGATTTCCCCATACTTCCTTGTGCTTTATTAAAATAACTTCTAATATTCGCAACAGTTCTATTATTATTATCACTAGTAGCCTCAATTAATATTGCTATTCCATGAGGTGCATAACCCTCAAAAATCATTTCTTTATAATTTTCTGTACTTATGTCAGAAGCTTTTTTAATTGCTCTTTCTACATTTTCTTTTGGCATATTAGCCGCTTTTGCATTTTGAATTATTGCCCTAAGCTTAGAGTTATTTGATGGATCAGGGCCTCCCTCTTTAACAGCCATTACAATATCTTTACCTATTCTGGTAAATATTTTTGCCATTGAAGACCAGCGTTTCATTTTTCGTGCTTTTCTAAATTCGAATGCTCTTCCCATATAAATTTTTAAATTAAAAATATAGATAATATAATTATCTTTAAATTTTTTTACTTACAATTTTAATATCTTCAAGTCCTTGATTTACAGTATAATGTAAATATTTTGGTAGTCTATTTTTTTGCTTAATAATGCTAAGTACCTGATTTCATTTGAAGAATATATTCTTT
>ERZ802830.1754-NODE-1754-length-20372-cov-8.77187_pt1 | contig 20372 bp, 21 predicted proteins | sample MGYA00345654_ERZ802830 | MGnify/ENA primary metagenome ERZ802830 (study PRJEB30503, sample SAMEA104212375) | marine metagenome | biome: Westerlies Biome; feature: [SRF] surface water layer (ENVO:00010504) within the epipelagic zone...; material: water...
TCCCCAACGTAACTTTAATATTTTGTAAAGAAATAGAAAAAAATTTTCTTAAAAGGTTTATTTCGTTCATATTTTGGGATTTTCCGTGGTAAGAAGCTTCAAAAGCCTTTTTTTTATCTATGATATATTTTATGTACAAGAAAATATTTTTTTCGTCAATTCTTAAAGAAATATTATATAAACCTTTGACTTCAAAAAAAGGTGAAACGTAAAAATTTTTATCAAAAATAAAGTTTGTTTGATCTTTTTTTACCTTTGAGAAATATAAGTGTCTTTCTTTAAAAGTATTATTAACCTCAAGGATAACACCAGATGGAGTTTCTCTTTTATCATAAAGAATAAAGACTGAAATAGGATTAAAACTGTAATTTAAAATTCTTGGAAGACACAAAACTTTTATTTTGAAAAAGTTCCCTTTTACTCCTCGGAGTTTTCTCCGAAAAAAGTCTTCTACAGCTCCTTTTTTTTCAATTTGACCATGGTCGTTATCAAAAAAAGAAAAAAAACTGAATTGATTTCTTTTAAATAGAAAATATTCTTTGAAATCATTTAAGCTAAACCAAAAATAAGAAATCTTGTAGCTGAAACTATGGTGAAATGGTAAAAATCTAGTGTGTTTAACTATGCCACTATATATTTTGTTTTTTACACAATTAATTTTATTCATTTATTTTATTTTAAGAATTTGATTCACAACATTTAGACCAGATTTGATTCCGTCTTCATGAAAACCATAGCCTAAATAAGCACCGCAGTACCAAATATTATTTTCACCTTGAATATGTCTTATTTTTTTCTGAGTTTTGAATGTTTTTAAATCATATATTGGGTGATCATATATTATTCTTTTTATTATTTTCTCTTTTGATGGCTTTGCAAACGGATTTAATGTCACAAATATATTTGTTTTTATATCTAGTTTTTGAAGCTTATTCATCCAGTACGTAACAGATAATTGATTATCATTTCTTCCCTCAAGGTAGTTCCAGCTAGACCAGACTTTTTTCAAATTAGGCATAAAAGTTTCATCGGTATGAAGAAATACTTCATTTGTTGTATACTTAATATCCTCAAAAATTTTTATATTATTTAAATTTGGAATTTTATTTACACTTTTAACTTGATTTGAATGCACAGCAATAATTACATGGTCAAATTGTTTATCCTTTTTATTTATTCTTAATGTTAACTTTCCATTTTTAACTTTGTTAATTTCGATATCAACACTCTTTACAGCACTAATATTTTCTTTTTCAATGATTTTCTTTACATAACTTTGACTCCCATTTAAAACAGTTCGCCACTTAGGTCTATTAATAAGGTTTAAAAGACCGTGATTGGCGAAAAAATTAACAAATTGTTCAAAGGGATATTTTTTTATTTCATTTAATGATGACGACCAAATACTTGATGCCATCGGATAGATATGTTTGTACTTAAAGAATTCTGAATAATTCTTAACTTTTAAATAATTTTCTATAGTTAAATTTTTATAGTTCATTTTGTCATGTTCAACATTTTTATAAAATTTGGTTATTTCAAACAACATTTTTAAGTATCTAAAGTTGAATATATTTTTTTTTTGGGCAAACATACTTCCTAAAGATGACCCAGAGTATTCGAAGCTTCCATTATTTAGAGAAGCTGCAAATGACATGTCACTTTCATAAGTTTTAACATCAAGTTCATTGAATAGGTTGCAAAGATTTGGGTAGTTATGGTGGTTAAAGACTATGAAACCAGTATCAACATAAAAAGCTTTTTCTTTTTTAAGCTTAACTTTTAATGTATTTGCATGCCCACCAAAGTAATCATTTTTCTCAAATAAATGAACATCATGATATTTCGAAAGCCCCCACGATGCCGATAGACCAGAAATACCACTCCCAATAATCGCTATTTTTAATTTTCTCACAGAATAATTTTAAGAATTTTTTAAAAGTAATAAATAGAAAAAATCAATATATTGTTTGACATCAAGGATTTTTTACTATATATTGTTATTTGTGACTAGTATTTCAATAACAAAATTTTGTGCAATAACATTCTCATCAACATTTTTGTTATTGCTAGTTTCAAGTCTATTTTAATTTCCTCCAATAAAACCCTAGATTTCTAGGGTTTTATTGTTTCCTAAAAATCGAGATCCAGTTTACAGATAAATATTTATTGTCAATTCTAGTGGAATTATCAGTATCAAGTTCTGATAGATTGTAATTTTCAAGGTCTGTTTTAAATGAATATTGTTTTGATCTTTCAAGCCTATCAAAACGTAAATTATTTATTAAACCTAGCATATTAGCTTAAACGACTTTCAATAGAATTGTTTAGTCATTTTCTTAAGCTATTTCTTCTGAATTCACAAACAACGGTAAAATATGGGTCACCATCCCTTGGGTTAGTAGTAATAATTTGTTTTCTTAAATCACAATATTCAGCTATAAAAGAATTAACAAGATGTCCAGAATTTTGATAATAAGAATGAATTGCAAGAAAAAAGTTGTCTGAGTTTCTACATTTTTTAATCTGCTTGTTTATCTCTCCTTCTGAAATATCTTTATTGTAAATGGCCTTGCACCAACTTCCTGCATTTGACTCATTGGTCGTAATTATAAAAATCACAAAAAATGTTAAAAATCTCATATAAAAAGTCTATTATATAATAATTTTCCTAGATCCGATAATGAAATCTTATTTGATTTAATAATCGTATTTATCTTGTCTTTAAAAAACCAATCAAAAATAACTAAGGGAGTCAAACTACCAATATATGCACCAAATAGTAAGTCACTTGGAAAGTGCATAGACATAAAAATTCTTGAAATACCCATTAAAATGGCAAAAATTAATATTAAAAAAGTAAATCTATTTGTATAGATAATTAGAAGAATAGCCAATGTAAATGCGGCTTGCGTATGACCTGAAGGAAATGAGTTAACTTTATGTTCAAAATTGAAAAAGTTTATTCTATCATAACTCTCGTTAAAAAAGTATTTTGGTCGCGCAACTCCAACTACATATTTTAATAAATTACACAAAATGCCTGCTCCTGCTAATGAGTAAATAAAATGTTTGCAAATAAGATTTATAAGAGAAAAAGAACTTGCAATCTTATCAGAACTAAACCCTGTCCTTGATTCTAGAGTTCTAAGTTTTATTTCATTCTTAATTATTTTATTCATATTCAAGTTGAGAAAGATAATAAACACGCATAGAAGTATAATATTTAATGGATCAAAAATATCAGAAAGTGGATCTATAAAATTCTTAAAAAAACTAAATATCGATTCATTAAATAACTTTGAAAACTTAAAAATAGGTATATCAAGAAAAGTAAATGTAATGATAATTAATGAGAAAGCTAAAATACAAAATTTTACAGATTTCAAAAAATTTAATCTTTTAGTATTAATCATTATCAGAATTACTAAATACTTTTATTGTTACAGTTTTACCTTTTGAGTAATTAAATCCATCAAATTTGTTTAACATTTTAAAGTCCGAATATTTCTCACTTGAGATTATTAAATCTGAAAACTCATCATTAATTATAAACATGATTCTTTCTTTTTTTAAATTAATAGAATCTAAAAGATTTGGTGATATTTTTTTTGATTTATGTGATGTAAGAAATACTAAACTTGGCTCTTCGAATCCATAATTGTAAATTTTATCATAATTTTTTTTATTTAATTCAATTATTGAGTTAATTCTTTTTGCCACCCATAAATCTTGGATATGGTTATTTATATAAAAAACTAGTATCAAATAAAATGAAATTTGAAAAACAGAAAAATTGATTAATTTTTTCTTAAATCTTTTTATATCCGCAGCTCCTATCATAAAAAGAATTTGTAATATAAAAAAAATTAATATTATAGCGAGTGTGATTGTAATTTCTGAGTACTCAGCAATAACAAAATAGATTAAAAAAACTACAGTCAAAGGAAATATTAAAGTAAAAAAATATAAACTCCTTTTAGAAATTCCTTCAAGGTTTTCATCTAATAAAAATTTTGATAATAAGATACTTAGTGGTAAATATGATGGATATATATAATGTGGTAATTTTGTGGAAACTAATTCAAATATGATATAAGGTACAGCGAAACTTATTAATAGAAAAAAAGTTAAATCATTCTTTCTGATCCTTATAAAGTTTTGTTCAAAATTTTTTTTAATAAATGGGTAAATTAATATTGAACCTGGCCAAAATAATATAAGTGTTGTTATTAAGTAGTATCCTGGTGGAAAACCGTGAGACTCTTGGCCTGATGATACTTTGCCAAGTAAATCATGACCAACTGATTCATACCAAAAAGCACCGTTTGACTTTATCGTTATAATAATAAACCAGGGCAATGTTAAAATTAAAAATAATATTAAACCTGAAAAACAGAATATTTCTTTTAAAAAGTTTTTTCTTTTGATTATAGAAAAAATTATTAAGGGAAGAATCGTATAAATAAATATGATTGGGCCCTTAATTAATACACCAATTGCTAAAGCACTCCAAAATATTAACTTTTCCTTATATTTAATTTTGTGATTTTCTATTAATGAGTAAATCATCAAATTACATAATATAATTGTTAGAAACAATGCTCCATCAGTCTTTGCCTGGAGCATTTCCGATAATGTCAATAAAGAAAACATTAGAAAAAAAATTGTTAAAAAACTTATTTCATTATCAAATATTTTTCTTAATCTAAAAAATATAAATATAAAAGCTAAAAAAATGGATAAAATTGAAGGCAGTCTATATAGAGTAATATTGTCATAAGGAATATCTCCAAAAATAAAATTAGATGCAACTTGCAACCAATAAATACCCACAGGTTTTTTATATCTAGGTTCATCGTACATTTTTATGTCTATGAATTCATTTTCTAAAAGCATTGTTTTAGAAGCAGTTGCGAATCTAGCCTCATCCCTGTCCAAAATAGGTATTTCAAATATTCCAGTTAAAAAAATTAAAAAACAGATTGCTAAGAAAATTAGAAATCTGTTAGGTTGAGAAAAATACATAATTACATTAAGACATTATCATATTATAGAAAAAAAAATGAAAAACTTTACAATAATAATCCCAATTTTTAATGAAACAGATTCAATTTTTACTTTAGTAAACGAAATCAAAAAAGAGTTCAAGGGGCAAATTCCTGAGATTATAATTGTGGATGACGGAAGTACAGATAATTTTGTAGAAAAAATGATAAACTTTAATAAAAACAATCTTAGAGTTATTCATCATAAAAAGAATATGGGGAAATGTAGAGCTATGTTAACTGGAATTAAAGAATCAAAGAAAAAAAATATTTGTATCATTGATGGTGATGGTCAGAATCCCCCTTATGAAGCAAAAAAACTAATGAGCTTCTGGACAAATTTAAACGAATCAGAAAAAAAATTTGCACTAGTTTGTGGTAATAGAATTAAAAGACAAGATTCTATTAGTAAAAAGGTAAGTTCAAAGGTAGCAAATAAAATTAGAAAAATTATGTTAGATGATGATTGCAACGATACTGCATGTGCCTTAAAAGTGTTTTCAAAACAAGATTATCTAAGATTGAATTATTTTACTAACATGCATAGATTTTTACCTGCTCTTTTCAAAATAAATTCTGGCAAAATATTTAATATTCCAATTGATGATAGGAAAAGAAACAAAGGTATTTCAAAATATTCATTTCATAATAGGTTCTGGGTAGGTATTTTAGATTTATTAAGAGTTTGGTTAATGGTTTTGAAAAGGAGAAGAAAATGAGTATAGATCAAATTTGGTTAATTATAGGCTTTGTAGGACAGGCAGTCTTTGCGTCAAGATTTCTCATTCAATGGATTGTGAGTGAAAGAGCCTCCAAGAGTATCATTCCGAATATTTTTTGGTGGATAAGCTTGGCAGGAAGTATGATATTACTGAGCTACGCAATACATAAGTTGGATCCTGTTTTTATAATGGGGCAGTCTTGTGGCTTTCTAATTTATTCTCGAAATCTCTACCTTATCAAAAAGGAAGGTAAAAATAAAAAAAATGACCCTTCTAAAATAATGAAAGTATGAAACCAACAATCTGCTTCATTACCATTCATGATTTTATTCTTTCAAGGACTAAGCCCTATAAATTTTTTCACAAACAGATAAAAAAAAATGGGGTGATAGAAATCGAGAACACAGATTTAGATTTTTTTTCTTTTTTTTCTAAGACAATTATTTCTCAGCAGATATCATTTACAGTCGCTGATAAAATTTGGAATGATTTTCAAAACAAGGTAGATAGATTCGATTTTAAAGGTCTATCAGATAAAAACAAAAAAGTAATTAAGCTACTTAGCGAGCTCAAAATATCAAGCAGTAAAAAAGATACAATATTAAGAGTAAATGACTTGATTTTAAAAAAAGAATTAAGTCATGATCATCTTAATTCTTTATCAGAAACTATATTAAAAAAAAAGTTAGTCCGTATAAAAGGAGTGGGCCCATGGACTAGTGATATGATGTTAATATTTTTTTTTAAAAAGCTAAATGTTTTTCCGGAGAATGATCTTGTTATAAATAAAGTAAAATCAAAGATAGAATATCATGAAAATTGCAGAATTAATTTTACTGATCTTTTTAAACCTTTCCTTTCCATATTATCACTTCATTTTTGGAAGTTGTCTAAACGAATTCTTTAGAAATTCAGAATAAAAATCAATTTTATTAATTGATGTAACCTTTACCTTTGGCCATTGAATTGAGTCAATTGTCTGACAATTATTACAAATATATTCCCATTTTTTTGATTTAGCCTTACATACACTGCAAGTCCATAATGGATTAGGAATCAACCTAATATCATGATTTTTAAGTTTAATTTTATTACTCTCATTAGAAAGACTCTTATAAAGGTCTAGTACTCTTAAATCCCAAATATCAATATCAATCTGATCAAGAAAGTTTTGTGCTTCTCCCCATAAAGATGACTTATAGCAAGCAAAAGCCAGTGAAAATTTCGTCTCATTCCCACCAGTATTAATTAACTTTTTAAAGCTCCGACTTATTAATTTATAACGCATTAGACTATCTTTTGAAGTTTTAGATTTATAACTTATAAAAACCTCCATAAGTTCAAAACATAAAAAGTTTGACCAATTTTTAATTAGTAACTGTGAGGCTTTTTTAATATTTGAGTTATCAATATAATGTTTAATATTTTCTTTCATTACAATAATAGAGCTATCAGACATAACTAGAGCTTCAACTACATTGTTTTGTGTTAAAACTTTTAAATTAGCAAGTTTGCTTTTATTTTCATCTGAAATTACTTTTTTTACCTTTTCAAGAGTATCGTGAGCTTTACTCCAGTTTTTTTCTAATGAATACACTGCTGATAATTTTTCATGAAACCAATTATCATTTGGATATTCCTTACAATATTCCCCCAAAACTTTTTTAGATCTGTCAAAATTATTCTCTTTTAAAAGAATTATTATCTCAGCTCTATTGGTAAGATAACTGTATTGATCATTTGTTTTAAGAATTTTAAGATATTTTTTAGATTCAACTATATTATTCTGGATCAATGACGACTGAAATAATAAGAAATTCGAAAAAAAATCATTATTTAAAAATTTTTTTACTTTCCTTGTATCTTTTTGTAGTTCATCTGCATTCCCCAAAAATAAATTATATGCCAAGCTATCAAGAGTTTTACTTGCCTGTACTAAGTTTTTTTCTTGTCTAGATATTCTTAATTCTCTGGGTATATTTTTAATCTTCCTTGTAAATGATAAAAAAAAAATAGTGGCTATCAAAATCAGCAAAACTACAAATATCAACCCTAATGAGTTAGTTTCAATTAAATAGTTATTCCATAAAAAAGTTACTGTTCCAGGATTATTTGTCAACCAAACGACAGCAGACGAAATGAAAATTATAATAATAAAAAATTTAATAATTGTTATCAAAATTCTTTCCAATCAATTTGAAAATTTGAGTCTCAATTTTTTTTAAATTAGTATTTATTTCCACTAATAATTTAGCTTCTTCTAAAATTTTGATTACCTCCTCATCTTCAAGTCCAAGTGATTCAAGTTCAATTATGAAGTTCTTAAGATCTCCTATTACTAAATAATTCCTAGACTTTTTTAAACCATTTATAATCCATGTATTATTTAAAGGAATCATTTCCATTTTTCTTTCATCTAATTTTGTTATTTTAAAAGTTGATGAAAATATATTTTTAATATAATTATAAAAGTCCTCTTTAGATTCAAAGACCTTACTTGCATCAAAATTTCTGTCGTATTCTAATTCTTTAGCAAAATTTTCTAAGTTAGTACTATAGCTTGAAATTTTATCGTTTAATTTTTTATTTATAACCTTAATATCAGCGATCTCACCTGGTTGAAACCTTTGAAAAAAATTTAATGCAAATTGTAGCTCATCCAGGCCTGAAAAAGTTTGAAATAATTTACTTAAATCTCTGTTAAATTGTTTGTTATTAAAAAAATTATATTTAAATTTTTCATAAGTAAAATAGACTTCATATTTAATAGAATCACTCTGATTAATAATATCTAATGGAAAAGATTTAATTTCTTCTAATTTTTTTTTTATCTTTAGATTTTCACTTTGAATGTTTAATAAATTGTTTTCTACTTGAACAAACTTTTGTAAGTAATCCTCTAACTTTTTTTCGAGATCAGATATTCTATCATTATCAGTATTTTTTAATTCTTCTTTATTAATCTCAACATTTTCGCTCTGAGGTTTTAAGAAATTTAAATTTTGAAATATTTCTTTCTTAATAAAGAGGCCTGATACCAATCCTGCAGTGACAAAAAGTAAAAATAAAATTATATTTCTTAGATAATTTGATTTTTTTTTATATTCGGTATTCTTCAAATCAATATACTCACCTTGCTGAGGTGATTCCTTTTTATTCTTATCCAACTTCATACCTTCTCATTTGAAAATTTTTAATTTCTTGTATCAATGAAATTTCATTAGGTTTTTTTGATATAAAGGTTTCTCTAAATTTTAAACCGCTTAGTTCATTTTTTATTTTTTTACTAAGTAAGAATACAAATTTATTTTCACAATGTCTCTCCAAAGTAAGTTTTTTTACTTCATCCTTAAATGATTGTGCAGTTTTACCTGAAAGAATTATAATGATTCCGTTGTCAAAGCCTTTCATAAATTTTTTAAAGATGAGTTTATTTTTATTACTCTTCTTCGAAGTGTAGCATCCTAATTGGAAATAATCGCATTTTTTATTTTTAAAAAAATTTTTTAGATTTGCATTCTCAGGAATTGAGGTGGGGTGAAGTATTTTCATGTTTTGCTTTAGATAGGGTACAATTTTTTTCTTAAGCTTTTCTGTGTCACCATCAATATTAATTACTTTATTTATACCAATCTTATTTGCGAAATCTTTAGTACCATTCCCAATAGTAAAAACCAAATGACTTTCTTTTATGAAGCTTCTTTGAAAATATCTAATACCATTTTTACTTGTAAAAAGTATAATATCAAATTTGTCCGGAAAACTTAAATCATAGTCAACTTTTTTTATCTCTAAAAGCGGTGCAACAAAAACTTCAAATTCTGAACTTATATTCTTCGACATCTCAATTGAGTTTTGTGAAGGCCTAGTTAGGAGAATTTTATTTTTAAACAAGTTTGAGTTGCCTTTTGACATCTTCACCTAAATTATAACTTTCATCAAAGCAATTACTAAGAATTATTTTTTTTTTGTCACTAATAAATTTTTTTCCATCTAAAGTTGACGCAAAATATCTAAAATTAATAAATTCTTTTTCGTCATCCTTAAGTATCTTTGCGAATGCACCAACCGGTGTTTTACAAGATCCATCTAATGCTTCGAGAAAAGCTCTTTCACAAGTTACCTCGAGTAAAGTGTCTTTATCGTTTAATTTTTTTAATATTTCTTTTACCATTAAATTTTTTATATTTACAACTAAAGCTATAGCACCTTGACCAACTGAGGGGACTATGATGTCAGGGTCTAAAGATAAATATTTTTTTTTAAAACCTAACCTTTCAAGACCAGACTTAGCTAAAATTATTGCATCGAATTTGCCTTTTTCAAGTTTACCTATCCTTGAATCAACATTTCCCCTTAGATCCCTAAAGATTAAATCGGGTCTCTGTTTCAAAATCTGGTATTTTCTTCTTATTGATGAAGTTCCTACTATTGAATTTTGTTTTAATTCCATTAATGGAAGATTTTGATCTGAATATAAAACATCTTCATGCGCCCCTCTTTTTAAAACTGAAACTATTTCCAGCCCATCAGGTAGACTAGTAGGTAAATCTTTTAGTGAATGTATTCCAACATCAACCTTATTCTCGAGTTGAGCCAGATCTATTTCTTTAGTAAATAATCCTTTATTACCAATATCAGAAATATTCTTACTTAAAAACTTATCACCTGATGTTTTTATGAATTTGGTTGCTAGCTTGATATCTAGATTTTTTTTAACTTTATCATAAAATTCTCTTTTGAATATTTCAACATGAGCTTTTGCTAGCTTACTTTCTCTAGAACCGATGATAATTTTTTTTATATTATATTCCATTGTTAAGTTATTATTTTATTATAATTAATAAATTATGGTAAGAATTAATTATAGTTAAAATGATTGTATTAGGAATTGAAAGTAGTTGCGATGAAACTTCTGTGTCTATCGTGCAAGAAAAAAAAGGTAGAGGTAAAATTCTGTCCGAAAAAATTTTGTCACAAGTAAAAAAGCATAGGCCATATGGAGGGGTTGTGCCCGAGTTAGCATCAAGAGAACATAGTAATTGTATTAGCAACCTAACACGACAGGTCCTAAGTGAAACAAGCCTAAATCTAAATGATATCGATGCATTTGCAGCAACAACTGGTCCAGGCCTACTTGGAGGCCTTTTAGTTGGATGTAATTATGCTAAAGGCTTATCTATCATCATGAATAAACCATTTTTATCGATAAATCATCTTCAGGGACACGCTTTAATTTCAAGAATGTACAAGAAAATTAATTATCCCTTTTTATGTTTGTTGGTCTCAGGTGGGCATTCACTAATTTTATTAGTTGAGGACTTTAATAAATTTAGAATACTTGGTGAGTCCATTGACGATGCAGTTGGGGAGGCTTTTGATAAAACTTCTAAATTACTAAATCTTGGTTATCCTGGAGGACCTTTGATTGAAAAATTAGCAAAAAAAGCTTCCAAAAAAAAAGAGTTCAATCTACCAAGACCTCTTATAAATGATAAGACGATGAATTTATCATTTTCAGGATTAAAAACATCCGTACGTAGAATAATAGAAAAAAAAATTAGCCAATCAGAAAAAGCTGACTTAGCTTGTGAGTTTCAAGAAAGTATCACAGAATGTCTTTTAAAAAAAGTTAGCATCGCGATTGAATCAAGTAAATATAAAGTTCATGACCTTGTACTTTCTGGGGGTGTTGCCTCTAATTCTTTTATTAGAAATCAATTTAAAGCTTTATGTGCAAAAAAAAATATAAATTTCGTTGTGCCCGCAAAATCCTTATGTACTGACAATGCTACAATGATAGCCTGGGCAGGCATTGAAAAACTACTAAATCAAGGGAAGGGTGATAACTTAGATATCCATCCTAAACCAAGATGGAGCCTAGAAGCAATATGAAAAGTGTAAGTATCCTTGGGTCAGGAAGTTGGGCATTAGCATTGAGTAAAATACTAAGACCTAACAAATTGGTAATCAAATGTAGGGATATTAAAAAAGTGAAAGCAAAATTTAAATCGCATAATATTATTTTAACGGATAGTTTTGATAAAGTAATTGAAACCCAAACAGTCTTTATAGCAATACCATCTCAATCCGTTAGACAGAATCTAATAGATTTGCGACAGTACAAGACGTCTAAGCAAGAAAAAAAAATATTCGTTATTTGTTCTAAAGGAGTAGAGAAAAATACATTCAAACTTATGAGTGAAGTCGTTTCTGAAATATTTCCAACCTCAATAATCTCTATATTATCAGGACCAAATTTTTCATCTGAGTTAATAAAACAAAAACCATCGGCCTCTGTTCTTTCATCAAAAAATAAATCTGTACTTAAGGAAATATCAGGGCTTATGATTCAAGAAAAATTTAGAACTTATTTTAATAATGATATAATTGGAACGCAAATTGGTGGAGCTATGAAAAATATAATTGCTATAGCTTGCGGTTATATAACTGGCTGCGGTTTAGGTGAAAATGCAAAAGCTGCTATAATTACACGAGGTTTATCTGAAATTATTGACTTAGGAATAAAAATGGGCGCGAAAAGAAATACCTTTTATGGTTTATCTGGTATTGGTGATCTTACCCTTTCGTGTTCCTCTTTAAAATCAAGAAATGCTAAGTTTGGTTATAACTTAGCCAAATCAAAAAATCATTCTAAAAGGCATATACTTTTAGAAGGAATCGAATCTTGTGAAAGTATTTGTGATTTAGGAGAGAAATTAAAAGTTGACTTACCAATTTCAAAGTCGGTAAAATCAATTATCAAAGGTAGAAATGCAAACAAAGTAATTTGTGAATTACTTTCTAGACCGTTACAATTTGAAAAATAATGGCATATTTTATTACATGTATAGATAAACCTGATTCTCTCAAAAAACGCTTATCTGTCAGAGAAAATCACATTAATTATCTTACAAAATTTAAGTCCAAAATTCTGACAGCAGGGCCACTAATTTGTAAAGATGGCAAACCTTATGGAAGTCTTTTAATTTTAGATTTTAAAATACGTTCTGAGCTTGAAGATTTTATAGAAAACGACCCTTATAATTTAGAGGGCTTGTTTGAGGAAGTAATAGTTAAAGAATTTAAAAAAGTTTTTTAACTTTTCAAATTAAAAATTTATATTAGTATTTTCTTATGACAGATATTTACGAAAATAAACTTGATAAATGTGCTTTAACATTTGATGAATATAAAAAAGAGTATACAAAATCTATTCAACACCCTGAAGAGTTTTGGTCCGAAAAAGCAAAAACTTTAGATTGGATGACTCCTTTCAAAAAAGTTATTGATGAAAGTTTTAATGATAATGCATTTATTAGATGGTTTGATGGAGGCTCCCTTAATGTATCTTATAATTGTATTGATAGGCACTTAAAGGACAAAGGTGATAAAGTTGCAATAATTTGGGAGTCTGACGAAAAAAGTATTAGTCAAAAAATAACATATAATCAACTTCATAAAAAAGTTTGCAAACTGGCTAATGGCCTGAAAGAACTAGGAGTAAAAAAAGGAGATAGAGTCACAATCTATTTACCAATGATACCGGAGGCTGCAATTTCTATGCTTGCATGCTCACGAATCGGTGCAATTCATTCTGTTGTTTTTGGAGGTTTTGCACCAGAATCTCTTAAAAATAGAATTGAAGACTGCGAATCAAGTTTTGTTATTACAGCCAACGAGGGACTTAGAGGGGGTAAAAAGGTACCTTTACTCTCTAATGTAAAGAAAGCTATTGAAGGTAATAATTACATAAAAAAAACAATTGTAGTTAAAAGAACTGACTCTAATTCATATTTCGATGATCAAGTAGATATTTGGTATGATGATCTAGTATCAAATCAAGCTGAGGTGTGCGAAGTTTCAGAGCAAAAATCTGAAGATCCTTTATTTATTTTGTATACATCAGGTTCTACTGGTAAACCAAAAGGTGTTCTTCATAGTACAGCTGGTTACCTACTTCACACTTCACTTTCTCATAAAATAGTATTTGATATTAGAGAGGATGATGTTTTCTGGTGCACAGCAGATGTTGGCTGGGTTACTGGTCACTCCTATATTGTTTATGGCCCCTTATGTAATGGGGCAACAACTCTAATGTTTGAAGGAGTACCAACTTATCCTAACGCATCAAGATTCTGGGAGATAATTGATAAATTTAATGTGACAATCTTTTATACAGCTCCCACAGCTATTAGAGCTTTAATGGGGTTAGGTGATGATTTTGTAAATTCAACATCCAGAGAGACCTTAAGAATAATTGGGACTGTTGGAGAACCAATTAATCCTGAGGCTTGGAAGTGGTATTACGAAATTGTAGGGAAAAAAAGATGCCCAGTTATTGACACTTGGTGGCAAACTGAAACTGGTGGAATATTAATTTCTCCAATATCAGGAGTTACTCCGTTAAAACCTGGTTCTGCAACACTACCATTTTATGGTGTAAAACCTTCAATATTAGATAATGATGGGAAGGAATTAAAAGGTGAATGTGAAGGAAACTTATGCATAGATAATTCTTGGCCAGGAATGATGAGAACCGTTTATAAAAATCATAAAAGGTTTGTTGAAACATATTTCTCGTCATTTAGTGAAAGATATTTTACTGGGGATGGTTGTAAGAGGGACAAAGATGGTTACTTTTGGATAACAGGAAGAGTTGATGACGTTATTAATGTTTCTGGACATCGCTTAGGTACTGCTGAGGTAGAAAGTGCTTTGGTTCTTCATAAAAAAGTTTCAGAAGCAGCAGTTGTTGGATATCCACACGATATCAAAGGCCAGGGGATTTATGCGTATGTAACTTTAATGAAAGGCGAGCAATATTCTGAAGAGTTGAGAAAAGAGTTGGTCTCATGGGTAAGGTCAATCATAGGTCCAATTGCTGCGCCAGATGTAATTCAGTGGGCACCTAACCTGCCAAAGACGCGTTCCGGAAAAATTATGAGAAGGGTATTGAGGAAAGTTGCATGTAGTGAGGAAGATTCAATTGGCGATATCTCGACCTTAAATGAGCCGGAAGTTGTGGACGACCTTATAAAGAATAGGCTTTAAATTTAAAAGTCGTAACAAATACCTTTCTTTTCCCAATCACCATACCTCGTGGGTTCAAGACCAGAGGGACCTCCAATTTCCTTTGAGTGTTTTTTTATTTTAGTTTTATATTTTTTTTGATTTTGATTTTTAGTCATTATGTTAATCTAAGTATATTCCTAATTAATGCAACAGATTATTGTCAAATTCAAGAGAAATAGCCAGCGAAATACTCCAAAGAATTTATAAAAAACAACATTTGGATAAAATCTGTGACAGTGAGCCAAACTTCAATAAATTAGATCAAAGGGATAAAAATTTTGTTAGATTAACAATATTAGAGACTCTCAGACGAAACATACAGATTGACTCTATAATAAAAAAGTTTCTCACAAAACCATTAGAATATAAAAAAGTAAAAATTCAGAATCTTTTAAGAATTGCTGTATGTCAAATATTATTTTTGAAAGTATCGGAATATGCAGTTGTAAACACAAGTGTAGAGATTGCAAAAAAATATCAATTTCATAAATTAGTAAATGCAGTCCTAAGGAATGTTTGTAGGCAAAAAAAACAACTACTTAATGAATTTTGTAATCTATCAAATCTCCCAGTTTGGATCTTAGAGGATTTAAAAAAAAATCTAACATCTATAGAAATCAATGAGGTATCAAGAGTTATAGTAAAGGAGCCCGAACTTAATCTAAAAATAAAAAAATCTCATGTAAAATTAAAAGATTGGGAATCAATCATGAATGGAAAGTTTATCGAATCTGATATATTACTTACAAATAATAGTGGGAAAATAAACGAATTTCCTTTTTTCGACAATGGTTTTTGGTGGGTTCAAGGATTCTCGTCTTGTCTACCAGTAAAGTGCTTAGATAATCTTTTTCCTACCTCAAAGAGAAAAGAGATAAACGTTCTTGACGTCTGTGCTGCACCAGGTGGGAAAACCGCACAATTAGCTGACTATGGTTTTAGATCTTTGTCAGTAGATATTTCCGAACACAGAATAAAGCAGTTAAAAGCAAATTTAGATAGATTGAATTATAAACCAGAAATAATTTGCACAGATTTTTTAAATTATGATTCTGACCAAAAGTTTGATGCTATCTTGTTGGACGCTCCTTGTTCTGCTTCAGGTCTTATTCAAAAAAAACCAGAAATTCTTATTGCAAACAAACAAATTGATTTAAAAAAATTGGTAATTGAACAAAGAAGGCTTTTGGAACATTCTAAAAATTTTATAAAAAAAGGAGGTTATATTATTTACTGTGTTTGTTCAATTAATAATAGTGAAGGCTATGAACAAATCAAAACATTCCTAAAAAATAATAAGAATTTTTCTTCGGTTGATCATTTGGATAACATTAAAAAATATGGGAAAATAATATTTAAGAATATGCTTCAAATATACCCCAGACGATTTGAATTTTCTGATAATATTAATGGATATTTAGATGGCTTTTTTATTTCAATATTAAAAAAGGAAAAAAATAATTAGTCGAAATGATAAAAAATATTAATAAATACCTTTTCTTTAAAAATCCACTTTATCACTTATATTTATCTAGAAATTCCGACAAAGGGTTTGTTCTCAATCCAAACAGTTTGTGGTCTGGGAATAAAAATAACGGTAACAGAATAATGAAAGGATTTTTACGATACCAAGGAGAATCATTCCCGATAAAAAATTTTTGGAACAACAGTGCAAGCGATTCATGGAAAGATTACCTTAATAGCTTTATGTGGATTAGAGATCTTAGGACTATTGGAACAAATAGTTCAAGAATTTTACTAAGAAATTTTATTAAAGAATGGATTTCCAGAAATAAGTATTATTCAGAATCCTCCTGGAAGGATGAAATCCTATCAAAAAGAATCTTTAGTTTATTAACAAACTTATCTTTTTATTTTGATACAGCAGAAGAGGACTTTCAAAGGTACCTAATTGAATTTATATATATCCAAATCATTTACTTATTTTCAAAAGTTGAATCTAAAAATAATAATATATTTTGTCTTAAATCAAAGATATTAGCTACATTATGTATTAGAACTCTAGAAGATAAGAATATAAAATTTCTTAAAGAATTAGATTTTCTATTGAACGAAGATCTTTTGGATGACGGAATGTATCATACGAGATCCCCGAGCGAACATTTTTTCATTCTATGCTCTTTGATTGATATTCGAAACTTTTTAGGTACTGCAAAAAAAGAAATTCCAAAGAATTTAAACGAAAAGATTGAGGATATGATTTCTGTTATTAAGTATTTTAGGATAGCAGATGGTCAGTTGGCTATATTCAATGATCATGACCACATAAAGTCAAAAAAAATTGATAATGTTATCAGAAAGGGAAGAGATAAAACAAATAAGATACCAGACTTTCTTAACGAAGCAGGGTATCATAGAGTAGCTAAAAACAAGTTGATATTTATAATGGATTGTGGGCAGCCAAATAAACTTAACACTTATGCAGGTTCACTTTCGTTTGAATTTTCACATCAAAAAAATAAAATAGTGGTTAACTGTGGCTCTCCTTTTATTAACAATAAAAAATGGAACGAAGCAATGAGGTCTACAGCTGCGCACAGCACACTAAATTTAGATGAGGTCAACTCCTCTGATATATTTTTCAATAAGCTAAACAATACCAGAAAAGCGAATGTATGGTCAGAAAAATATGAAGAAAATAATAATATATGGATCAACTCAGCGCACTCTGGGTATAAAAATTTGTTTGGAATTATTCATAACAGGAAAATACATATTGACCCTGTAAAATTAATAATTAGGGGTCAAGACTATTTAGTTAAGCCAAAGAAAGATTATTCAATGACAGCAAAAAGGTTCTTTATCTTATTTCATATTCATCCTGAAATTGAGCTTAATGTAACCTCAAGTCGAAGAAAGGTTGTACTTAAACTAAAAAATAATGTTGGCTGGGAATTTATTTGCTCAGAGCCAATTTTAGAAATTAGCGATGGTATATATCTTGGTGAAGATAAAAAAGTTCAAAAAAACAACCATATATTAATCAGGGATAACGTAATTCCAAATAAGAAGATCAAATGGTTATTTAGAATTATTAAATAATTACAATGACCAGTAATTCTTCATATTCTTATTCCTAAAAATTCCCTTTATATCAAACAAAATACCATCTTTTTTTAGTAACTTCTTTATATGTAAAAATTTTTCTTTATAGAAAGTGTGTGGAACAGTGAGAATAATTGCATCAAACGATTTCTCTATTAAATCTTTGTACTTAATATAAGCATCGTCATTTATGAAAGGATCGTTAATAAAAACATCAAATTTAGGTTGTCGAAAAAAACTTAGTAACTCAATAGCTTTAGAGTTTCTCAAATCAGGAACATCTTCTTTAAAAGTAACACCTAAAAATAGAATATTTGCCTTTTTTTTTAACCTTTTCTGTATTTCTTTAAATATAAATTTTGGCATATTATCGTTTGTTCTTCTACCGGATAAAATAACTTCGGGATCCACTTTTAGCTCTTTGGCCTTATGGGAAAGATAGTATGGATCAACTCCAATGCAATGCCCTCCAACTAGCCCAGGTAAAAATGGCAGAAAATTCCATTTAGTATTAGATGCATCAAGTACATCGTAAATACTTATATTTAGTTTAGAACAAATTTTTGCAACCTCATTTATAAATGCAATATTTATATCTCTTTGGGCATTCTCAATAACCTTTGAGGCTTCAGCGACTTTAATGTTTTTAGCTAGGAATATTTCTCCCTTAGTAAGTTTACTGTAAATATCAAATAATATTGTTTCTACTTTTTTATTCTGTCCTGATATCACTTTATTAATTTTATCTATTGTTCTTTTTTTATCACCAGGATTCACACGTTCTGGTGAGTAACCTAAAAAGAAGTCAACCCCTGACTTCAGTGATCTTTTATTCTTCTCCAGCTCCTTTGCGCATATTTCTTCTGTTGCTCCGGGATAAACTGTACTTTCAAAAGCAATAATATCTCCATTTTTTAGAAGCTTTGATATTTTTTTACAAACATCCAGAAGCGGTTTAAAATCAGGATCTTTATTTTTATCGATAGGTGTGGGGACGGTTACTATAAATATATTACAACTACTAATATCATCTAAATTATTTGTAATTTGTAAATTTTTTTTTAAAGCTTTTTGTAACTGTGAATTTTTCACCTCAAGTGTTTCATCAATTCCTTTTTTCAAATCAATTACACGCTTATTAGATATATCAAAACCTTTAATCTCAAAATGTGAGGAGAGGTTTACTGCTAGTGGAAGTCCAACGTAACCCAGTCCCATTATTGCTATTTTTTTTTCATTCATAGTTTTTTTTTGATATAGTAGTGTTTTATCATGATTATTATTTACACAATCTTTTTATATTTTTTTTCTATATATGTAATTAAAAAATCCATTTTTTTTTTTAATAAATATTCTATCATCGATTACCCCACAGGCAGAAGTAATCACAAAATACCTACACCCAGGGGTGCTGGTTTAATAATCATACCAGTGGTAGCTATTTCAACCCTTATTTTTTTTTACTTAATTGAACAAATTTTTTTTGAATGGATAATCATATTCTTGCTATGTTTTTTACTTGGAATGATATCTTTTATTGATGATATTAAAAATTTGGGTACAAAAGTAAGACTTTTTTTGCACTTTTTTATTGTTAGTCTATCACTCATAATTTATATCGAACCAATAACAATGAATTTATTTTCAGCACCTCTTTTGTATGAAAAGTATATTCCATTAATTATTTGTTTTCTCTTCGTATTTATTTTAATTTCATGGATGTGGATAATTAATCTTTACAATTTCATGGATGGTATTGATGGACTGACTGCGCTTCAAGTTTGCACTGTTGCAGTTTGTACAAACTTCTTGTCTATTTTAGGGTATATAAATGAAGAATATCAATATTTTAGTTTGATTTTATTTTCTGTTTACTTGGCTTTTTACCAATTTAATCAATCTCCAGCAAAAATATTTTTAGGAGATGTTGGCTCTATTCCTTCGGGTTATCTGGTTGGCTTTATAATGATCTCATGTTTATTAACTAATGGAATATTATTACCAATCGTAATAGTTAACATGTATTATATTCTTGATTCATCCATAACTTTATTAATTCGTTTTTATAAAAGGGATAATGTACTTGAGGCGCATAGTGATCATTTTTATCAAAAAATGATTAGGAAAGGGTATCAACATTCATATGTTATTAAGTGGATTTTTGCCTTAAATTCTATTTTGCTAATACTTTCATTGTTATCAATGAAATTGCCAATTATTTCTTTTATTTTTTCTATTCTGTTAACAACTGCATTGTTATACTTATTCTACGCTAAGAAGGAAATATGAGCTTTAGAATTTTTTTAACTATATTTCATGACTTGATAATTTTTATTTTTTCTTTTTTCTTGGCGCTATTGTTGAGACTTGAATTACAACTTTCCCTAGAGTTATTCTCTTCACTTTGGGTTTACTCTATTGGCTTTTCTATAATGAATATTATCATCTTAAACTTCCTCGG
>ERZ802830.1758-NODE-1758-length-20353-cov-9.73042_pt1 | contig 20353 bp, 20 predicted proteins | sample MGYA00345654_ERZ802830 | MGnify/ENA primary metagenome ERZ802830 (study PRJEB30503, sample SAMEA104212375) | marine metagenome | biome: Westerlies Biome; feature: [SRF] surface water layer (ENVO:00010504) within the epipelagic zone...; material: water...
TTTGATAGGCCTGACCACTGAATTTACCACCGGCGTGAAGTGTACAGAAAATTACTTCTAAAGCCGATTTATCTGGGAATTTAGGATGTGGATCGGTTGGAATGCCCCTTCCATTATCTTTTACGCTTAATGAATAATCTGAATGTAACTCCACTTCGATTCTATTGGCTTGGCCTGCAACAGCCTCATCCATAGAATTGTCTAATATTTCGGAAACCAAGTGATGGAGTGCTCTCTCGTCGGTTCCTCCAATATACATTCCTGGCCGCTTGCGAACTGGCTCTAAGCCTTCCAGAACTTCTATCGAAGATGCATCATACTGCACTTCGTTTTCTACGGAGAGTAAATCATTCATGTGTCTGCTCTTTTAAACCACTATGACAGGTCGAAGGCGATAGGGGAAGAGACCAAATCTAGTTATAGTTCTTTCCCACTAGTACCTTTTTAGTTGGAAAATTAATATTAATTATCAGCGATCAGTAATTTACTGTTCACATTTTTAAAGATAGCGGGCAATAATGGAATTTTTTGGGTACATCCGTTCTCTGTTTTTACTTTCTCTACCATTAATAGGAGGGCATATAGCCCAAATTCTTATCGGTGTCGGTGATACATTTATTGTTGGGCGCTACTCGACTGAAGCACTGGCGGCACTCGTTTTGGGTACCACAATATTTTTCATTATTTTCATCTTTGGAGCTGGGTTTTCATTTGCTGCGATGGCATTAGTCTCAACGGCAAATACAGAGGGCAATACTTTAAAAATTAGAAGAATTACTAGGATGGCCTTATGGCTAAGCCTTATTTTTGGTTTTCTAGTTTCTCCATTTTTTGTTTTTTCTGAGAAGCTTCTTTTATTATTAGGCCAAGAGCTTAATCTTGCAGTTTTAGCTTCTGAGTATTTGATTTATTCTGGTATTGCGATCTTCCCTGCTCTAAGCTCTTCCGTTTTAAGATGTTACTTGGCAGGAATGGAGTATGTAAAAGTAACATTTTATATTTCTATTATTGCTGTTTTATTGAACCTTCTGATAAATTATTTACTTGTATTTGGAATGTTTGGATTGCCTGAGCTCGGAATTGTTGGAGCAGGAATTGCAACCGTTTTTGTCAACTTATTTATGTTAATAAGTTTTGTTATTTATGCGAAGATAAAGCTGCCACAGCATAAATTGTTTGTCCGCTTTTGGAGACCGGATCGGGGCGTAATTGGACTCGTTTTAAAAATGGGATCTGCAATTGGGATAACCAATATGGCGGAAGCAGGTTTGTTTTCAGCCAGTTCAATTATGATGGGTTGGGTTGGTCAACTTGAGTTAGCGGCGCATGGAATTGCTTTGCAACTGGCAAGTATAACTTTCATGCTTCACTTAGGTTTATCCGATGCTGCCACAATTAAAGTAAGTTCTGCTTTGGGTAAAACGAATAAACATGAAATTATTAATGAGTGCTGGGCCGCGCTGATTATATCGCTTGGGTTGTCTTCTTTAGCAATTTTAATTTTTTTAGGGTTCCCCAAATTACTTATTTCTGCTTTTCTAAATTCTGAAGAAGTTAATGCAAATTTGATTATTGAAATGGGTATTTCTCTTTTAGCTTTAGCTGCTTTATTTCAATTAGTAGATGGTGGCCAGGCTTTGGCGATACACTTGCTGCGTGGCTTGCACGACACAACAATGCCTATGTATTTAGCCGTTATAAGTTATTGGATAATAGGCCTACCTAGTGGTTATATTTTTTGTTTTTATTATAATTTTGGCGCACAAGGAATTTGGTCAGGTTTAGTTATAGGCTTAGGTTTTGCTTGCTTATTTCTGTTTCTGCGTCTTATAAAAAATTTACAGAATTTAACTTGATACTATCAAGCAAGTGATCTGCAAAAACTATTAATTCTGTCGCAAGCATCCGTTAAAAGTCCTTCTGATGTCGCATAGCTAATACGAAAGTTTGGAGACAATCCAAAGGCAGAGCCAAAAACAACAGCAACGCCAACTTCTTCAAGAAGGAATGTGCAAAAATCTTCATCGGACGAAATTACCTTCCCGTTTTGTGTTTTTGTTCCCATCAGACCTGAAATATCTGGATAGACGTAAAATGCGCCGTCTGGAACAGGGCATGATATTCCTTCAATCTGATTTAACTTTTCAACGACTAAGTTTCTTCGACGAACAAATTTTCTATTATTTTCAGTAATAAAATCTTTAGGGCCAGTCAGCGCAGTTAAAGCAGCCCACTGACTAATTGTGCATGGGTTTGACGTACTTTGGCTTTGAACTTTGCGCATCGCTTTGATTAAATTTTCTGACCCGCCGGCAAAGCCTATTCTCCAACCTGTCATTGCGTATGCTTTTGAGACCCCATTACAAGTTAACGTCCTGTCAAAAAGACCAGGTTCGACTTGTGCCGGTGTGCTGAAAAGAAAATCATCGTATGCTAAGTGCTCATACATATCATCTGTCATAACCAACACATTTGGGAATTTCATTAAAACTTCTGTAAGTTTTTTTAGCTCATTTTTTGAATAGCCAGCACCGGTTGGATTTGAAGGTGAATTGAATATGAACCATTTCGTTTTGTCAGTGATTGCCCCTTCAAGCTGCTCAGGAGAAATTTTGTAATTATTGCTTGCCGAGGCCTCGATAAAAACTGGTTTACCCCCTGCAAGTAAAACCATATCTGGGTAAGAAACCCAATATGGTGCGGGTATTATTACTTCATCTCCTGAGTTTATCGTCGCCATTAGAGCATTATACAAAATTTGCTTTCCGCCAGTTCCAATAGAAATCTGGTTTGGATTATAGATTAGGTCATTTTCAGTCGCAAATTTCGTACAAACAGCTTCCTTTAAAATTTTCATACCATCTGGGTCCGTATACTTAGTTTGCCCAGAATTTATTGCTTCGATTGCAGCATTTTTTATATGGTCTGGCGTATCAAAATCAGGTTCACCTGCAGAAAGTGAAATAATATCACGCCCCTCCGATTTCATTTGCGTGGCTAAGCTTGACATAGCAATTGTTGGGGAGGGTTTTACTCTTGAAAGATTATTGGATAGCATCGTTGTTTTTTTCATCCGTTTGTACAATCGTTTGAATTGTTTTAAGGTGAGGCGATAAACCATTCAAGCAATATATAAGAGGCGGCGCGGGTAGAGTAATATGGATTGGTACGGGCCAGATAAAGCTACTTTTGGCGATAGGTTGGTAGCTGCAAGAGAAAAATCAAATTTATCACAGCAAGATTTGGCGAAGCGCCTCGGAGTGAAAAGTTCAACTATTAAATCATGGGAAAATGATAACTCAGAACCGCGAGCAAATAGGCTCTCAATGCTGGCCGGTTTGTTAAACGTATCAATTACATGGTTAATTAGTGCAGAGGGATCTGGTGTTGAAGCTCCTAAAAAAATGGATGAGATGCCAGATGACTTGCATGAACCTCTCAAAGAGTTAACGGCATTACGATTAAATTTACTTAAAAATGTTGATAGAATAAATAATATAGAAAAGAAATTGAGAGCTAGCGGAAAACTTAATTAGCCCATGGATGAATTGGAAATAATTCGCAAAAGATTGTATATGCGTTCCATGCGTCGTGGAACAAAAGAAATGGATTTAATCTTAAAGAATTTTGCTAAGCTTAAATTGCATTCGATGTCAGAACCAGAGCTTGAGAATTTTGAAAATTTACTCTTTGAAAATGACCAAGATCTATACCAATGGTCTACGGGTCTAGTTAGCCCCAAACAAGAATTTGCCGAACTAATTCAAGATATTAAAATCTTTATTTCAAATTCAAACGGCTTAACTTCTTAAATAATCAGGTGAAGGTCCTTTTTCTACCAGTGCCCAATATTTTCCATAGAAGTCCAAGGTTCCTTAGTTTCTAAAGCTCCCCCAGCTTGTAAAAGCTCTACTGATATATTGTCAGGGGACCTCACAAACGCCATTCTTCCATCTCTTGGTGGCCGATTAATAGTGACGCCATTTTCCATCAAAAAGGAACACATTTCATATATATTTTCTACTTCATATGCCAAATGTCCAAAGTGTCTGCTGTCACTTGGGAGACCTTCGTCTCCATCCCAATTATATGTCAGTTCGACAGGGCATTCCTCTTGTCCCTCAGGTGCCATGAAGATCAGGCTGAACCTCCCCTGTTCACTATCATGATGGCGGATTTTCTTTAAACCTAACAGCTCATAAAATGCTATTGATGCTTCAAGGTTTTTCACACGCACCATCGTGTGCAGATATTTTGTTTTCATTATTTATACTTTTTCCCGTTGTCTTATGTTGAACGCATATTTTTCATTAATATGCCATAAAATAATTTTTAACCAAGGTTTTAGAATAAAGCCAGTCACAATCTAGTTTGTGGGGGAAAATGCATGTTGCGGTTTATTATCTTAAATGCACAATATATAGTAATAAGAAGTTGAATAAAAGGATTCGAAGATGCCAGTGACCCCTGAACAGCAAGCCGACATTGATGCACTGAGGTCCGAACAAAATCAAACGCTTCGAGCGGTCAGCATGGGCATGGAAAATCATCTATACAAGGCCTACCCTGTTTTAGATCATGGCTTTGTAAGAGTAGTTGATTACATGGGTGACGATGCTGCGATATGTCAAGCAGCTCGCGTTAGCTATGGCCGAGGTACAAAATCAGTACAAAATGATGAGGGGCTTATTAGGTACCTAATGAGGCATTGGCATTCAACGCCGTTTGAAATGTGCGAAGTAAAATTACACGTTAAATTACCTGTTTTTGTTGCGAGGCAGTGGATCCGCCACAGAACAGCCAACGTAAACGAATATTCAGCGCGTTATTCTATTCTCGATCGGGAATTTTATATCCCTGAGCCAGAGGCATTGGCGGCCCAGTCTGTTGTAAATAATCAAGGCCGTGGGGAGGTCTTAACTGGAGAAGAGGCAGAAAAAGTTCTACGATTGCTTAAGAGTGACTCGGCTCAGACTTATGATCATTACGAAGAAATGATAAGCCAAGAGGGCCAAAAAGGTCTGGCACGTGAGCTTGCGCGAATGAATTTACCAGCGAATATTTATACTCAATGGTATTGGAAAGTGGACCTGCATAATTTACTGCATTTTTTACGTTTACGGGCAGATAGTCATGCACAATTTGAAATTAGAGTATATGCCGATGAAATTTGTAAATTAGTTAGCGATTGGGTTCCATTCGCATATGCAGCCTTTGAAGACTATAGACTAGGTGGAGCAACGTTATCCTCTAAGGCATTAGACTGTATTAAAAGAATGATTAAAGGAGAGCAGGTTACGAAAGAGACTAGTGGTATGTCAGCAGGTGAATGGCGTGAGTTTAGCGCTTTGGTCGAATAAATTTATTCTGCTTCTTGAATTAATATAGAATTAATCAAGGTTCCATCGTTTTTAAAAATCAAAACTTCATCCGCATCTGTAATAATAGAATACCAATCTTTTGTCTGCGTAAAAGCTATGGGCTTAGTTCCATCGGGGAGAATCACAGTCTGCGGAAAATTTATACTTTCGGTGCGAAGTTTAACGGCAAGTAATGCTACGATAATTATAATTCCAGCAATCATTGATACAGTGAGTAATGTTACTAAACGTTGCAAAAACCTTAAATTTTGAGGTAATTGGAAATCGGCGTTAGGAGGTTGATCGTCTTTGTCCATAATAAGTTTCTCCATTTTGAGTAGTCCGCCTTCTAGACTAGATAAAGCGCTTTCACGAGATGCGCCAGCCCAAGCTAGTTTGTCTCGGACGCGATTAACCCGACTTATAACCGAGGGTTATGTAGAAATTGATGGTAATATAGTAAAAAACCCAACTGCTAATGTAAGTGAGGGACAGACGGTTAAAGTTCTATTGCCTGAACTTGAGTCCGTCGAAACACTACCTCAAAAAATAAAATTAGATATAATTTATGAGGATGCGGACCTGTTGGTTGTTAATAAAGTTGCAGGCATGGTTGTTCATCCGGCGCCAGGTTCGCCAAAAGATACATTAGTAAACGCATTACTTTACCATTGTCAGTCTAGTCTATCGGGTATTGGAGGTGAAAAAAGGCCTGGAATTGTTCACAGAATCGACAAAGACACTAGTGGCCTTCTCGTAGTGGCAAAAAACGATAAATCACACCACGGGTTAGCTGAACAATTTGAACGACACAGTGTCGAGAGAGTATACCACGCATTTTGCCATGGAACTCCTGATGTTGGGTCTCCCCGATTAAAGGGCGTCAAAGGGGTCTCTTTCGAGGTTGGGAATGTGGTTAAAATTTCTACACATTTGGCCCGTCATAAACACGACCGTCAACGTCAAACAGTTTTATTTGAGGGAGGTAGGCATGCAGTTACTCGTTTCAAAGTGCTAGAAAAGTTTGGAAATCCTCAGGTTGTTTCACTTATTGAGTGCTGGCTTGAAACGGGAAGGACCCATCAAATCAGAGCACATATGGCCCATTTGGGTCATTCTTTAATTGGTGATACTACTTACGGAAGACGGAAAAAAATTTCTAACAAAGCATTGAACGAAGATGGCTTTAATTCAGTAAATAAATTTCACCGTCAAGCTTTGCATGCGTCATTTCTAGGGTTTATTCACCCGTTGACGAGTGAATATATGAAATTTTCGGTTGATATGCCGTCAGATATGCAAAACCTGGCCTCAGGGTTGAAAAGATAATTAATATTAATATATCTGAGGGACAAGGATGCTGTTAAAATCCAAATCTTCAATGACTGTTTTGGTCCAAACGGCTTATGTTTCAAATTTGTTGAGAAAAACCGGTAAGTAAAAATGAGTAACTATAAAAATCTTCCAGCTCCAAGCCCAGAAAATGGTTTGAATAGATATTTGCAGGAAATAAGAAAGTTCCCAATGTTGGAACCGGGACAGGAATATATGCTAGCAAAGCGTTGGATAGAGGAACAGGATGCCGACGCTGCTCATCAAATGGTGACATCTCACCTAAGGTTGGCTGCCAAGATAGCGATGGGTTATCGCGGATATGGACTACCTCAGGCTGAAGTTATTTCAGAAGCCAATGTTGGGCTTATGCAGGCGGTAAAACGTTTTGATCCAGAAAAAGGTTTCCGACTTGCAACTTATGCAATGTGGTGGATACGGGCCAGTATTCAGGAATATATTCTCAGGAGTTGGTCTCTGGTAAAAATGGGTACAACTAGTGCTCAAAAAAAGTTATTTTTTAATTTAAGGAAGGCTAAATCTCGCATAGGCGCGTTAGATGAAGGCGATATGCATCCCGATAATGTTGAAAAAATTGCTGGAGACTTAGGCGTTTCTGAGGCTGAAGTAATTTCGATGAACCGTAGACTTTCAGGAGGTGATGCATCACTGAATGCTATGATTAGCGCTGACGGTGAGAGTTCCATGGAATGGCAAGATTGGTTGGAAGATGAAGATGCTGATCAGGCTGCTGACTATGAATTTCAGGACGAATTATCTATTCGCCGCGATATGCTTAATTCGGCTATGACTGGTTTAAATGATCGAGAGAGAGATATTTTAACGCAACGGCGTCTTGTTGACGAGGTAAAAACACTTGAGGAACTAAGTGAAATTTATAGTGTAAGCAGAGAACGTGTTAGACAAATTGAAGTTCGCGCTTTTGAAAAATTACAGGAAAAAATGCGTGAGATGGCCCTAGAGAAGAATATGATTTCTTCATAGCTATTGAACTTTGCTCTAAAATAAATTCAAGTTCATATCTGAAAGATTTTGGAGTTAAATATGGAATTTCTAAGGTGGGGCGTTTTAGGGGCTTCAAAATTTGCAATAGAGCACTTAACCCCAGCGATTCAGTTGGCAAGAAATAATAGTTTTAAAGCCCTAGCTTCTAGTTCAAAAGAAAAAGCTGCTGCATTTGTGCAGCTGGAACCTGAAATAGAAATCTATAGAAGTTATGAAGAATTGTTAGCAGACGACAGAATTAATGCTGTTTACATTCCTTTACCCAATACCATGCATGTTGACTGGACAATTCGGGCAATTAAATCTGGCAAACACGTCCTATGCGAAAAACCTATAGCGATGAGAGCTAAAGAAATTGATGAGTTAATAAAACTGAGAAATACTACCGGCTTATTAGTGGCTGAAGCTTATATGATTGTACACCACCCGCAATGGATAAAGGCAAAAGAGATTGTTCAATCAGGTGTTTTGGGTGACTTAATTCAAGTCGACGCAGTGTTTAGTTACAATAACCAGGCGGATCTCCAGAATATTCGCAATAATTCTAACATGGGTGGAGGTGGTTTACCCGACATAGGAGTTTATACTTTAGGGTCAGTAAGGTTTGTCACGGATCAAGAACCGGCAGCAATTCGGCATGTTGATATAAAATATGAAAATGGTGTGGATGTATGGGCATTGGCAGCATTCGATTTTCCAAAATTTAAATTTACCAGTATCACATCAATGAGAATGGCCCCGCGGCAAGAAGTTACTTTTCAAGGAACAGATGGTTTTATAAAACTGACGGCGCCCTTTAATCCTCTGGTTTATGATAAAGCAGAGATTATTAAGCGGATGAATGATGGAACAGAAGAAGTTTTTAGTTATCCGGGCGTTTCCCAGTACGTAAACCAAATAGAGGCATTTAGTGATGCCGTTTTAAATGAAAAAACTTATCCTTGTAGTCTGGAATTCTCCCAAGGAACCCAGGCTATGATCGATAGTATTTTTGACTTTAGTTCGACTTAAGCTCATTTAAGCTTTGCCCATAACATCTAAGACTAACGGTCTAATATTGTTGCGCCAGTAGCGTCCAGCAAATATACCATAGTGTCCTGCCTCTGCTTCAATATAACTAGATTTCTTATTATTCTTTAATCCAGTGCAAAGTGCCAGCGCTGCAGAGCATTGGCCAGGTGCTGAAATATCATCTTTCCCCCCTTCTACCGTCATCACGCTTACACTAGTAATTTTTGAAAAATCTATTTTTCTACCTTTTATGGAGAAGTTATTCTCAGCGATTTCACGATTTTTGAAAATCCGATCTACAGTTGATAAATAAAATTCTGCAGGCATGTCCATAACGGCTAAATATTCATCATAAAATTTATTATGTTTATCGTGATCTGATGCTTCACCCTTAGTTGTTCGAACTATTTGATCCATAAAAGCGCTGGCATGCCGATCAGCATTCATTGATAAAAACGCTGTTAATTGCAATAAACCTGGGTATACTTGGCGCCCAATTCCAGCATATTTGACGCCAACATTTTGGATCATTGTATGCTCTAATTGCCCCATAGTTGTACGATTTCCAAAGTCGGTGACCTCTGTTGGGTTGGCGTCAGGATCAATTGGTCCGCCTATAAGAATTAAACTTTTTGGAATGCTATGCCTTTCATATTCGCTGATAAAAGCAGTGGCTGCGAGAGCAAGAGGAGCGGGCTGACACACGGCAACAACATGTATATCAGAGCCAAGAAACTTAATAAAATCAATTAGATATTGTGTATAGTCTTCAATATCGAACTTTCCTGCAGAAACGGGAATATCTCTGGCATTATGCCAGTCAGTAATATAAACTTCACAATCGGGTATGAGGCTATGTACTGTGGAGGATAAAAGTGTGGCATAGTGACCAGACATTGGCGCAATTAATAACACTTTTTTATCCAGGCTTTTTCTACCCTGTACATTAAAATGAATTAAATCCCCAAACGATCTTTTGATTTTTACATCAATGTTTACCAGGTGGTCACGACCGTCCTCGCATGTAAAACTATCAATGTTCCAATCAGGTTTTGCAACCATTCGTTCAAAACTGCGCTCAGTAACTTCTCCCCAAGCCGAAAGCCAATTTATCATAGGGTTTGGCGTGGCTGCAATAGTTGGGTAGGAAGCAAATGCTTTGGCGCTGGCTCCTAACCATTGATTAGTGGTTCTAATGGTTTCCATAAAGTCGTAGCCGAATGTCTTATTCATATTACATCCTTAAGCATACTAGTTGAACTTATTAGTCTTTTCTTGTAACTCAAAATTGTTATGCTGCAAAGCAGAAAAACCACACGGAAAATTTATCATGGTAGATAAAAAAAATTCACTTGTGGAAACCAGTGATGTTTTAAAACAAAATTTGCAAAAGTTAGATGTGCTTACTAAACGGTTTGTGACAGTAGTACAAAAAAAGAAGTCTTTAAATCCAGGCCTACAAGGTCCTGGTCAGGATTTAACAATCACAGCATCTGCTGCTTATTGGCAGAATATGACTAAAAATCCCTATAAAATTTTAGAACACCAAGTGGAATTTTGGGGGAAGACATTACAAAATATGGTGGATGCGCAGCATGCATTTTTGGCGGGTGATACATCGACACTAGGCTCTAAACAAAAGGATGCAAGATTTGAAAATCCTTTGTGGAATACAAATCCTTATTTTAATTTTGTTAAAAATCAATATTTGCAAAGTTCAGATTTAATAAAAAGTACAGCTCGAAATATTGATGGTCTGCCAGAGCGAGAGAAAAAGCGTTTAATCTATTTCACTGATCAAATTGTTGAAATGATGGCCCCAACTAACTTCCTAGGTACCAATCCTGATGCGCTTGAACTCGCTTTGGACACCAACGGTCAATCTTTAATTGATGGTCTTGAAAATCTGATAGCCGATTTGGAAGCAAACGACGGTGAGCTTATAGTACGTCTGGCTGATGATAAAGCCTTTGAAGTTGGGAAAAATTTAGGAACACAAGCAGGAAAAGTTGTTTACAGAAATAATTTACTGGAGCTTATTCAGTATAGTCCCAAGACTGAGAATGTTTTTGAAATACCGTTAGTCATATTTCCTCCATGGATAAATAAATTTTATATTCTTGATTTGAAAAAACAAAATAGTTTGATTTCTTGGCTGGTATCTAAGGGATATACTGTTTTTGTAGTTTCGTGGGTAAATCCAGATGAAAGTTATTCTGAGATTGGAATGGATGACTATATAACGGATGGCTATCTTCAGGTAATCCAGGTTGTTAAATCAATCACAGCTAGACAGCAGATAAATGCAATAGGTTATTGTATAGGCGGAACAGCACTTGGATTAACATTAGCATATTTGAATAAAACCCAAGATAGTTCCGTTCGAGCTGCTACTTTTTTCACAACACTGACTGACTTTGCTCAACAAGGTGAATTTTCGCCCTTTCTTCAAAATGATTTTATAGACGCGATAGAGGAAGAAGTTAGCAAGTCTGGAATTCTTAAAAGCTTTATAATGGCCCGTACTTTTAGTTTTTTGAGATCCACTGATCTTATATATTCGCCTGCTATAAAGAGTTATATGATGGGTCAAACGCCGCCAGCTTTCGATTTATTATACTGGAATGGAGATGGCTCAAATTTACCAGGAAAAATGGCTATTGAATATCTTCGTGGCCTTTGTCAGAAGAATGGCTTTTATTCAGGTGAGTTTGAAGTGAACAGAACTCCTGTAGCTTTGGATAACATTTGTATACCCATATTTGCCATTGGATGTGAAACCGATCACATAGCTGCGTGGAAAGATAGCTATAGAGGCATTCAATTAATGGGGTCAAAGGAAAAGAAATTTATCCTCGCGGAGTCTGGACATATTGCTGGAATAATTAATCCACCTGATAAGAATAAATATGGTTACTATCTAAACCAAGATTTGACCCTGAACTCCGAAAGTTGGAGAAAAAAAGCTAGCTACCTTTCAGGCAGTTGGTGGCCTGAATGGGAAAAATGGGTCAAGTTTTATTCAGGTAGTCAAGTAGAGGCCAGAAAAGAAGGGTCAAAAAGTTATCCCCCTTTATCTGATGCACCCGGGTCTTATGTGCTAAAAAAGAGCTAAAATGCCGCAGTGCAGAAAAAGGGGTTGAATTTCTGCACTGCAGCAATTATGTTTTGTGCATGACGAAAAAGGTAGATTAGTAAAAGGACTTTAGGAATGGCAAACGTAGGCGAAATAAATAAGCTAATGAAAGATATTATGGGGAACTTTCCCTTTGATAACGTTGGTATAGAAAAGGCTTTTAAAAACTCAGCTGTGCTAAATGAAAAATTACTTAATGTAGCTTTAGAAGCAGCCGGCAAATCAACTGAAATTTCTACAGATTGGGCTAAAAATACCTTTGGCAAATTGCAAGAAATGTCTGTGGCTAAGGATGATCCAGCAGATTATGCAAAAGCGATGACGGAATTTGCTTCAACTCAAGCCGAAGTTACTGCAGAAAAAGTGACAGCATTTTCAGAAGTGGCGAAGAAAGTTCAGATGGAAACAGTAGAAATCATGATGTCTGCCGGTAAGAATATGAGTGAAGAGGCCTCTGAAGCGGTAAAAAAAGCAACTAAAGAAGTAGCTGCAACAAGTAAGAAAGTGGCGACAGTTAAATAAATTCGAAATCCTCCCTTCGAATTTTAAGGGTGTGTTGTTAACACACCCTTTATTTTTTTTCTGCATGCGCGTAAAGTATGCTGCAGTGCTGCGTTGGGGGATTAGTTTGTCAGACAAAAAAAAGAGTTTATTGATAAAACGCTACGCTAGTCGTCGTTTATACAACACAGAAACAAGTGACTATGTGACCCTTGAAGATATTGCCCGATTCATACATGAGGGTAGAGATGTACAAATACTTGATCTGAAGTCTGGTGATGATTTAACCCGTCAATATCTTTTGCAAATTATTGCTGAGCATGAGAGTCGAGGGGAAAGTGTTTTGCCAATCGACGTTCTTACGGATCTGGTAAGGTCCTATACTACTCAAGCGACGTCTGTAATACCTCAATTTCTTGAAATGTCATTTGAAATGCTGAGAGAAGGTCAAGAAAAGATGATCGAAAACATTTCATCTTCAAAACCCATCCCTGGTTTTGAAGCGATTAAAGAGCAGCAGGAGGCATTTTTGGCCGCTTTTTCCAATGGTTTTGGAAATTGGCCTACGCAACCAACCTCTAGTGATGGTACTGAACAAAACGAAGTAAACGAAAAGACAGAAGACTTAGAAGCAATTAAGCAGCAGCTATCTGATTTGCAGGATCAGCTAAGCAAAATGAGCAAGTAAATTTCAAAATTAAATTCCAAGCTTATCCCGCAACGCGTACCAAGTCATTGCAAGGATGAGAAGTGGACTTTTGTATTTTGCCCCACCAGGAAAAGATTTGATTGGAATACTTGCCATAGTATTAAATCCATCATGTTGTCCATTTATAGCCATTGCTATTAACTTTCCGGCATGAGTTGCAGTCCCTAGGCCGTGCCCCGAGTAACCAGAAACAGATAAAATTGTGTCGGTGAGCCTACAAAAATATGGCATTCTTTGTCTGGTTATTCCTAAAGTACCGCCCCAGGCATAATCTATTTTTACGTCGGATAATTGAGGGAAAATTTCCAACATTGGCTTTAAAACAGTTGAAGTAATACTTTTGGGAAATTTATAAGAATAATTTTCCCCACCCCCAAACAGAAGGCGCTTATCCTTTGAGAGTCGAAAATAATTAACTACAAATTTTGTGTCAGCCACAGCTATATCCTTTGTGAGAATACTTTCTGCTCTACTACCTAGCGGTTCTGTTGCTATTATAAAATTATTTATCGGCATTACTTTTGCGGCAACTCTTGGTTCAAGATTACCCAAATATCCATTACAACCAAGAACAACAAACTCAGACTGAATTTCCCCTACTTTTGTAATTGTCCTGTTTACCTTGCCTGGTACTAATTTTACAACTTCAGAATATTCAAAAATATTGGTACCAGCTTGGACTGCAGCTTTAGCTAATCCAAAAACGAACCTAAGTGGGTGTAGGTGTGCAGCATTCATATCCAATATGCCACCTTTGTATTTTTTAGAACAACACAATGTATTACAATCTGTATGGTTTAATATCTCTAACTTATTGTAATTATATCTTTTTTCTAGATACTCTGCATATTTATGAAGCTCTTTAACTTCTCTCGAATTAAACCCCAATGTCGCAATTCCAGGTTTTATTTGGCAGTCAATCCGATTTTTTCTTATAATTTCTTTGACTGTGCTCACCGCATCATTAGCAAGAAGCCACATGTCATCAGCACTATTTTCTCCTAGTTGGTGTACAAGTTCGTCTTGATTTATCCTTTGACCCGTGCCGAGTTGGCCACCATTGCGGCCAGAGGCGCCAAAGCCAACTCTATGAGCATCTACGACGGCGACAGAATAACCTAAATTAGATAAATGAAGAGCAGTACTTAAACCCGTATAGCCAGCACCCACAATGCAAATGTCATATTTCTGTGTACCTTTAAGACTTGGAAATACATTTAACTGCTTCGCAGTTGCTGAGTACCAGCTCTCTGGATAGTTTCCTTGAGTATCGTTTGAATACAATAAATTCATACGTTTAGCAGAAGGTGCTCTCTTTCCCATGGACTTATGACTTGTAAAAACTCTTCATATTCCGCTCTTTTGACTATCGAATAAACGCGAGCAAATTCTGGATGTAGCACTTTGTGCAGCTCAGTGGCTTGCTCAAAAATATCTAGCGCTTGGCCCATAATTCTAGGTATCTCAGCCTCTCCCTCATACGCTTCCCCTCGAAATTGCTTTACGGGTCGTATTTCGTTTACCATTCCTAAATATCCGCATGCTAGTGAGGCTGCTATACCCAAATAGGGATTACAATCCATTCCACCCACTCTATTTTCAACACGACGAGATTCTGGGTCAGACAAAGGTATTCGTATTCCTGTGGTTCTATTATCGCGACCCCACTCCAAGTTAATAGGTGCAGCGTGGTCTTTTACATAACGACGATAAGAGTTCACATATGGCGCCATGACGGCTATCGCAGATGGCATATATTTTTGAAGCCCCCCAATAAAGTGATAAAAAAGATCTGTCTCACCACCTTGGGGCCCTGAAAAGGCGTTAGAACCACTTTCTAAATCTAGAATAGAATGATGAATATGCATTGCACTTCCTGGCTCATTTTCAATTGGCTTTGCCATAAAGGTTGCAAAGCAATCGTGCCTTAGTGCCGCTTCCCGAATTAATCGTTTAAAAAAGAAAACTTCATCGGCAAGTTTTACTGGACATCCATGTCTGAGATTTATTTCTAATTGGCCTGCACCGCCCTCTTGTGTGATCCCATCAATTTCAAAACCTTGTGCTTCTGAAAAGTCATAAATGTCATCTATAACTGGTCCAAATTCATCAACTGCTGTCATAGAATAGGCTTGACGAGCAGCAGCAGGACGACCTGAACGGCCCATCATCGCTTCGATCGGATTTGCAGGATCTAAATTACGTGCGACAAGAAAAAATTCCATTTCGGGTGCAACAATTGGGTCCCATCCTTTTGCATGATAAAGTTCAACAACTCGTTTAAGAACATTTCTAGGAGCGAATGGTATTGGCTCTTCTTTTCGGTCGAAGGCATCGTGAATAACTTGTAATGTCCAATCGCCTGTCCAAGGAGCTGCTGATGCGGTTGAAATATCAGGTTTCAGTATCATATCTCTTTCAACGAAGCCCTCTTCACCAGCTGCTTCACCCCAACCACCAGTTATTGTTTGAAAAAAAATAGAATCTGGCAGATGAAAGGATTTTTGGCGCGAAAATTTTGTGGCAGGGACAGCCTTTCCACGAGCTATTCCAGGGAGATCGGCAATGACACATTCGACCTCATCTAGTTTTTTACCATTTATGTATTCTTTTGCGGCCTCAGGAAGTCCAGAGATCATTTCATCCAGTTTGTTCATCGGTCACCATTTAATACTAAGCTGAATTTGGTAACTATTTCATTCAGCGATGTTTTCTTTTCAATATTATTTAAAGCCTCGTCCAACAAATGCTCTGGTACGCGGCCTTTGCCTCTAGTTTTGATTAGGCCTTTAATAACTTCATTTGTGAACTCTGGGTGTGGTTGTGTCGTTAAAATGGTGTCACCGTAGCTTAGTGCTGCATATTTGCAAAATGAATTTTCTGCCAAAACTTTGGCTTTTTTAGGTTTTTTGATAACCTGATCTTGATGCCAAGCATTCAAATGCAATCTCTCGTTTCCCCATTTGTATTCTTTAAGTCCTACTGACCACCCACCAGAAAATTTTTCTACTTTTCCGCCGAGTGCTTGGGCAATAATTTGATGCCCAAAACAAATACCTAAAAGGGGAATTTTCTCTTCTTCAACTCTTCTGATGAATTCTTCTAGTGGTTGAATAAATTTATGATCCTCATAAACACCATGGCGTGAGCCTGTTATTAGCCAACCCTCTGCGTCAAATGGTGATTCAGGAAATACCAAGCTTTCTATATCATAAGACACAAAGTTAAAATTGGAGCCTGAAAATAGAGTCTGGAACATTTCCGAATAGTCCCCAATTGTCTTTTGAATTTGAGAAGGGGCGTGACCGGTTTCTAAAATTCCAATTTTCATACAATGGCCTTAAATTGCTGAGACATAATATTTCCAATGTTCGCTTGATTCAATCTTTTTAAATTCACTCAATTCTTGCCTCTTGGTTCTTATCAGATTGTCAATTAGTTGTTTCGAAAAGATCTGTTTAATTCCATTATCATTTCCAAAATAATTTATCGCATCTTCCCAGTTATTAGCCAACTTTTCAGCACTATTGCTATATGCATTATTCACAACTGGTTTTATTGGAGTTAATTTTTTTTGAACACCTAGTAGCGCGGATCCAAGTACTGCCGTCATAACGAGGTATGGATTTGTATCACCACCAGCCACTCGGTGCTCTATTCGTTTTGATGCTAAGTCGCCACCGGGAATTCTAATTGCAGTTGTCCTGTTCTCGTAGCCCCACTGCGCTGAGATCGGTGCATGAGCATCTTTCACAAATCTTTTATAACTATTTCCAAAAGGAGCAAAAATTAAAGTTGACCCCCGAAGGTATTGTAGGCAACCAGCAACAGCTGATTTTAAAAATTCTGATCCTTCACTTTTATTATTATTGAAGATATTTCGGCCATTTTGGTCCATGATAGAAAAATGGATATGCATTCCATTTCCTGCGTCCGTCGAATAGGGTTTTGCCATAAAAGTTGCCGCAATGCCGTGTTTTCTTGCTAAACCTTTCGTGAGTATTTTGAAGAGCCAAGCATCATCACTAGCGGTGAGTGCGTCGCAATGTTTTAATGTAACTTCAAATTGGCCACAGCCGGATTCGGAAGTAATAGATTGTACAGTTATGCCAATTTGTTCACATCCATTTTGCAAGTCACTGAAAAAATCATCAAAGCAATCCAATTCTGATATTCCCAGAACATCCGGAGTAGATAATCGTTTTCCTGAAATTGGGTTAATAGGAGGCAAAAGTGAAGTCTTGCGCTCATCGATGAGATAAAACTCCATTTCTGTAGCTGCAATAGGTCTTAATCCTCTTGATTCATAGCTTTTTATAATTCGCTTTAGGGCGTATCGCGGATCACCTTCAAAAGGCTCTTCGTCTTCCGTGAACATAGATACAGGTACAAGTGCTGTTGGGTTTTTTAGCCATGGAATTGGAATGGCCCCTCGACTTGTAACTTTCAATAAGCCATCTTGATCACCAGTTTCAAAAACTAAAGGGCTATTTTCTATATCTGCTCCAAAAATATCCACGTTGAGAGCTGAAAGAGGCATTCTGATACTGCCATCCTTAAATTTTTTCTTTTCAAACCCGGGTAAACGTTTCCCTCGCATCTGACCATTTAGGTCACACGCGGCTATTCTGACACTTTTTACTTTTTCAGGGTTTATCATGACTTAAAATCTTTTTGGCGAGGTTCTCATGCCTTAGAGGGCATGTCTATAAGTTCCTAAACAACTACCGTATTAATCTTATTCTGAATTTTATTTTAGTGTGCTTATCTTTTGGTAAGTGAATATTAAGTTTTCTATTAGCTAAGCCAAATAAACCAATGAGAATAAGGGTCAAAAAGATGAAGTATCCGGCTAAAATTGGATATGGGATAAATGGATTGAATGTTTTATCAGCAAAATAATTCGCATAGTAAAGTGCATCTCCACGTTGTTGCCATGCTGGAAAACTCGAAAAAAAGACCAACGTGGTGGCATGGAATAAGAAGATAGCCTCATTAGTATAAGCTGGCCATGCTAATCTCAACATTGTTGGCCATACTATGCGCCGAAATCGAGAAAAACCTGACATTCCATAGGCATCTGCCGCCTCTAAGTCACTTTTTGGAATTGCTTGTAGTGCACCGTAAAAAATCTCACCACTGTAGGCTGCTGTATTGCAAAAAAGCACAAACAAGGCCCCAGCCCAGGCTGAGGTTAAAGGTGAAAGAAAAGTAAAGTTTTGTTTTAGTGACAGGAATAAAAAATAGGCAAAGAAAAATTGAATGAATAGAGGTGATCCTCTAAAAATAAAAATAAACCATCCTGACAATTTTCTTGCATAGAAATTCTTTGAAGCTTTTCCTAAAGCTAAAAGAGTGGCTAATATAAACCCACTGGTAAGAGCAAGGGTGCCAAAATAAATGTTCCAAATCATACCAGAGCCTATCAGTGTGAACTGATGGCAAAGCGTGAAATCTGATCTGGGTAATAATCGCTCGCCTAGACCGATCGATCGCAGGCCATAATCTGCAATAATATCTAAACAGCTCATCTTCCAACTTGCCTTTGCAAGTCACCGCCCAGTGTGGGAGTTCCATGAGATAAAGTTTTCATTAAGGTGTCTATTATTACTTCTGATATTCGGGTGAACGCAAGATAGAAAACCAGCAATCCTAGAAAATACCAAACTCTCCAATCTCCATGAGGGTAGCTTGTAAATTTTGCAGTTTTTGTTCCACCTAGCTCACGCGCCCAGTAAACGATATCTTCTACACCTAGTAAAAATAACAATGGGGTGGCCTTTATTAAAATCATCCAAAGATTACCCAAACCCGGAAGAGCGAAGATCCACATTTGGGGTACTAATATTCGGCGGAATACTTGCCGCTCTGTCATTCCGAATGAAACAGCTGTCTCAATTTGTGCCTTCGGAACTGCGCGCATTGCTCCATAAAGAACATTTGCTGCAAAGGCTCCGAAGACTATTGCAAAAGTGAATACGGCTAAAAGAAATCCATAAATTTCATGTATCCACTGTGGTGAGGAGCTTAAGGGTAGTTTAGCTATCGTGCACACTACAAAATCATTTCCTTGCCGAATAGGTTCACTCCATTCTGGGCATAAAATTTTATGACGAGTCCACTCAAGAAGTTGATCTATTGCAATTACAAAAAATAGAAAGAAAGCAATATCGGGAACACCTCTTACAATCGAAATGTAAGCATTTCCAAAAACTTTAATTAAGAGAATTTTTGATCGAGCCATTACCGCTCCACCAAAACCAAAGAGTAATGCTGTAGGGGCGGTGATCAATAATAAAAGAAGAACTGTTCCCACTGAATAAAAAAGGTTCATGTGCTTGGGAGTTGTTAAGTAGCAACTAAGCCAGGAAAATCCACTTAGATTTTCAGGATTTGAACAAAATTCGAACATTTAACAGAACAATTCCCACAATATTTTTAAATTGTATTTTTGAAAAAGTTATAATGCTTTTATATCAGTTGGTTTCTGATTGATATGGTGACCCAGGCGTTAGTTTTTTGGCCAGGGCCACCTTATATATTAGAACATTTGTTCGCTTATTTCGTATTTTTTTATAAGGGCATTTAAAGTCCCGTCACCTTTCATTGAGTCAATGGCTGCGGTGAATTTATTACCCAAATCCGCATCACTTTTTCGAATGCCCATTCCGACACCTCCGCCAATTATAGGTGCGTCACCAACAAACATTAGACCTGCGTCATCAGCTGCAATTGGTTTTAGATATGCCTCATCAGCGAGCACTGCGTCGGCTTCGCCATTTCTAACAGCAGAAATTGTTTCTTCTGGCGTTGCAAACTCTACAAGAGTTGCACCGGTTGCCGCAATATAAGATGCTTGTATAGTATTTGATTGCGCTGCAATTACCCCCGTTTTCCAGTCGGCACCTTCTGAAGCAGCTAAATAACGTGATGGGTCGCTCATTACATAATTTGTGGTGAAATCTATTTTTTCCTTACGCTCATCGGTTATCGACATACCGGCAATTATTGTGTCGTAGTTTCCTGAAACAAGATTTGGAATAATGCTGTCCCAATCGTTTTTAACCCACTCACAGGTTAGTTCTGCGCGCTTGCAAAGCTCATCACCTAATTCCCGCTCGAAACCCGCTATCTCGCCGTTATCATCGACGAAATTCCATGGAGGGTAGGCGCCTTCTGTTCCCATCCGTACGACCGAGTGACCATCTGCAAAGGATAACCCCGCTGTTAGGCCCCAAATTACGGCACTCATAATCAGTTTTTTCATCTTTTTTCTCC
>ERZ802830.1761-NODE-1761-length-20342-cov-7.07443_pt1 | contig 20342 bp, 13 predicted proteins | sample MGYA00345654_ERZ802830 | MGnify/ENA primary metagenome ERZ802830 (study PRJEB30503, sample SAMEA104212375) | marine metagenome | biome: Westerlies Biome; feature: [SRF] surface water layer (ENVO:00010504) within the epipelagic zone...; material: water...
GGTGGCGGCTGCGGTGCCTAACTTTCTCTGCCAGGAACAGGTCAGCTTAGGAGACGGATACCTCAAGCAACCTTTCAAAGTGGAGAACGGTTACGTCAAAGTGCCGACGGCACCCGGACTGGGAATTGAACTCGATGAGGATGCCATTCAGGACAAGTTAGGTCATGAGTGGAAGAACCCTCAAACCTACGATCAACGCGATGGTTCAGTTGTGGATTGGTAATTTTCAAATAATGAAAGTCATGAAAAAAAATACAAAACTACTGGGATTGATCTTGGCCGCTGGCATGAGTTGTCTCGCTACGCAAGCCCAGCACAAGGTTGTTCCGTTGGAACATTTCAGCACCATTGAAGGTCTGGAAGTCACACTGTGGGCAAAATCACCCATGCTCTACAACCCAGCCAACATGGACATCGACAAAGATGGGCGGATATGGGTCTCGGAAGGGGTCAACTACCGCCGTCATTACGATCGGAAACCTGAAGGTGACCGGATCATGGTGCTGGAAGATACCGATGGAGATGGTCAGGCGGACAAGGAATGGGCTTTCGTGCAGGAACCCTTCCTGCGCTGTCCCATGGGGGTGGCGGTCATCGACAACAAGGTCGTGGTTTCCATGACACCTGACATGATCGTTTACACCGATGTCAATCGGGATATGGTATTCGATCCAGAGGTCGACAAGCGCGAGGTGCTTTTAAGTGGTTTCAATGGCCGTGTGCATGATCACAGTCTGCATTCCGTCACCGTTGGACCTGATGGGCAATGGTATTGGAATGCCGGTAACTGCGGTGCTGTCTTCACCGATCGATCGGCTCGCACGTTCCGTATTGGAAGTTCCTACATGACTCAGGAAGCAGCGGGCAAGGCTAGTGACGATGGTCATGTTTATGTGGGTGGTTTCACTGCCCGGATGAATCCAGATGGTAGCTGGGTGAATGTGATCGGTTTTAATTACCGTAACAGCTATGAGCAGACGGTTACCTCCTTCGGTGATGTGTTTCAAAACGATAACGATGATCCACCTGCCGCACGCACCACTTGGGTGATGGAATTCGGCAATGCAGGTTTCAGCTCCTTCGATGGTAAGCGCTCCTGGGGTGCGGATCGGCGTCCCGGACAATCGACACCGGTCGCAGAATGGCGTCAGGAAGATCCCGGGACGATGCCGTCAGGCGATGTCTATGGTGGCGGAGCTCCCACGGGTATTGCTTATTATGAAAATGGTGCACTTGGAAAAAAACATCGGGGCATGCTGCTCTCCTGTGAACCTGCACGGAACACTGTTTTTGGTTACCTCCCCGTCGTGGAAGGAGCCGGATTCAAGCTGGAGCGATTCAATTTCCTGACCACGAACACGGAAGAAGAGTTTGATGGTGCCGATTTCACAGGAGGTTTTCGTGATCGCACGAAAGACAGCAAAGTTCTTTTTCGGCCTTCAGATGTCGCCGTAGGTCCTGATGGGGCTGTTTATGTCACCGACTGGTATGACGCCCGTGTGGGGGGGCATGGCGATCTGGATGACACACTCTCAGGAGCCATTTATCGCGTGGCTCCAAAAGGGTTCAAACCCAAGGTGCCAGACTTTAACACAAGTTCAACGGCAGGCCTGGTTGCCGGTCTCAAGAGTTCTGCTGTGAATGTGAGAGCCACGGCTGCCAGAGCATTGAGAGAGCAGGGCGAGGGGGCTGTCAATGAAGTCAAGAACCTGCTGGATTCCAATAATCCTTACCATCGAGCTCGTGCGGTATGGGTCCTGGCTGATCTCGGTGATGCCGGGCTCAAGCAAGTGCGACGCCAGTTGCGCAGTGATGATGAGCAGATGAGAATCGTGGCTTACCGTGCACTGAGAAGGCAGGGTAAAGGTCTGATTCGTTTGTCCAAGCGGATGGCTAAGGATCCTTCGCCTGCTGTGCGCCGTGAAGTAGCTCTGGCAATGCGCGACATTCCATTTGCGCGTGCCAAGGACGTCTTGGTTGCTGTTGCGAGAGGTTATGATGGATCAGATCGTTACTATCTTGAGGCGCTGGGCACAGGCGCTACAGGCAAAGAAAGCCAGCTTTATGATGTTCTGGCAACAGAGCTGGGAAGTCAGGACAGTGTGAACTGGTCTCCGTCCTTTGCCAATATTGCATGGAGGTTACATCCTGCACAATCTGCCGATGACTTTACCCAGCGCGCATTGGCCGAGGGTCTCAGTGAAGGTGAGCGCAAAGCCGCGCTGGTCGCTCTTGCCTACGCTGGCAGCAAGGATGCTGTGCATGGAATCGTTGAAGCTGCCTCCAAATCTAGCGGCATGGTTCAGGCGCATGCGGTTTGGTGGTTACTCAACCGTAAAGGGAGTGTTTGGGCTGATTATAATTTGGATGCCGCCCTGAAGGAAAAAGGGATCTATGATCCGGAAAAAGTGGAGGTTGTCGGGATGCAGGTGCCGCCATCTCCAGAGTCAAAGTTACCTCCCATTGAAGATATCCTGAAACTCAAAGGGGATGCCGACAAGGGCAAGTTGCTGGCTACTGCCTGTTACATGTGTCACAAGATTGGAGAGAACGGTGTCGATTATGGCCCTGATATCACCGCGTTTGCGCGTGCTCAAACGTCCGAAGTTGTCCTGCGCTCTTTGATCGATCCTTCGGCTGAAATATCACACGGTTACAATGGATCCGTCGTGACGACCAAGGATAAGGTCGTTGTTCATGGTCGGGTGCTATCCAATTCCAACCCGGTGATCGTCCAGTCCCAGGGTGGGGTCATGCAGATGATTCCCAAGAACAAGGTGGAATCGGTCAAAGGACTTCGGCGTTCACTCATGTTGAGCGCGGAGCAATTAGGCATGGATGCGCAAGCACTGGCAGATGTGCTGGCATACTTGAACACACTCTAAGAGTTTTTATCATTCAACTTTGGGGCGCCCATCGTGGCGCCCTTTTTTCATTCGATCATCAAAAAGGTTTGATGATCTCGTTTCGGTGTTTTTTCACCAGAATTAAGATGGCATTTTTATTTTCTGCTTCGCATCCACATGCTAAACTCGAAGTGCCTGTTTTATTCATGTTCAATTTTAATCGAGAATTTAGCCATTACCTGAAAGCCATGGGTATCCACCTTTGGAAATGCGCGCTTATTTTCTCGTTCATGACGCTTCACGTCGATCTTGTTCATGCGCAGGAAAAAGACTCTGGCCTAGCCACTGCAATCACTTCATTCAATGAGCTCTGGAATCCAGCACAATTGGATGCAGATAAAGCGCGACTCATTCGTCTTGAGGGTCAAGTGCTCTATTACGACCCGTCATGGGCTATGCTCTGGCTTCACGATGGTGAACTTGGAGGATACATTGATTATGCAAGCGATGAATTGGATTTAAGAGCGGGTGATCACATAGAATTACTTGCGCGGACAGTACCCAATCAGATTTCTATAGATACCACCGAGATCGAAATAACGGTGAAATCTCCCGGTACCTTGCCCGAGGCAGCCCCAATCACGGAATCGCAGCTTCACGATAGCGTATTCAACAACCAAATGGTTCAACTAGAGGGATGGGTTCAGACAGTTGAGCAGATAGATAACCATCTTGCACTAAAAGTCATTATTGGATCTGAACAGATTGAAGTGACCATCAGTCGGGAGGCGAATGAACCGTTTCCGCTGCTGGAGAAAACCTTGATTCAAATCGACGGCGTATTTTCCAATATCGAACATATTCAGGATGAACAAACGCCCATAAAAATGTTCCTGAGCGGAATGAATCATCTCAGGGTAATTTACAATTCTTTGGATCATCTCTTTGATGCGGGCAGCGTCAGTATTGCCGACCTCCTATCGGGTGCGATACAGGGAAGAGTGATCGTGGAAGGCCAGATTGCGAGTCACGATCCTGGCAGCAGCCTGACCCTGAAGGATGTCACAGGAGAAATAACGGTTCCTATCTGGCAGTTTGGTGGCAAAGCCTTGAATTCGACCGTTCAATTGTCCGTGCTGGTGGATAAATCTGAAAATCGAGTCATATTCAAGGATTGTGTTTACCGTGACTACTTAGTGGATCAGGTTGGCTTGCAATCGCGCCCTTGGGAACAACCAATCCTTCGCCTAGACGAAGTGAGCCAACTCTGCTCGAGTCAAAATAAGAGTCCTATATTGATGCGGGCGATCGGTGTCGTTACCGCTACAGATTATTCAGGTGCATCTGATATTTTTTTTCTACAGGACAATACGAAAGGCATACAAATTGACGCCTCTGGGGGCAAAGGGCTTTTAACAGACGCCAGTTGGGTTGAGGTTCTTCTGGAGATCGAAGAAGGAAGCCACCTTCCAAAAATTCCGAAGCTCAAAACAATCCTTCGTAAATCACCTGGATTGTTTCCCGAACCTAGCGCTGTTTCTTCCAGAACAATGGCACTTGGAACATTCCAAGATCAGTTTGTCGAGGTAATGGGATTGGTGGCTCATTATACCCAGCTTGAAGATTCAATTGTTGAAATACAAATTCAGGATACCACTGGACTTGTAAAGTGTCGTGTCAATGGAGCTCCAGAGACGTCCAAGGCGATTTGGCTTGAGTCCTTTTGCAGAGTGAAGGGCGTATGCCGCCGTGTAAGTGATGAATCGGGGGAGAATAATTCTATACAATTACTGGTTGCGGATTCCAGTCAGGTTTATGTTGAGCATCCGCCTTCTGAATCTCCTTTTGCCTCAAATTTGTCCAGCATTAAAGATGTTCGGGATGGTTTGAAATTTGCCTTTGGAGAACGAAGTGTTGTTCAGGGGATCGTCACTTACATTACAAACTCTGGCGATTTCTACCTTGCAGACGAGTCTGGTGCCATTCATGTGAAATTAAGGGGTGAAGATCCTCCAGAGGTAGGAAGTTCATTGAAAGTCTCTGGATTCTCTGTTGCCAGAGGAAAACAAATGGGGCTCGAACTTGCAGTGAAGGCATCGGGCGATGAAATGTTACAACCAATCATCAGAGAGCCGCTCGAGCACTTCGAGCGCCTGCAAGAAGAACTCATTGGCCTGCCCGTCCTTGTCAGTGGTACGATAGCGAGTATTTTCAACAACGATAAAAAAACAACGATATATCTGCTTGAAAACGAAAATATTGTTGCTGTCGATGCTCCCGTGGAGTTAGGAAAATTAAAGCCGGGAACCGAGATTTCAACGGAAGCCATTTATCTGGCGGCATACAACGAGACGGGTTATCTAACTGGTTACGACCTCAAGATAATAGATCCTGAAAAAGTTGGCGTCACGCGCGCCCCTCCTCTTATCGATCGCCGCTCGCTTGTGATGATCCTCGTCTTCATTGGGGTTCTAGCCTTGGTTTTCTGGGTTTGGAATATGTTGTTGCGTCGTAAAGTAAGATTTCAAGTAGATGAGATTGAAAGCCGTTTACTGAAAGAAAAAACACTGGAGAATCGATTTGAGGGGCTAGTTGAGAGCGCACATGATTGCGTCTTTACTTGTTCAAAAAGTGGTAACATTTTAACTTTGAATCGTTTTGGTCAGGATTTACTTGGTTACACCGTTGAAGAAATCAAAACAATCCAACTGAAAGATATCTTAGGAAAGCACTCGGAAGTATTGCTTGGAGAATTAGAAAGTTCCGATCAGTTATTGGCTGGTGGCAAATATGAAGAGGTAAAGGTGAAAAGACGTGATGGATCTACCTTCTGGTCGGAAATAGGTCTTAAAGCCTTGCTTGAGCCAAACATGAGTGATTCTGTTCTGGGTATTGTGCGCGATGTGAGCTGGCGAAAAAATGCGGAAAAGGAACTACTGAAAGCCAAGGAAAAAGCTGAGGCGGCTGACAGAGCCAAAAGTCAGTTCCTTGCAAATATGAGCCATGAAATTAGAACTCCCATGAACGGCGTCATCGGCATGGCAGATCTGCTGGTAGATAGTCCGATGAATCAGGAGCAAAGAGAATGTGTCGAGGCTATTCAGAAATCAGGTAAATCCTTGCTGGGTGTCATCAACGATATTCTTGATTTTTCAAAAATTGAGGCAAATCTTCTAACACTGGAAAAACGCTTATACGATCCTTGGACCTTACTTGAACACACCGTCGAGTCCCTGGATCTTCTTGCTATTAAAAAAGGAATTTGGTTATCGCTCTTCATATCCAAAGAGGTCCCAGAAGGCTTGCTAGGCGATGAGCTGCGTGTGCGGCAGGTTGTATGGAACCTGATTGGGAATGCCCTCAAATTTACCAGCAGAGGAGGGGTATCGGTTACTGTCAGGATGGTCGAGGCTGATGGGCACCATGTTGAGGTATCCGTAAAAGACACGGGAATCGGCATGGACGTTGTTCAGTTAAAAAAACTATTCAAACCCTTTTCACAAGCAGACGATTCAACAACGCGTCGATTTGGGGGAACAGGTTTGGGATTGGCAATATGCAAGCAACTCGTTGTGTCTATGGCGGGTGACATAAACGTAAAGTCTTCTTCCGGCGAAGGGTCTGAGTTTGTAGTCACGATTCCTGTGCCTCCGGATCAGTTAGACCAGCATCAAGACTCTTCATTAAAGAACAAAGATATCTCGGTGATTCTTGTTCCAAGCGAATGCAGCGCTGAGGAATCCTTGCATTCCTACCTGCTTGATCTTGGAGTGAATACCATGATACACAAAGCGCAATCTGACTTCGCTCAGGTGTATCATCAAAGCAAAAAGGACAATAAGAAACAGTTTGTATTCATCGACAACGAGGAGTGGACAGAAAAAAGCCTGCTTTGCAAACAGCTTGAAGACTTGCAAAAAGAGGATTCGGATTTGCGAATTATTTTGCTTAGAAGAAGAAATACGCCTCCTCAGACGCCCTTAAACTCACAAGACTCATCAGTGCTTCGCTTCCCGATCAGAAAAAAAGAATTAATCAATGTCCTGAATCAAGATCTTGTTGCTGATTTGGACAAATAACAAACAATCGAAAAACCAAAAGAACAAGTTTCTTTTTACGGTACTGGTGGCAGAGGATAACGCGATTAACAGTAAGCTGGTGAGGTTGCAACTTTTAGCCCTTGGTCACACACCTGTAATTGTTTCCGGCGTGCAGGCGTTACTGGATGAGATCCACGCAGTAAACTACGATCTCATCTTCATGGATTGCCAAATGCCGGTCATGGATGGATCTGAAGCGACGCGTCGCATTCGTTGTTCATAAAGACAGAAAAACGCCACCATTTCTGCAATCACAGCTGCTGTCAGTGATGAAGACCGTAAAAAATGCATCGAGTCAGGCATGAACGGTTTTATTAACCAAACCCCTCGAAATGAATAGACTCAATCTAGTTCTCAACAAAGCTTCCATTGGCCTTGATCAAAGAGAGGTAGAGAGTTTTCATCCCGATCAATAGCTATCCTGACTGCCCAGCGAACTTGTATCTATCACCTAAAAAAATAAAATATCTCCCTGCACCTGATTCAGCTTTCCATGAAACACCATTGAGCGTTTCTAATCTGCTCATTGACGCGGAGGCAGTGTTTAAACATCAGAATTTTTCCACGGACCTGTAATGGCAATGGTGATTCCTGGGCGTTGGATATTGACAAAAAGCGTGGGATGGTTGGGTGCAAAAGTGACCCCGCAAAGCTCGGAGTTTCCAACGTAACTTGATCTTGCAAGCGTGTAAATTTTTCCGGCAGGTGTGATGCCCCGCAGGTATTGTTCCTTCGCGCCATCTTCACTCAGCACAATGTCGCCCCAGGGAGCCACCGTCAGGTTGTCACCATATTCCAAAAGTTGACTGTTGTTGGGTTCCAGATAAAGCATGACTTTACCGGGATGATTCAGCTCTTTCTTTGTTCCTTCATAGGGGCTTGGTTCGTAGATGAAGATCTGACCCGATTTGGCAATACCTCCGCTGGTGCAGGCAAAATAGATGCGATTGTTGCCGTACCACATCCCTTCACCACGAGCAAAAATCGCAGCACCTGCCTTGTAGGCATTTTCGCGTAATTTGTCACACGGATTCTCGGTGTCCTCCAGATCCATCCATTCGACTTCCATGGATTGTTCGACAGGAAACCGTGGCTGCCCCTTGTCCGGCCAATTTCGAGTATCGCAACTTGTTTTGTCTTTAATAACCATGGCTTGCAGTTTGCCACCTGCCTTGAGGTTTTCAGGTTCCTTTGGGATGAACCGTGTGATCAAGCCATCATTTCTATCTTCTGTTTGGTAAACGATTCCAGATGCCGGATCGACAGCGACTGCTTCGTGATTGAATCTTCCCATGTCTTTCAGAGGCACAGGATCGACTAGGCCGATCTTGCTAGTCGCTGGCACTTCGAAATTGTATCCGTGGTCGAATTCCCGATGTTCATCGGATTTGGAGACCGTTTCTTCGCAAGTGATCCACGTGCCCCAGGGAGTGGGACCACCTGCGCAATTGCGCTCGGTACCGGCGAGGCTCAGGAATTGTTTCTCTACACGTCGTGTTTTTGTATCGTAGACAATATTAGTCGTTCCTCCTAATTGTGGACGTGTACCATGACCTCGATCGTACAGCTTCTTTGGGTCCAGTTTACCAAGGTTTTCATTCAGGATACCATAAGGTCCATCGAAGGTTTGACTGTCTGATAGTTCGTGATTCCGAACCAGTATCACCTTGTCATCCTTGGAAGCAAAAGCAGCCATGCCATCCGGCGCGCCCGGAGTTTTCAATCCGTCCGACATGGTGTCCCCTGTGACGGAGAGTACCGTGTAGGAAAAACCTTCGGGTAGATCTAAAAGCCTTTTTGGATCTGCGATTAAATCGCCGTATTTTGTCTCCTGACTTTGATATGGCTGGCTGACCTTGGGTTGCTTACTCGCACCTTGCGTATTGGCTGTGAGTTCGAGATGTTTTTGAAATCCCAGGAATCCTGCAGCGGTCATTCCCGCTGATTGTAAAAAATTTCGGCGTGTGTGCTTCATTTTGTCAAAATTTGTAAAACGAGATTTAAATTAAGTATGATCAAGGTAACGAATAAGTAACAAACAAGTATCAATAGGGCGAAAATCAATCGGTTTGTATTGCCCCGGCATTATTCACATCAAGTTTGCACCAGCTTCAGCAAGTTCGCTTCTTTCCCCGCGATTCAAGGAAACGTGAGCGGCAAAAGGTTGGCCTTTCAATTTGTTTCTTGTGTAAACCAAACCGTTGCTGCGATTGTCCACATAGGGATTGTCAATTTGTGCGGGATCTCCAATCAAAACCAATTTGGATCCCTGTGACATGCGGGTCACGACTGTTTTGGCTTCCAGGGGGGTGAGTTGCTGGGCTTCATCAAGGACGAAATACCGGTTTGGGATGGATCTTCCCCTGATAAAGCATAAGGCTTCAATTTCGAGCAAACCCTGTTCAATGAGCGATGCCTGCCATTGACGTCCAGTCAGTTGGGAAGATCTATCTTTTTTTTGCTTTCGTTTATCCTTCCCAGACGAATCGGGTCTCAAAAGAATTTCAAGTGCGTCATGAATGGGTTGTAACCAGGGATCCATCTTTTCTCCCATCGTTCCCGGTAGAAATCCGATATCTTTTCCCATGGTCACGACGGGGCGACTGACGGTCATTCCGGCCTGGTGATCGTTCAAAGTGAGATGAAGACCGGCCGCCATGGCCAACAAGGTTTTGCCGGTACCCGCCTGACCGTAGCAGGTCACCAGTTTGATGGATGGATCCAGCAGCGCATCCAAATAGCATTGTTGTTCCAGATTGCGGGCAATGAGTTTCATTCCCCTTGGAATATTGATTGTGTTGGGCGATTTTAAGTGATGCAAAGCCCCATTTGAATCCAACCTTGCAGGCATTGTTTTGCCGGTTTCGGTTCTAAGCAGGGCATACTGATTACAGCACATCTTGCTGAGAGTGGAATCCTCGGGAAGGAAAAGCATGCCCGAGCTTGCAAATCGTTGTAATTCCGAATCTTTAACAGTGACATGCGGGATTCCGTATCGTGAGATTTCTTTGGGAGAAACCTTGTCATTGAGATAATCCTCGCAGGAAATTCCCAGGGTTTTCGCTTTCAGTTGTAGATTGAGGTCTTTGGTGACCAGGACAACCGGGGCGGAATTATGTTCCATGACCAACAGGGTGCAGGCCAATATTCTGTGGTCGATGCGGTCCCATTCGGTAAATACACGTTTCAATCTTCGGATGGCCTGGGACTTTGAATCTGCCACATCGCTGATGACGATGCGCAGACTGCCACCCCCTGCGGTCGGGATGCCCGAGGTAATCTGGTTGGAACTGGTCTCAAACAATCTTACTAGTGTTCGGTGTACCTCTCTTGCGTTGGCGCCTCGATCGGAAGGTTCATTTTTAAATCGGTCCAGCTCCGTTAAAACCTCCACCGGAATGCAGACATGGTTGTCGTCGAAACGGCTAATGCACGATGGGTCATGCAACAATACATTGGTATCCAGTATGAAATTTTTCGCGATTTTGGAAGGAGCGAGCAGTCCCTTGCAGTTTTTGGGCGACTTGCGTTTCGTGAAAGAATTAGATATCGGTTGTTTTGAATCCTGCCTGAGGTTGGTTTCCTTCTCAAATAGGCTAGGGCCTTCGGTAGCTTGGTCCGATATCATCGCGTAGGTATAAGTTTATTTTGACAAAGGGCAAGCTAATGCATAATCGTCCATCTGACAAACAATGAAGGTCTCGGTTTACAGAATTGTAACAATCTGATGATTCGATCATCCTCTACTCCAATAACCAAATGCCCAGAGATTCAAGAAAATCAGTCATCCAGGTTCTTGAATTGGCAGCTTATGGCCATCTTCCGCAGGAACTCATTGAGGGAGAAAATGTGCCGGACGTTTCCATTTACCATGACCTGATTGATCACGGTTATCTCATGGGGACGATTTTGAGCGACGGGCGTAGGCCTTATTTCATCGAGAGCTGTCATATCACTGCGAAGGGTCGCGAATACTTGATGCACTTAAAAAGAGAAGTCCGCTTACAACCGCTTTCCTGGACTTGGTATATTAAGCCATTACTGATTGGGTTTTTGGCTGGAGCAGCAATTGGAATTACTCTCTTCATGATCTTGATTCGAGCCAATGGATTGCCAATTTGGTTGAAGTAGGAATGTCCCACAGCCGGATCCCTTATCCGCGTTGCGTGTTTGCGAAAGGGAGTTGCTTGTTGGGGATTCATTGAGGTCTCATTTGTGCGCGTGAGTTAAAAGATATGGGAAATGTTACATCCCGTATGTTTCGCCTCGATTTAACCTCGGTTTCCTATCAGACTAACTCCCTTAATAATCCACATGATGGAATTCGTCACAACATCCAGCTGCTTATCAAGAATGTTTTCAAGGATCAAGAGTCTGTTTATTGCGTGCTTGATGGCCTTTGCCACATTTGCTTTCGCTGAGGGAGTTGACTCAAAAATTTATCTTCAGGAGACGGTTGATGAATTGTCCAAGAAATGGCCGCATAACCGTACGATTCGAATCGTCTGTCACGGACACAGCGTTCCAGCTGGTTTCTTCAAAACCCCGAAAGTGGATACGTTCAATGCTTATCCACATCTCTTGCACGTTGGATTGAAAGAGCGATTTCCACATGCAGTCATCAACGTAATCGTCACTGCCATAGGCGGTGAAAACTCAGTGCGAGGGGCAGAACGATTTGAAGCGGAAGTGCTCACACATCGTCCCGACATTCTCTTGATCGACTATGCATTGAATGATCGCGGTGTGGGTCTGGAAAAAGCCAGAGACGCCTGGGTTTCAATGATTCAACAAGCGCAGAGCCGGAATATCAGAGTGATCCTTCTGACACCTACCGGTGATCATCGAGCAGAGTTGAACGATCCAGATGATCCCTTGAACCAGCATGCGGCACAGATTCGCAAGCTAGCCCGCGATTACGAGGTAGGTCTCGTCGATAGTTTTCAGCTTTTCAAAGATTACATTGAGGCAGGTAATTCGTTGGACGACCTTATGTCGCAGGTGAACCATCCGAATCGAAAGGGTCATGACCTTGTGACAGTTGCTTTGCTCGATTGGTTTTCGGTGGATGAAAAAAACTAAGGGCATTTGCCATTTCTATTTTTAGATTGCATTGAAAGCGTCATCGACTCTTTCATCTTCACATGTTCAATCACTTTTCCATTCCACGGTTGATTTGTGCTTTAGTGGTGTATTTGTTCGCTGCAGGTAGTCAGGCGGAATCCCCAAGAGCCAAAAACACGGATCGAACCAACTACCTCATTTTCATTGCCGATGATCACGGCATGGGGGATTTGGGTTGTTATGGCAATCCGGCCATTCGCACTCCCAACATCGATCAGCTTGCCACAGAAGGGATGCGATTTGATCGGGCCTTTCTCACGATTTCCAGTTGCAGCCCGAGTCGATGCAGCATTCTGACCGGACGTTATCCGCACAACACAGGTGCAGAAGATTTGCACATGCCCCTGCCAGCGGATCAGAGATCTGTGGCCAGTTACCTGACACCGGCTGGATACGAGTGTGTCTCTGTTGGAAAATGGCATCTGGGCAAGGACGAGAAACGGCACTGGGACAAAGTCGTCGAGTGTCCGGCGGATGCGATGGCGGATCGCTGTGTGAAGGTCATACGGGAACGGGATCAGGAGAAACCTTTCTTTTATTGGTTTGCTTCGATTGACCCACACCGCGGCTACCAGGAGGGAACCATTCAGAAACCTCATGATCCGAACGAAGTGATCGTGCCTCCTTATCTGCCGGACCACCCGAAAATCCGTAAGGAAATCGCGCTTTATTACGATGAAATTGCGCGCTTTGATCAGCAGATCGGTCGTATCCGTGCTGCACTGGAAAAGCAGGGGGCATGGGATAATACGCTGGTCATTTACATGAGTGACAACGGGATGCCATTCCCGAGGGCCAAAACCACTTTATACGATAGTGGAATTCGCACTCCGTTCATCGCGCGCTTGCCGGGCAAGGTTCCTGCCCGCTCTCAGAGTCAGTCACTCATCAGTGTTGTGGACCTGATCCCAACTGTTCTGGATCTGGCGGGCATCGAGCAAACGACCATGCAGGGACGCAGCTTTGTGGATGTGTTGAAAAATCCAGCAACCCGGCATCGTGACCATGTGTTTGCCGAAGCCAACTGGCATGATTTTGAGCATTTCAGTCGAGCCGTACGTAGCGATCGATTTAAACTGATCCGTCACTATTACTGGGATACGCCCCTGTGGAATTCAGTAGACTCCATCAACAGCATCACCTGGCAGGGCATGTTGGAGGCTCGAGACAAGAAGGCATTGACGCCATCACAATCCTTTCTTTTCGAACCTGTCAGGCCATATGAGGAATTTTTTGTGACGGACACTGATGCAGATGAGTTAGTCAATCAAATCGAAGTGAAGGAATGGCAATCAGAAATCAACCGCTTGCGTGCTGCTTTGGATGAATGGAGGATCGACACTCAGGATCATTTACCGGAAACAAGGCGATTGGATGGGTGGACTCGTGATGGATTACCCTTACCGCACAACCAACCCTGGTATGATCGTTACATCAAACAGGGCCGAAAAAATTCCTTCGAGAAATTTTAGGAATCAAGCAGCTGATGGATCCATCTTCGCATTGAACGCCACTTGGATGAATGGCCCTTTAAAGCTTGTATGGTTCGGCAAAAATATTTATTTTTTTAGTTCCACCTATCCAAAAAACAGTTATGGAAAATACACCCTATTTCCGATCCCGCCTTTTCAGGTCCGCTTTCACTCTCATTGAGTTATTAGTTGTCATCGCGATTATTGCCATCCTTGCAGGCATGTTGTTGCCTGCTCTGTCACGGGCCAAAGAAAAAGGTAAACAAACAAAATGCCTGAGCAACATGCGCAATGTCGGACTTTCGCTGCAGATGTATCTGGTGGATTTCAACAAATATCCGGGTCACTACTATGTTCCCAATGGCGAAATTGTGTATCCGCCCAGATTACTTCCGGGTCTCTCCAGTAATCTTCAGGTGTGGAATTGCCCCAGCGAAAAGCCAAAGTACTATTATACCAATCGAGTGAATCGGGCCACGGGTGCCGAGGGTGGTCCCATGAAACTCACTCCCAACACCGGTTTCTGCTACGGCTATAACGACTGGGGTGGTATCAACGAATTCGTCAAACCTTATCAGGGACTTGGTGCTGACTTGCAGCCTAACGGTAAGGAACCCTGGAATCGTGAGCCTGCCGAATCCTTCGTCAAGGCGCCATCCGACATGATTGTGATCGCTGACAGTCGATCGGATGCTCGATGGGATTCTGCCATCGACCCTGCCGATCGTGCCCCCGCAGGGGATCAAGCTGCCGAATGGCCTTCGCGAAGGCACAGTGGTGGTGCCAACTTCAGTTTTGCCGATGGACATGCCGAGTACGGTGCACAGGAAAAGATGGTGTCCCGTGATCCCAACGTCCGCCGAAGATGGAACGCAGATAACCAGCCTCATCTGGATCAGTCTCCCAATTAGACTGAACAATGCGGGGGCGGTTGGAGTTTTATCTTTCTCCCGATCCATCTTCAATTCCCGAGGCACTTAAGTCGTCAATTGACGGATTTGCATTTGCTCGAGCCCGGCTGACTCCATTGGCCTGACCCAATTTCTATGTTTGCAACATCAGACCTTTCATGGGGAAGTGGGTGGTCTGCTGAGCCCAATCCCTTCTTGTCAGCAAAAAACAATCGGTTCACAGCTGAAATGAAATCTCAAAAAGCCATTTGAATTTTGGGTGTCAGAACGGCATAACTAAACCTAATGCATCATTTCAGGTATGCCAAAGGCCAACTCTATTGTGAGGATGTTCCCGTTAGCGAGCTTGTTAGTCAACACGGAAGCCCTCTGTACATCTACTCGAGCAAGACGCTTGTCGATCATTACTCCAGACTGGATCACGCTTTGTCGGATCTCGATCATCTGATCTGCTACGCGGTCAAAGCCAATTCCAATCTTGGTATCCTCAACACACTTGCCAAGCAGGGCAGCGGGTATGATACCGTGAGCGAAGGAGAGCTCATGCGCGTTCAATCGGCAGGAGGTCGAATGGATCAATGTGTCTTTGCGGGTGTTGGCAAAACGGAGCAGGAAATAGAATTCGCCCTTCGTAAAGGTATCTATTCCTTCAACGTGGAAAGCATTCCTGAGCTTGAGCGCATTGATCGTATCGCGGGACGTCTGAAAAAGATCGCCCCGATTTCTGTGCGTGTGAATCCAAATGTGGATGCCAAAACGCATGCCAAGATCACGACCGGTACTTATGAAAACAAGTTCGGCATTGCCTTCGAGGAGGTAGAGGCACTTTACGCGCGCATCGCCAGAATGAAGCACCTCGAGATCAAGGGTGTTCAAATGCATATCGGTTCTCAATTGACCCAGGTCAAACCTTTCGTGGATGCGGTTCGCAAGATGCTGCCCTTGATCAAGCGTCTACAGGCTTCGTACGATCTCAAATTTTTCAGTATCGGCGGTGGGCTGGGCATTGTTTATGATCCCGCCCTCGCCAGCGGTACGGCCAAGTGGTGGAAAAGTTCGGAGGCAAAAGGAATCCTGACGCCTGAAACCTATGCTCAGAAATTGGTGCCACTATTGAAACCTCTGGGATTGCGCATCCTTCTGGAACCCGGACGATTCATTGCGGGTAATGCCGGGATTCTTGTCACTCGTGTGGAATACGTGAAAAACACGGGGCAAAAACATTTCGTGATCGTGGACGCTGCCATGAACGATCTGATCCGACCGTCCTTTTATGAAGCCTTTCATGAGATCGTGCCGCTTAAGCGCAAAAGAGGAAAATCCATTGCAACGGATGTGGTCGGTCCCATTTGTGAGTCTGGAGATACCTTCTGCAAAAACAGACTCTTGCCCCCTGTGAAGGAAGGTGATCACCTGGCATTGCTGAGCGCAGGTGCCTACGCGTTCACAATGGCATCCAACTACAACACGCGCCCCATGCCAGCAGAAGTGCTTGTGCAGGGTGCAGAACATGTCGTCATCCGAAAACGACAACAGACGCGATCCCTGTTCCGGGGCGAGAGCCTTCCTGAATGGTAAATTGTTTTTCTGCCATCAAGCAGGCTTATTGCGCGGAGCTCGTTTGATGGTTTCTTCCCTGAGGTGTCCTTGAATACTGAAGCTCAAAATATGGAACAGGGTGCCGAACGCATCTTGCCTGTTGGCAGTCAAGCTGACTGGCCTCTGAAACCTGGAATCACCTTCTTGAATCATGGTTCCTTCGGTAGCTGTCCCTTACCTGTTCTGGCTTATCAGCAGGAGATGCGGGATCGACTGGAAAAACAGCCGGTTCAATTTTTTGTGCGGGATCTGGAACGTCTTTGGGATGATGCCTTGTCCCGACTGGCTCAATTTCTGGGCACTCAATTTGATCAATTGACCTTTGTCCCGAACGCCACGCACGGGGTGAACGCGGTCCTGCGATCACTGGATCTTGAGGCAGGGGACGAATTGCTCGTCACAGATCATGAATACAATGCATGTCGTAATGCCTTGGATTTTGTGGCGGGACGGGCGGGAGCCAAGGTCGTCGTGGCAGCGCTGAAAATTCCAGTGCAGCAGCCTTCTGATTGGGTCGCAGCACTATTGGAAAAGATCACTCCGCGGACAAAAACGCTGCTCATTGATCATGTCACCAGTCCCACTGGCATTGTCTTGCCAATGGAAAAAATCATCGCTGAAATGAAGGCCAGAGGCATTCGGGTGCTGGTTGATGGTGCGCATGCGCCGGGCATGATTCCATTGAACCTGGATGCATTGGGAGCCGATTTTTATACCGGTAATTGCCATAAATGGCTTTGCGCTCCCAAGGGTGCAGGGTTTCTTTTTGTTCGAAAAGAACTTCAGAAAAACATCAGACCTTTGGCCATCAGTCATGGCGCCAATGCGACCCGCAAGGATCGATCTCGATTTCATCTCGAGTTTGGATGGACGGGCACAGCTGATCCTTCTGCCTGTCTTTCAGTGCCGGTTGCGATTGATTGGATGTCCAATCAAATGCCAGGTGGGTGGAGTGCCATCATGCAGCGCAACAGGGGATTAGCTCTTTCAGCGCGCACGATGTTGAGCGTGCAGCTGGGATGGAATCTTCTGGCTCCAGATTCCATGATTGGTTCGATGGCGGCAATCGAAATGCCAGACAGCACCGCACCCGCCCCATTGACGACCCCTCTCTACTCGGACCCATATCAGGATACTTTATGGAAGGAGCATCAAGTGGAAGTTCCCATTGTTCCATGGCCGGCTCCGCCCAAGCGATTGATTCGTATTTCTGCTCAGCTTTACAACCAGACTGAAAATTATATAAGGCTTATCAGCGCGCTCAAGGCGAGCTTTCATTGAGTCATTCGACTTCCCACAATATTATGACACCAAAAGCACAAAAAGGTTGATAAAACCAAGGAATTAAACACAATAACGAGCTCACGGGAGTCGTATCGGGTTTGTAAAACCGGTTCGTTTGAACCCCATACATCAAAAACAAACATCAACATAATATGGCAAAACCACTAACTAAATCACAGATCGCGACAACCATCGCCGAAGAACACGGTTTGACCAAAAAAACCGCCACTGAAATCCTGGACCAGATTGCGCAGCTTTCTTACAAGCATGCCAAGGATGGATTCACCCTTCCTGGAATTGGCAAGTTGGTTTTGGTCGCCCGTAAGGCTCGTACCGGTCGTAACCCGCAGACAGGGGAAGCTATTAAAATCCCTGCCAAAAAAGTTGTAAAATTCCGAGTGGCAAAAGCCTGCAAAGACGCTGTCATTCCCGTAAAGAAAAAGAAGTAAGCGTTTCCTAATCGCGAGACCTTTTCTCATCAGGCGCTTCGATCTTTCGAAGCGCCTTTTTTCTTTCTGGTCACATCAGATTATGTCACAACGTTCTGCATGAAAATTGGTGTCGTTGGCTGTGGCGCTCTCGGGAGTTATTATGGCGGGTTGCTCTGCAAGGCCGGGCACGAAACTCATTTTTTATTGAGATCAGATTACGACACCGTTCAAAAGCAGGGCGTGTCCATCGAAAGTCCCAATGGAGATTTTCGCTTCCACCCTCACGCGCACAACGATCCCTCGGAAATAGGTGCGTGTGATCTTGTGGTCATCGGGCTCAAAACAACTGCGAATCATGCTTTCTCGCATTTGCTTCCCCCTTTGGTCAGTTCCAGAACAAGCCTCCTGACATTGCAGAATGGACTCGGGAATGAGGAGGCTCTGGAAGCGCTGTTTCCAGACAACACGATCCTTGGTGGGCTCTGCTTCGTCTGTCTCAACCGGATCGAGCCAGGCAGGATCCGTCACATGGATCACGGATTGATCATGATGGGTGCCTATCAAGACATCTCTTCTGCGAGGGCATTGGAATGCGTGGAAGTATTTGATCAAGCCGGCATTCCCTGCCGCTACACGGATCATCTGGCAAAAGCGCACTGGGAAAAGTTGATGTGGAACATTCCCTTCAACGGACTGGGAGTGGCTGGATCATTGGGGCATGATGGATTCATCGTGGCACCCAGTGAACTGGGCAGTTTGCCTTCATCTGACTGCATGGATGCCAATGCGCTTCTTGGTGACGCTGAATGGGAGGCCCGAGTGCGCGGATTGATGCGCGAGGTTGCTTCCGTGGCCAATGAGCTGGGTTTGTCTGTGAATACGGATCTCGAATCAAAACTGATCGCGCGTACTCGAACCATGGGCCCCTACAAAGCCTCCACCATTATTGACTTTGAAAGAGGCGATCCCCTGGAGATGAATAGTCTTTTTCTGGAGCCACTAAAACAGGCCAAGGAAGCTGGCATCGAGACCCCTTTGTTGGAGCGGTTGACACTGATTCTTGCCGAACTTCAGGGCCGTCAGGATCGTTCCAAATAAACGTGGCTTGTCAGGATACCTTCAAGGCCGTATCAAGTGCGTATGAGCATTCGAACTAGATTCGCCCCAAGCCCAACAGGCTACCTCCATATCGGTGGGGCACGGACCGCCCTTTTTAACTGGCTTTATGCCCGACACCATGGTGGCACGTTTGTCCTGCGGATTGAAGACACGGACGATGCCCGCAACACTCAGGAAGCGGTCGAAGTCATCTTGTCGAGCATGCAGTGGCTCGGGCTGGACTGGGATGAGGGACCGACGAGTGGCGATGTTTCGTCTGCGCCCAAAGGGGATCGAGGTCCTTATTTCCAATCGCAACGTCGGGATCTTTACCAATCGTATGTTGAAAAGTTGCTTTCCAGTGACAAGGCCTACGAGCACGAAGGTGCCATCAAATTTCGAATGACCCGCGAGCCGGTGGTGATTCCTGACTTGGTTTGTGGTGATGTGACCCGTCATCTCACTGACCGTGAAGAAGCTGATCCTGACTTTGTGATTGTCCGCTCCGATGGCAAACCTGTGTTCCATCTGGTCAATGTGATTGATGACCTTGAAATGGGTATCACCCACGTGATTCGAGGAGAAGATCATCTCTCGAATACCTCCAGGCATATTGCCTTGTATCAGGCATTGGGTGCGGATTGCCCTCAATTTGCACATATTCCGCTGATTCTCAACGGAGATGGATCCAAGATGAGCAAGCGCGATCTTGGGGCATCGATGACCACTTACATGGAGGAAGGGTTTGTTTCAGAGGCTGTGGTCAATTATCTCTGCCTGCTGGGATGGTCTCCCAAGGATGATCGGCAGAAAATGGACCTCAACGAAGTAATCGAGCTGTTTGATCTGCCCCAGATCCTGCGGCACAACGCTCGGTTTGACATGGACAAACTGGTTTCGCTGAACGGACAATACCTGGCTGAATTAAGCGCGGATCAGTATCGTGGACTGGCGATTCCGGCCCTGAAAAAAGCGGGGGTACACACCGACGATTTTACAAGCGATTACCTGCATGCAGCGATTGATTCAACCGTAGGTAAATTCAAGCAGATGTCAGAGATCGGAGACTATGCGGGATTTTATTTCAAAAAGCTGGAAGACATGGAGTGGGATGCGGAGGCTGCAGGAAAGCAATTGATTCCCGAAAACCATGCGCTTGTGTCTGCCTTGCGTGCTGCCTTTGTGGCTGAAGAATCCTTCGTTGCGGCCAATATTCAAGCGGCTTTCAAATCAACCGCGAAGGCTCTCGGGGTCAAGGTAGGTGCATTGATTCATCCCCTTCGCCTTGCCTGCACCGGGCAATCAAATGGCCCCAGCCTTTATCACCTTGTGGAAATTCTCGGGAAGGATCGTGTGCTGGCGTCGATCGATCAGGCGCTCAGCCGGATGAAGCCGAACGATTGAGGAATCTCCCTCTGCACATGTTTGACCCGATACCCAGATGAAATCTTTGAAGATCTACGAATACAAAAATTGT
>ERZ802830.1766-NODE-1766-length-20292-cov-8.00035_pt1 | contig 20292 bp, 17 predicted proteins | sample MGYA00345654_ERZ802830 | MGnify/ENA primary metagenome ERZ802830 (study PRJEB30503, sample SAMEA104212375) | marine metagenome | biome: Westerlies Biome; feature: [SRF] surface water layer (ENVO:00010504) within the epipelagic zone...; material: water...
TTTTGTCCTTCTCTATCCCGAGAATCACTTTTCCTTTTTCATACGCCTCTGGATACCCTTTCGATACAGCCATCACTGTAGCTGCCGTGTCTGGTGTTACTTCCAATTCTACTTCGTGCAAACGCTTTTCCTGCACTGCTTTGAAAATTGTTACTAAATCGTTTTTAACCCGTGGAATAACCACCTCGGTTTCTGGGTCGCCCATACGGACATTGTACTCGATAACTTTAGGCTCTCCTGCTACTTTGATCAGACCTATAAAAATAAACCCCTGATAAGGAATACTGTCTTTTTGAAGGCCCTCGATCGTAGGTCGGACAATTCGATTTTCAATTTTTTCTTTGAACAAATCGTCCACAAAGGGTACGGGTGAAATGGCGCCCATACCTCCCGTGTTCAGCCCTGTATCTCCCTCACCGATACGCTTGTAATCTTTTGCCATGGGAAGAGTGATGTAGTTTTTCCCATCGGTCAAAACAAAACAGGAAAGTTCTATCCCACTTAAAAATTCTTCGATAACGACCTTGCTTGAAGCCTTACCAAATTTACTTTCCAAAAGCATCTGTCGCAGTTCTTTTTTTGCTTCTTGGAGGTCGTCCAAAATGAGCACCCCTTTTCCGGCTGCAAGTCCATCTGCTTTTAAAACATAGGGTGGGTGGCTTTCTTCTAAGTACGCTTCGCCTTCTCCAACCGTTTCGGCGGTAAATTCAGCATAGGCAGCCGTAGGAATGTCATGCCGATTCATAAATGCCTTAGCAAAAGCCTTACTTCCCTCTAGAGTGGCTGCTTCTTTTTGCGGTCCAATGACACCTACCTGAGCCAACAGAGGGTCTTGTAAAAAGAAGTCGTGTATACCCAAAACTAGGGGGTCTTCAGGCCCTACAACCACCAGGTCGATCTGGTGTTCTAGGACAGCGGCTTTGAGGCCTTCAAAATCGGAAACACCTAGTGGAAGATTTGTAGCACAGCTAGCAGTTCCAGCATTTCCAGGAGCCGCAAAAAGATTTTTACACTGTGCACTTTGATTTAATTTCCAACATAAGGTGTGCTCTCTTCCTCCACCTCCGATGACCAATATATTCATGCTCGTTTGTTTGTTTTTGCAAAGATAATGGCTTCCTGCTTTGCGATGGGTTTATTCGTTTAAAAAACGGAGGATTTCTTTTTTGAACTTTTCAACAAAAGGATGATGCGCTTGGTTGGGTTCAGGAAATGTAGATTCCCACTGATCTAAGTCCCTTGAATTTACAATTGGAAAAAACGATTCCATTCCTTCTAAGCGGCTCTTCTGATTCGGATGTTCGAGGCCGTCGGACAAAAATATGACCGGCGTACCAAAAGCTACGGCCGGGAGAGCGGTGTGAATTCGAGACGTGATTACCAAACGCGCAGTTGCAATTGCTTTGAGTTGTTGTTTTGCTGCATCTATTCGCGCCTCTTCGGAAAAAACAATGGGATCTCGCAGCTGAGAATTGTAATGAATCTCTTCGCTTTGAGGGACAAGAAAATTTTGCAGCCGACTGATCGCTTTGGAATAGCGCTTTTTTTTGAACGGTTTTTTAAGCACTTGAATGCCTTTCTTTAAAAATCCTTTTGGGTCAGGGTCGTTTTCTGGGTTCAGCCGTTCCATAGGGCTAATCACATATATCCCGTTGCGTTTTTGATTTTTTTCAACATAGTCGGTCCGGTTTAAAGAGAGTGTAAGGCAGGCGGAAAAATATGTCTCAATTCCATATCCTTGAAGTAAATTCTGTGTATAAAAATCTCGGCAACCTATGGGTTGGTGTTTTTTTAAATACGCAACTCCTTCCGCGGTTAACATCTCCCTTCTCGCAGTTGGATTGAGATGAAATGAGGTGAAAAGAGGGAGAATTTTGTCTGAAGGGGGCCAATTTTTTGGACTTTCCATAAACCAGCCGTTCATGACCAGACGAATTTGGGGTCCTGTATAATCGTGAAGCTGATCTCGATCTAATGGCTGAATTTTTTCATCTTTAAGCCACTGTGCCGCTGCCAGGCTTTGGATAAAGTCTCCCAAATTATCCGAATGAGGATAGGCCAAAACACCAAAGGTTTTATCCATCGTTTTCCTTTTGCTTTAGGCTTGTTTCAAAGGCTTTTTTTCTTCTAGTCATAGGGTAGTACTCCTTGATTCGCTGTCGTGCCTTTACTCCCAACTCTGTCTTTTCAAAACTAAAAAAAGAGGCGATCTCTTTAATGGGTGTGGTGGAGTCGAATAAAAACCCTGTGTCTCCAATAGCGTCTGGGATTCCAAAAACCTTTTTGCCAATTGGGATACATTCACAGAGCATGGCCTCACACAAAACATTGGGAAGGCCTTCAATTTGCGAGCCTTGAAAATAGTACGTGTGTGACCCATAAAGTGTTTGTAAGGCTCCCCGAGTTTGTTTTCCTAAAAGTGTCACGTTTTTAGGATAAATATCCATTGGTTCAGCTGTTTTTTCCATTCCCGCCAGGGTAAATTTAAAATCGGGTAATGCTTTTGCCATCTCGATAAACAAAGGAATTCCTTTTCTTTCAAAAGTGCGTTGATCAGAAATATTGGCGACTGTGAGAACGGACTTGGGGGTTTTGGATTTGTTGCTTTTCCAAAAGTTTGAATCGTAGGCAGTAGGAACTTCTTTTATTTTTGTTTTTAAATAAGGCATAAAAAATTGTATTCCAGACTGTGCTCCCGAGTCTTTTTCCGCATTGGGACACCCTTCCGCTAAGCTTTTATGAACCACCCAAATTGCATTCGCTCGGGTGTAATTCCAGCGGGCAAGAGTTTGACGAAAATTCTTTTTTAAAAAAATCCCGTACTCTAAACGTTGACTTGCCACCGCATCATAACCGCCTACAATCAAAGTAAAAGGGGTTTTAAAAAAACGGGAAAAGAACAAAGGAATACTGCTGTGGTAATCATTAAACCAGCTGAAGCAGGCTTTGGACTGGGGAAGGTAAATCACGCTTAAAAGCACTTCTCGTATCCGATTCCAAAAAAAACGCAAAGGATCACTATAAGAGGGGGAGTGAATTACTAAAACCTGATACCCCATTTGTTCCAAGAGCGCAATGTCTTTGACAACAAAGGTGTTTTTGATGTTGCATACTAGGGTTATTTTTCCGGAATGCATCTTCACTTGTTTACTAAATAGGCTTCCAATATATCCGCAATCTTCCGATTGTCTGCAACTCGGGGGACTTTATTTTGCCCTCCCAGTTTGCCAATACTTTTCATATAATTTGTAAATCCCTCTTTGACCACTTCTCGAATTATCAACGGGCGTAAGACTTTTCCTACGATAAGGTCTTGATAATAAATATTTTTGGCTTGCATGGACTGGTCAATTTTTAAAGCAAACGCGTTTTTATCTTGAGGTGGAGTGTCAAATTCGATAAACCACTCGTGATAAGGAAGCCCTTCTTTGGGTTCAATTTGTGGGGCAACGGTAAACTCCCGGACACGAACGGGCTCCTCTTGCTGTTCAATTGCTTCTTTTAACGCCTGCTCTACTTCACTTACGATAACGTGTTCTCCAAAAGCGGAAATGAAATGTTTAATTCTCCCGCTGACGATTATGCGAAACGGATGGGTGCCAGTAAATTGTACGGTATCGCCAATATTATAGCGCCACAGTCCGGCTGTCGTAGAAATAATCATGACATAATTCACTCCTAGTTCAACTTCTGCCAAGCTGTGAACTGTAGGATGTTCGTCATAAAAGGTTTGTGCAACAATAAATTCATAGTAAATGCCATGATCCAAAAGCAATAACAACCCGGAATCCTCTTGCCGATCTTGATAGGCAAAAAACCCTTCTGATGCAGGATAAAATTCGATGCTTGCTGGTGTTCTACCGATGAGCTTTTCGAAAACCCCGCGGTAGGGTTCAAAGTTCACTCCCCCGTAAACAAAAAGTGAGAAGTTTGGAAAGAGCTCCCCTACGGATTTTCCGCTTTGTGCCGTCAATCGTTCAAAATACATTTGTACCCAAGAGGGAATTCCTCCAATGATGGTCATGTCTTCTTTTTGGGTTTCCCCTACAATAGCATCCACCTTGGTTTCCCAATCTTCAATGCAATTGGTCTCCCAACTGGGCATTCGGTTTTTCTGCAAATAGCCAGGGACGTAATGCGCGACAATACCCGATAAACGTCCCAGAGCTACCCCTTTGTAGTCTTCTAGTACTGGGCTGCCCTGAACAAAAATGTGCTTGCCTTTTACAACAGAGGTATTCCCCGAATGATGGATATAGTTCAACAGCGCTTCCCGAGCTGCTCGTATGTGCTGGGGCATCGAGGCTTTTGTGATAGGAATGTATTTTGCCCCCGATGTCGTTCCGCTGGATTTAGCATAATATAAAGGTCTTCCTTTCCACAATACATCTTTTTCGCCTTCCAATATCGCATCGATATAAGGTTTAAATCCTTCGTAATCTCGAACAGGTACTTCTTTTTGATAAGTCTTTAGGTCTCTAATTTTTTCGAAGTTGTGATCTTTCCCGAAGCGGGTTTGAGCACCTTGTTTTAAGAGTTCTACAAGGACCTTTTCTTGGGTTTCTAAAGGGGTTTTTATCCACTTCTCATTTTTAAGATGGGACCAAGCAGCATACAGTTTTGCGCCCAGAGCTTTGATCATTCCTCAGAAAAATTAAAAAAGTTTTCCGGGTTCATCGGGTACCCGTCCATCCACAATTCAAAATGGAGGTGAAACCCAGTTGAAAGTTCGCCTGTGTTTCCAGCAGTAGCAATAACTTCGCCACTTAGGACAGATTCGCCCTGTTTTTTGGTCAAAGTGGCATTGTGTTTATATACAGATAACATCCCTAAACTGTGTTCTAATATGATTACAAATCCGGTCTCTGCAGTCCACTCTGAAAAGATGACAGTTCCGTCCGCTATGGCCATAATAGGGGTATTCTCTTCTACAACAATATCTACCGCGTAGTGTGACGCTTCTAAATCGAAAGGCTGAGAAATAGGTCCTAATGCGGGTGGAAACAAATAGTTGTTTGTTTGTGCCTTGTCGATAATTGCAGGGTTGTACTTGTCCTGTTGGAAGACAAATGCGCGAAGTAAGGAATCCTCCAAAATCGGCTGAATAAAAGATGGAGCTCCTTGGTTTTGGCTTTCTAATTCCTCTGTGGAAAAGTCTGAATCCTCAAAAGAAATGTCCTCTGATATGACTTTTCTAACTGAGTTTAAGTATTGAATATTTTGATTGTAAAGTGTAATCAAAGAGTCGGTTAAAAATAAATTTTGTACCGCTTTTTTTCTTAGTTCAGAAGAATCATACCCTGGAATATATTCTTTAAGTGGGGTGTAGGCTATTACAGAAAAAAAAAGGGTTCCTAAAACCCCAATCAAAAAGAATCCTACCAAAATCATTTTGAGTCGGGAAAGACGTATTTGGGTCTGCTCTTCAAAAGTCTCTTCATCGATGATCATCACCAAATAAGGATTTAAAAGCTTTCGTAGGAGTCTTCTTATCTTTTTTTCTTCTTTTGCCATTACAACCCAAATATAAGCAATCCTTAAGTGCATAAAAGACTCCACTACAGATTTCATGTTTAGAAACTAAATATTTCTGTACATTTGTTTTTAAATAAGACAAATCATGTTGATTTTAACATTTTTAGGTATGATCGGAGCACCACAAATTATCTTAATTATCGCTGTAGTTCTCTTGCTCTTTGGAGGGCGTAAAATTCCAGAACTAATGAAGGGGTTAGGTAGCGGAATTAAAGAATTCAAAAACGCCACCAAAGAAGATGAAACTCCAAAAGTTGATAAGGAGAAAAAAGACTAGTTACTTTCCTTAAAAGTACTAAGTATAGTGTTGAGTTCAAACATGTATTCACGCTTGCTTACTGAAGGTGCAAAAGCAAAGCCTTCTAACACGATCCACCTTTTTTTAATGCTGTCCCGAAGCATGTAGTTCACAAAAGGACCTGCCATAAAGTCATTTGCAACTTCCCATGTCCCTTTGGTTAGATATCCTTTTTTTCCATCTAAGGAAACGCTATAGAAATAGGGTCTAAACGCACGTTCCGTGATCAAGTAGCTTCCCTGTAATCGTCCTGGTACGTAGAGCTTTCCTATAGAATCGCGAATCGTTAAAATCTTTTCAGTAAAGCGTCCCTCCAGAGTTCCTTCAGGTAGGGTATAAGCAATAATGTTTAAATGTCCCTTTTGAATTTGTTTTTGAATCCAAACAAAATTGGTAGTATCTCGTACTGTTTTATACGCAGAAGGGTAGTTTAAATGAATTCCAAAACGGTTGTCTAAATTGGGTTCTGTCGTGGGAGACTTATTGATCCTTCGAAGTTTTTCTTTCCGTTCGTTTTCGGCCAAAGTTTGTCTTAAAAGTTGCGCATTTTCTTCAAACGAAAAAGCCTGTACCTCAGTGTCTTCTCCTGTTATAGAGGCCACGATTTGGGGTCGCGCAAACTGGTCTTTTGCCAGTTGAAATCTGGGGATAGAATCTTTTTGAAACCAAATGATGTTTCTGCTTTGACGGGCAAAACCCGTAAATGCTTTTGGATTTAAGTAGTCTATTGAATATTGTGGTTCGTCTAACGGTAAGCCTTCATAAATTACGCTCAACTGTTCTCGAACCGTTTTACCTAGATCCGCTTCCCAATCTGCTTTGGGCATCACTACAGTAACGTGATTTAAATTCCCGCTAGAGGTTGCAAAAAATGCTTGGGAACGATCGCTTTTAGAATTACATGAAAACGAAAGTACTGCAATAAGAATTAGACTGTGTTTTTTCATCTCTTTAAGATAAGGCGGCAATCCCAGGTAGCGTTTTCCCTTCCAGGCTCTCCAGCATGGCTCCTCCACCTGTACTAATGTAGCTCATTTTGGATTGCATACCAAACTGTTTTACAGCAGCGACAGAGTCTCCTCCACCGACCAATGAAAACGCCCCTTTTTGCGTAGCCTCTCCGATGGATTCTCCAACCGAAATAGTCCCCTTCCCGACATTAGAAAATTCAACAACCCCCCTCGGCCCAGCCCAAAGAATGGTTTTGCATTTTAAAATGAGTTCGTGAAATTTTGTGTTGCTTTTTGGCCCTGCATCCATTGCTTCCCACCCTTCGGGAATTTCCATAACATCAAAAATGTTTTGCTTGGCGTCATTGCTAAATGCATCGCCCGCCACAACATCCACAGGAAGGTGTATTTCTACTCCTTTTTGTTTTGCTTTTTCAAGTAATTCAAGGGCGTAATCGCAGTAGTCGGGTTCACAAATTGAGTTGCCTACTTTACCCCCAAGTGCTTTGGTAAACGTATACACCATTCCTCCGCCAATGAGCAAATGATCTACCTTATCCAATAAACTTTCGATAATGGTGATTTTTGAGGAAACCTTGGCACCTCCCAAAATGGCTAAAATCGGCGCTTCTCCGTTTTTCATTACTTTTTCAATGGCTAAAACTTCTTGTTCTAAAAGTTTTCCAAAACACTTTTCTTGAAAAAATTGAGCCATAATAGTCGTTGAGGCATGGGCTCGGTGTGCGGTTCCGAAGGCATCGTTTACATAAACCGTTCCCAATTTGGAAAGTTGTTCGGAAAAGGTGCGGTCTCCTGATGTTTCCTCAGGATGGTAGCGCAAGTTTTCCATCAATAAAACGCCTCCTACGGGTAAGGCCTCAGCGAGATCTTCTGCTTGTTTTCCAACACAGTTTTCAGAAAAAGAAACCGGGACCCCTAAAATTTCTTCTACAGTATTGGTGATGTTTTTTAAAGAGAGTTTGGGGTCTTTTCCTTTAGGTCTTCCCAAATGTGAGAGCAGTACACAACTTCCCCCGGCAGCTAGTATGTGCTGGATCGTCGGTTGGGCTGCTTCTATTCGGGTTCTGTCCGCTACTTCTAATTTTTCATTAAGTGGGACATTAAAATCAACACGAATTACCGCGCGCTGGTCTTTAAAATTGATCTGATCTAAGGTTCGCATTTTAGTTTTTTTCAAAAATACAATAAAGGGAGGGCGGTACAAGTCATTTTTTAAACTTCTCTAAAATTGTGCGGTAGGGAAACTGTATATTTACTCATGATTTGGTCTCACGTTATCGGGCAGGAGCGACTCAAAAAACAACTGGAATACCTTGTTTCTTCTGGTCAAGTCCCTCATGCACAGCTTTTTACTGGAATTTCAGGGTATGGCGCACTCCCTTTAGCGATCGAATTTGCTCTGGGCTTATTGAAATCTGACCGCATTGATAATAAGCATCTAGGCTTAGGCAAAAAAAGTCAACATCCTGACCTTCATTTTGTGTATCCCGTAGTAAAAAAAGGGAATGAAAAAGTGGTGTTTGCTCAAGACTACACTTCCGAATGGTCCGAATTTTTAGACACACAAGCTTACGCCAATTTCACCTCTTGGTTTGATGCAATTCAGGTGGGAAATAAACAAGGCATGATCAATGTTGGGGAGGTTGAAAAACTACACCAAAAAATGTATCTCAAAGCGTTTTATGGAAAACGAAAGGTTTGTGTTCTTTGGGGACTGGAAAAAATGAACGCACAAGCCTCCAACGCTTTTCTCAAATTGTTAGAAGAACCTCCAAAAGACACCTTTTTCCTTCTAATTGCCGAAGATGCTGAACTTGTATTACCCACGCTTTTATCGCGTTGTCAACAGCTCACTTTAGGTCCCATAGAGGCTGCAGCATTGAAAGATACTTTACCTGAGGCAACTCAAAATGCGGACCAGCTATTAACTCAAGCTGAAGGAGACTATTATCGTCTTCGTCAAATGCTGGAACAGAGCGAAAATTCGGAGCGTGAAATGCTATTGGTTGAAGGATTACGCTGTGCTTTTAAAGCCAAAGGAAATAAAGCAATTGTTGAAGAGTTAATGGGTTGGGCGGGGAAGCTTGCTGCCTTAGGTCGGGAAGAACAAAAAGCATTTTTGACCTACGGAATCCAATTTTTTAGAGATGCCTTTTTCTTAAACTACCCCCTAAACCAAATAGTTCATTTTAGGTCTGAAACCGGTTTTGAGCTTTCCAAATTTGCACCCTATGTGCACCCAGAAAACGTCCAAGACTTGGTCTCCCTTTTTGAAAAAACCCACTATCATGTGGTACGAAATGGAAGTGCAAAAATGCTTTTCGCAGACCTCGCCTTAAAGTTGACTCGCCTGATCAACCTTCCTCAGAAGCAACAGACTTAGAAAAAACATAAATCAACGAAGAATATTCCCCTGTAAAACGGGCCTTAAGGTTAGATAATAACCCGATTGCAATTCCTCGGACAAAGGGAAAAGAAGATCCTCGATGCTTTTCAGACAGGTATGAAATGTAAAGCGCATCATACCAAAGAGGATGTGTCTCTTTTAAAGAAAACCCCTTGGATTGTAGCAAAGAAGTGACACCCTTTGAGGTAAAATGCCACAGATGCCTAGGGACGTCCCACGCTGCCCAGTTTTCGGCATAGAATCTTGATTCATAGCTGTTTAAGTTCGGTAAGGCTATAACGATAATTCCCTTTTTGTTCAGATGCACTGCTAGAGTTTCAAGAGTACTTTCAGGATCGGGAAGGTGTTCCAAAACATGCCATAGTGTAATGATGTCATAGCGTGCTGTTTTGGGAATTGACTCAAGCGACTTGTACATCGGAAGCCCCTTTTCTTTTGCGATGGCTCTTGGAGAATCCATTGGCTCTAGTCCACTAACGTGATATCTTTCATTCTTCATGTATTCGCAAAAAGCACCTAGTCCCGCTCCAAAATCAAAAAGTGTTTTGTTTGAACTTGCTTTTTTAATTAAAGAAGCCTTGTAGCGAAACATTTTATTTTGGACTACAGAATATATTTTGTCAATGAAAGAAGTGCCTTTTTCGTTGTGAGAAGTATAGTCCTGCGATTCGTAATATCTTGAAAGATTAAGGCCAGAAGGGATTTGGGTTTTAGCGATTCCTTTGCTCGGGTCCCAATGGATTTCAAAAACCTCCCCGCTCACAAGATGGTCTTTCGCTTTAATAAGATGGTCTTTAAATATCATTTTGTTCCACGTGAAACAATTTATTACCTGCCCATAGACACAAGGAGCACACTAATGTCACTCGGATTGATTCCGCTGATTCGCGAAGCCTGTGCAAGGGTCTTTGGACGAAGTTTATTTAACTTCTCTTTGGCTTCATAAGATAAAGAAGCCAGGGCGTCAAAATCAAAATTTATAGGGATACTTATGTTTTCAAGGCGTTTGAGTTTGTCAGCATTTCTCTTTTCCTTTTCGATATAGCCCGCATATTTAACTTCTATTTCTGCTTGTTCAAAAATGGTGTCGTCCATTTTATTTGTGACCAGATACTCGTTGAGCGTTTCAAAACTATTGAAGTCTTTTCGCGTGATGTTCGGTCGTGCCAAGAGCTTGGCATATTTATCGGTTTGGTTAACAGGGCTTGCTGATTTTTCTTTTAGTAGTTGATTTGTGGCTTCCAAAGGGAAACTCTGTTTTTTAAGGTAGGCGACCAGGCTGCTTCTCTTGCGAAGTTTTTCTTCCACATTCTGTAAGCGTTGGTCCGAGGCTAATCCTAGAGCGTGTGATCTAGGGGTAAGACGCTCGTCGGCGTTATCTTGGCGCAGTAGTGTTCTGTATTCAGCGCGTGAGGTAAACATGCGGTAGGGCTCCTCCGTGCCTTTTAAAATAAGATCATCTATCAAGACACCAATATAAGCTTCCTCCCTCCCCAGTACGAATGGGGTCTTTTCCTTATGCTTCAAATGGGCGTTGATTCCTGCCATGATTCCCTGCGCTCCCGCTTCCTCATATCCCGTAGTTCCATTAATTTGACCAGCGAAAAATAAATTTTGGATTAATTTAGTTTCTAAACTATGGAAGAGCTGTGTGGGTGGGAAATAGTCATATTCTATGGCGTAGCCCGGTCTAAAGAATTTAACCTGTTCAAAGCCTTTTACGGATTTTAGTGCCGTGTACTGAATGTCATCAGGTAAAGAAGTAGAAAAGCCGTTGACGTAAACCTCTACGGTATTCCATCCTTCAGGCTCTACAAATATTTGATGCTGTGACTTGTCCGCAAAGCGATTAATCTTGTCTTCTATGGAGGGACAGTAGCGCGGACCTGTACTTTGTATGGCGCCATTGAACATGGGCGAGCGATCGAAACCTGAGCGCAGGATATCGTGAACTTCTAAATTGGTGTGCGTGATATAGCAACTACGTTGTTTTGTAAGGGGTGCTGTATTGTCTGAAAAAGAAAACTTGGATGGGTTTTCATCTCCTGGTTGTTCTAGCATCTTTGAAAAATCCAGAGAGCGTCCGTCTACACGAGGCGGTGTACCCGTCTTCATCCTACCGGACAGAAAACCAAGCTTTTCTAATTCACCTGTAAGCCCAGTAGCTGCTTTTTCACCGGCACGTCCTCCGCCAAAGTTCTTTTCACCTATATGAATAAGTCCATTTAAAAAAGTTCCGTTTGTTAATACAACAGACTTCCCATAAATCTTAATTCCCAAAGAAGTCACTACCCCCACAACCTGTTGGTGCTCTACAATGAGATTGACAACCATCTCCTGATAGAAATCAATCAAGGGGGTTTGTTCTAACATCGATCTCCATTCTAAGGTAAACAGACTTCGGTCCGATTGCACTCTAGGGCTCCACATCGCAGGACCTTTGGATTGATTTAGCATTTTGTATTGGATCGCGCTGCGATCGGAGACTATACCGCTATAGCCGCCAAGCGCATCAATTTCTCTAACAATCTGACCTTTCGCAATTCCTCCCATCGCTGGATTACACGACATTTGTGCAACGTTTTGAAGATTCATTGTGATCAATAAGGTTTTTGATCCCAAATTCGCGGCGGCGGCGGCAGCTTCACATCCTGCGTGACCTGCGCCATCTATAATAACATCGTATTTCGTATCAAACATGGCTCTTTTGTTTCACGTGGAACATCTTGATAAATCTATTTTCGCTTTTGCGCATTTGCTCTTTGCCTTCCCTATTCTTGTCATTTTGCCCCATACAATGCAGAACTCCATGAGAAATCACCCTAAGTGCTTCATTTTCAGTGCTTTGTGAGTGGCTTTTTGCTGAGCGGACCACAGCCCACATTGAAATGAAAAATTCTGCTCTGAGCGCTTTTTTGATGGTGTAATCAAACGTGATAATATCCGTGTGTGTATCGTGATTCAAAAATTCTTGATTCATCTTATGCAACTCTTCTTTTGAAACAAAATTATACACTAGCTTCTCAATACGATACGTATGTTCGTGGACAAAGCCGACTAGTGCCGTTTCGACCTGGTCTTGGTCAAGAAAATCTGGTATGTTGTTGAACTGTACGATAATTAAAATTTGTACAAATATAAAGGATTTGCACGGTACAGATAACGGGAATCCAGGGAGAAGCCCTTATCTTTGGGCAAAAAAATGAAAACACGTGTTCGTTTTGCGCCCAGTCCCACTGGACCCTTGCACATAGGAGGGTTGCGTACTGCGCTTTTTAACTATTTGTATGCCAGAAAAAACAAGGGTACGTTTATTTTACGTGTAGAAGATACCGATCAGAATCGCTATGTAGATGGAAGTGAATCTTATATTCAAGAGGCGTTGGAATGGTGTGGAATGATTCCAGACGAAGGACCCGCCAACAGAGGTTCACACGGCCCCTACAGACAAAGCGAGCGCAAGGAAATCTATAAAACGCATATCGAAAAGCTTCTGGCCTCAGGTGCTGCTTATTACGCTTTCGATTCTTCTGAGGCACTTAGTACTGCTAGAGAGGAGGCTGAAAAAAAAGGAGAAACGTTTCGCTATGGGAATCACAACAGAATGCAATTCAAAAACAGTCTTACTCTAAACCCAGATGAGCTAAAGCAGGCACTAAAAGAAGATTACGTAATTCGACTAAAGGTAGTGGGTGATCGACGGGTTAGTATCACAGACGAGGTTCGTGGCAATGTAACGGTTGAATCAAATTTACTAGACGATAAAATTTTGATGAAAAGTGATGGGATGCCTACTTATCATTTTGCCAATGTAGTAGATGATAGATTGATGGAGATCACTACCGTAATTCGCGGGGAAGAATGGCTGCCCTCACTGCCCATGCACAAACTGATCTATGATGCCTTTGATTGGGAGCCTCCAAAATTTATGCATTTACCCTTAATATTAAAACCTAGCGGGAAAGGAAAGCTGTCTAAGAGGGATGGGGACAAAGATGGGTTTCCTGTATTTCCTTTACAATGGGGATCCGATACGGCAGGCTTTCGGGAAATGGGGTTTTTACCTGAAGGCTTGATCAATTACCTGGCATTCTTAGGGTGGAATGACGGTGGTGAAAAAGAGTTGTTTTCCTTAGAAGAATTGGAGGAGGCTTTTTCTGTAGCAGGAATACAAAAAGGCGGAGCTCGTTTTGATTATGAAAAGGCCAAGTCCGTGAACCACCAACACCTATCCAGAGTAACTCCAGACTCGCTAATTGAGAATAGTAAAGTAAAAGAAGTTTTAGCGGATTTTCCTGTGGAAAAACATTTAGACATCCTCTCTTTGTTCCAGGAACGTCTCTACACTCTAGACGACCTAAAGGAGGAAACGGCCTTTTTAAAAGCCCCCTATCCCTACGACGAGAAAAGCGTGGGCAAACTGCAGAATAAAAACCCTCAAATCGTACTCGAACAAATCGCAGCACTTTTAGGGACCCAAAAGGAAGGAGAAAGCATTAAAGAACCCTTATTCCAATGGGCAAAAGAAAATGAGATTTCCCTGGGAGTGGTCATGCAGTCCTTTCGATTGAGCCTAGTGGGAAAATTGACGGGTCCCGATTTATTTGCTATTTGCACTCTTTTGGGAAAAGATGTATCTTTAAAAAGAGTACACGATTTTATAGACCATTTATCTTAACGAAAACCTTATCCCATGAGTATTTTTACCTATGCCCTTATCTTTTTTGTTGTCCTATTTCTTTTTTCAGGAATCTTTGTTGTAAAACAGCAGAGCGCCGCTATTGTTGAGCGCTTTGGCCGTTTTCTCTCTATTCGCCAATCGGGTTTACATTTTCGAATTCCTGTGGTGGATCGTATCTCGGGACGTTTGAGTCTCCGTATTCTCCAACTAGACGTTATTGTTGAAACCAAAACCAAAGACGATGTTTTTGTCAAGTTAAAGGTGTCCGTTCAATATAAAGTTGTGGCAGAAAATGTGTACGATGCTTTTTATAAGTTAGACTACCCCCAAGACCAGATCACGTCTTATGTCTTCGATGTGGTTCGAGCCGTGGTCCCCAAAATGAAGTTGGATGATGTCTTTGAGAAAAAAGACGAAATTGCAAACGCTGTTAAGGGAGAATTAAACGATGCTATGGCCAATTACGGTTATGACATCATCAAGGCGTTGGTTACGGATATAGACCCCGATCCTGAGGTAAAAGCTGCAATGAACCGAATTAATGCTGCGGAACGCAAAAAAGTTGCTGCTCAGTACGACGGTGATGCGGAACGTATTTTGATAGTCGAAAAAGCAAAAGCCGAAGCCGAAAGTAAACGCCTTCAAGGGCAAGGTATTGCGGATCAAAGAAGAGAAATTGCTCGCGGTCTGGAAGAGTCGGTTGATGTTTTAAATAAAGTAGGAATCAACTCTCAGGAAGCCTCTGCGTTAATTGTGGTCACCCAACATTACGATACCCTTCAGGCTATTGGGGGGGAAACCAACACCAACTTGATTCTTTTACCAAACTCTCCGCAAGCGGGTAGTGAAATGCTCAACGATATGGTCGCTTCATTTACAGCAAGTAATCAAATTGGTGAAGCCATGAAAAATCAAACTCAAAAAGGAGCTGAAGCTAAAAACAAAAAATAAACTAATTGTTTTGTTTTGACCAGGTGTCTCTAAGACCCACGGTTTTATTGAAAACGAGCTCTTGGCTAGTACTCTCTTGGTCTAAGACAAAATACCCTAAACGCTGGAATTGGAATTGATCTCCAAGCTTTGCGCTGGAAAGTCCCGGCTCTACATAGGCGGTGATTGTTGTGAGTGAATCAGGATTGATAAAAGACTTAAAGTCCTTATCCTTATCTTGGTCGGGTGCAGGAACGAGAAACAAACGATCGTACAAGCGCACCTTCGCTTTAAGGGCATCTTTCTGAGTTACCCAATGCAACGTTCCCTTTACTTTACGCTGTGAGGCTTCTGTGCCGCTACCGCTTTTACTTTCGGGATCATAGGTACACAGGATTTCTGTAATGTTTCCATCCGCGTCTTTAACTACGGATTCTCCTTTGATGATGTAGGCATTTTTTAAACGTACTTCTTTGTCCAAAGTCAATCGGAAAAACTTTCGATTGGCACTTTCTCTAAAGTCTTCCCGTTCGATATAGAGATGTTTTGAAAACGGAAAACTTCGTGTCCCTTTTTCTGGTTGTTCAGGGTTTACCTCTCCTTCCAAAAGCTCTGTTTGATCGTCAGGGTAATTAGTTAGAGTAAGTTTCACTGGATCCAAAACTCCCATTACTCTAGGAGCAGTTGCGTTAAGGTCTTCTCGTACAGAATGCTCTAAGAGAGAAAGATCAATTACGTTTTCCCGTTTGGCAACCCCGGCAGCATCTACGAAGTTACGCAATGCTCTTGGCGTGTACCCTCTTCTTCTTAACCCAGCAATGGTGGGCATTCTAGGGTCATCCCAACCGATTACATGGCCCTCTTGAATAAGTTCTAACAGTTTTCTTTTACTCGTAACGGTATAAGACAAATTCATCCGGGCAAACTCTCGCTGTTTAGGCCGCAATTTGTCTGCTGGGTTTATTGCATCCAAGAACCAATCGTATAAGTCGCGGTGAGGCTTGAACTCTAAAGAACACAACGAATGTGAAACCTGCTCTATAAAATCCGACTGACCATGAGTCCAGTCATACATGGGATAAATACACCAGTCATCACCTGTACGGTGGTGGGTTTTAAATAAAATGCGATACATCACCGGATCCCTCATCAACATATTGGAAGAAGCCATGTCAATTTTCGCACGCAGGACGTGTTCTCCTTCTTTACATTGACCCGCTTTCATTTGGGAAAACAGCTGTTGATTTTCTTCTATAGATCGATTCCGATACGGACTATTTTTCCCTGGTGTTGTGGGGGTCCCTTTTTGGTCTGCAATGGTTTCTGAACTTTGTGAATCCACGTAGGCTTTTCCTTCTGCTATTAGTTTTTCCGCCCATTGGTACAGCTCTTCAAAATAATCTGAAGCATAACATTCCGAATCCCATTGATAGCCTAGCCATTGAATATTCTCTTTTATGGCATCCACAAATTGTTGCTCTTCTTTTGCGGGATTGGTGTCATCAAATCTGAGGTTGACGGGTGCGTTGTATCGTTCTCCCAAATTAAAATTTAAACAAATGGCTTTGACATGACCGATATGTAAATATCCGTTGGGTTCTGGGGGAAAGCGGAAACGCAGCTGGTCGCTTTGATACCCTTGAGCCAAGTCTTCCTCAATAATGTGTTCTATAAAATGCAACGGGCGCTCCATGGGTTTTTTTATTTGTGCCAAAGATAATGAATGCATTCAATGAATGGAAAGAACAAAACAGTCTTTATCTTTGCCGATGTTATGGGAAAAATTTATTTAAAAAATATTCGACTCTACGCCTTTCACGGCTGTATGGATGAAGAAGAAAAAATAGGTAGCGACTATGTGGTCAATCTTGTTGTGGACACAGATTTAAGTCGTTCTTCAAAAACAGATCAATTGGCAGATACCGTGGACTATGTTTCCTTGCACGCCATTGTAAAATCTGAGATGGAACAGCGGGCGAAACTTTTAGAACACGTTGCCGAACGTATCATCACAAAAATAATGGATGATTTTCCCACAGTGACTAAAGCCTCCGTAAAAGTCGCCAAACAAAATCCACCAATTGGTGGGAATGTAGAAGAGGTTGCAGTGCGAAGAGAACTGAAAAGAACTGAGTTGAATTTGGATTAATATTACTACTTTTACGCCATGGCATCGTGGCCGAGTGGCTAGGCAGAGCTCTGCAAAAGCTTGTACAGCGGTTCGAATCCGCTCGATGCCTCTCTTTTATTCTTCCATTAAAATTTTTGCACCCAACTTCTTTTGAGTAATGCGTTTACTGGGGTTACCAAAAACGCGCAGCACACCACCATACAACTCTGCATCAATCAAAGCACTTGCGTAGATATAACTATAGGCTCCGCCATAGCTTTTTGTTTTGGTTTGTTGTGTGATAAGCTCTTCCGCTTCACACAAGCCACTACTTGTAATTAGAATCTCGTGGTTTGTCACCTTTCCTTTTAGAAATATTCTTCCGCCTAAACTCGCTTTGGTGTCCAACCGTTCCGCCTGAATTTCGAGATTAATAACAGCGTTGGTCTTTGCTTCCAGAGAGAGGCTGGTTTGTTCAAGAGGGGTGCTAGCGGTTAGTTGACTTTCTTGATATACGTGAATTTGATCTAGTGGGCGGCTGTGATACAGTTTTATTTTTGTTTTTCCAGGAGTTAATAAACTTCCTCCTGAAATTCTGATTTTTAGAATACCTTCTTTTAGCGATAAAACCACAAAATCTGAATTTTCCCCATAGGCAATTACTTTATTGACATCAGATGATATTAATTCAACATCTAAGTTGGAATACACTTTTAGGCCTTGAAAAGGACTAATTGCAAGGATTTTCTTTTCGATGTCTTGAGACCAAAGAGAAAGAGAGGCTAAAAAAAATAATAAAACGTAGTGACGAATTTGCATGGTGTAAAATAACACAATTATTCTGCAGTTATAAAATCCAGAAAGCGTCTTTGAATGTTTACTTTTTTTACTTTGATTCGAAGGGGGTCCCCAAGTTGATAAATCGTATTGGTTTTTCTTCCAACAATCGAATGGTTCTGCATGTCATACTGGAAAAAATCATTTTTTAAATCCACCATTCGAATCATGCCTTCGCATTTGTTTTCAATGATTTCGACATACATCCCACGGTCAGTTACACCAGTGATAACCCCTTCGAATTCTTGTCCTACTTTGTCTTCCATAAAAACCATTTGCATGTATTTTATTGAATCCCTTTCCGCTCGTGTGGCCAGTTGTTCTCTTTGTGAAGCATGCTTACACGCCTCATCGATAGTGGTTTTTGGGGGGCTTTTCTTTTTTTCTAAATAATCTTGTAGTAAGCGGTGAACGATAACGTCGGGATATCGTCTAATGGGTGATGTAAAATGGGTATAATGGGTAAAAGCCAAACCGTAATGACCAATGTTATCCGTGGTGTATTCTGCTTTGGACATGCTTCTCAATGCCAAAGTATCGATTAAGTTTTGTTCGCGCTTTCCATTGCAGTCACTTAATAATTTATTGATTTCTTTTCTTACATTTTTTCCTTTCGGATTAAATGAATAACCAAAAGAACTGATGGTTTGCTTTAGGTTAAAAAGTTTTTCTTCATCTGGGTCGTCGTGGATACGATAGACAAAAGGTATTCTAGGTGTCTGTTTACCGATGAATTGAGCTACTCTTTTGTTGGCCAGCAACATAAATTCTTCGATCAATTTATTGGCGTCTTTAGAAGTTTTAAAGAAAACGGAATCTGGATTATTTTCTTCATCCAAAGAAAAATTAACTTCTACGCGATCAAAAGAAATAGCACCGTTTTTCATGCGGTTGCTTCTCAGGTTTTTGGAAAACCGGTTCAGTGTGATGAGGGCATCAAAAACTGTGTTTGGAACTTGATAGGCTTGCCCTGAAAGTGAGGTCTCAGAATCTACATTTGGCTTTTCTTTTTCCAGCATGTGTTGTACTTCTTCATAGGAGAAACGGTAATCCGAATAAATCACTGTTTTTCCATACCACTCTTCCAAAACCGTTGCCTTTTCATCTAGCACAAAAACTGCAGAGAAGGTATATTTTTCTTCCTGAGGTCGTAACGAACAAAGACCGTTGGAGAGCACTTCTGGCAGCATGGGAACGACACGGTCGACTAAATAAACAGAAGTTGCCCGATCATACGCTTCTTGATCCAAAATGCTGTTGGGTTGAACATAATGAGAAACATCTGCAATATGGATGCCTATTTCATAGGTTCCATTTTTTAATTTTTTAAACGAGAGCGCATCATCAAAATCTTTTGCTGTTATTGGATCGATGGTGAACGTTAGGTCTTTTCGAAAGTCTCTCCTTCTTTTTATTTCTGATGGGTCAATAGCCCGGTTCAATGTTTCTGCTGACTGCTCTACATCTTTAGGAAATTCGTAAGGAAGTCCGTACTCATGGAGAATGGCGTGTATTTCTGTTTCTGATGTTCCTGGAGTACCTAAGCTTTTAATAATTTTTCCATTGGGTGCATCTCTGCCTTCTTCCCAGTTTTTGAAAACCGCAACCACTTTTTCTCCATCCTTGAAGTCGGATAATTCACTCGGTTGTATAAAAAAATCTGTATACATACTTCCTTTTCTACACAAAACAAAGCCATACTCTTTTTGCCGCTCGAGGACACCGACGTACTCTTTCTTGTTTCTTTCAATAATTTCTTCTACGTGAGCCACATAGGCGTCCTCCTTTCTATGAACACTGACAGAGACGAGATCACCATCAAGCCCCTTATTCAAGTATTTTTTTGGAACCAAAAGCTCTTCTTCATGTGTTTCTAAAATCACCTTTCCTTTACCAGTAGGGAGGACAATTAATTTGGTTTCGTAGTATTTTATTTTTGGCGTTTTATATCGGTACTGCCCTTTTTTTATCATCTCCAATTGTTGCTGCTTGTGCAGTATTTTTAGGACACGAATAATATTGTTTCTTCCTTGTGTATCTCTTGTTTCAAGATGAGAAGCGAGTTGCTTGTAATTAAAAATGCGTTTGGGTTGTGCTCTAAAGAGGTTTAGTATTTTACGTTCTATTCTTTGGTACTCTTTTTTCTTTTTAGACATGAAATAAATCTTCACTCCAAAGGTACAATAAAGCTTTTCTCTTTGTTATCAACACCATTAACATTATCATATTTCTTTTTTTATTTAAATTTTAAAATAGAGGGTATGTATATGGTGTGTTTACAATGAGAAGAAAAAAAGAACAGAAAGGGGCTGTAATAAATAAAAACAAAAGAATAAACACCTTTTCTCTCTTTATTTACATTATTAAATATTGAAAATCAAAAAATTAGATAGTTTTTAAACAAGGGTTAATAACACCTTTATGGTATAAAAAAGAGAAAATAATAGACTTGTTATTGTTTATATCCTCCTTTTTTTTGAGGAGATAGTTGGATAAAAAAAGATTGTTTTTTTTACACTCTAC
>ERZ802830.1769-NODE-1769-length-20275-cov-12.0351_pt1 | contig 20275 bp, 20 predicted proteins | sample MGYA00345654_ERZ802830 | MGnify/ENA primary metagenome ERZ802830 (study PRJEB30503, sample SAMEA104212375) | marine metagenome | biome: Westerlies Biome; feature: [SRF] surface water layer (ENVO:00010504) within the epipelagic zone...; material: water...
CCCCTTGATTTAGTTGAAGCCTCGATTAGACGTATTGAGACTATTGATACAGAAGTTAATGCTTTACCCATTCATTGTTTTGATCAAGCTCGCGATCAGGCAAAATCTCTCGAATTAGAAAGACACACAGAAAATCCGAAATCGCTTTGTGGCTTACCTATCGCTGTAAAGGATTATAACGATCTTGGTGGTGCGGTCACAACTTATGGTTCTCCTATATTTGCGAATAACGTGGCAAAAAAATCTGATGCAACGGTGAGGAAACTGGAAAGTAATGGAGCCATTGCTGTAGCGAAATCGAACGTTCCGGAGTGGGCTGGTGGCCATACATTTAATCCTGTTAATGGTTTGACCCGCAATCCTTGGGATATGCGGAAAAGTGCTGGCGGTTCTTCTGGGGGTTCAGGCGCTGCTCTAGCCAGTGGACTTGTTTGGCTAGCTACAGGTAACGATCTGGGTGGTAGTTTACGCACGCCAGCTGCGTTTAATGGGGTTGTTGGTTTACGACCAAGCCCAGGTAGAGTGCCTCGTGGGACGCGTCTGCCATCTATGGATACACTTTGGGTTGAGGGACCGATGGCCCGAAATGTGGATGACTTAGCTCTTATGCTCGATGCTGGAGTAGGACATCAAATTGATGATCCTTTATCCTTCGAGCATTCGGGATCTTCTTTTGTTGATATCTTAAAAGGGACTGATATTCCAAAGCGTGTTGCCTTTAGCCCTGATCTTTCCATTGTTTCAATGGAGAAGGAAATTGCGGAAGTTTGCGGTGGTGCCACAAAGGTCTTTGCAGATATTGGAGCTGAGGTGACCGATGAAATTCCTGATTTCACTGGTGTGCTAGAGGCGTTTCAAACACTCCGTGCTGTTTTGTTTGCCACTATGATGGAGCCAATTATGCAGCAGCATCGTGACAAGATAGCACCAGAGATTGTTGGTAATATTGAACGCGGTTTGAACATAACGCCGCCTCAGATATTTGAGGCCGAACGGATCAGAATAGAGCTTTTTAAGAAGATCTTAGATTTCTTTGAAACACATGATTTTCTAATTTGCCCTGCAGCATCTATAGCTCCATTCCCAGTTGATCAGCGGTATGTAACAGAAATTGATGGTAAGCCCTGTGAGACCTATATCGACTGGTTTTCAATAACTTTTGCACTGACCATGACAGCCTGCCCTACAATAAGTGTTCCTTGTGGATTTACATCTGAGGGACTGCCGGTTGGTGTTCAAATTATGGGTAAACCGAGGGGTGAAGCCGCACTTTTGTTGGTGGCAAAGCGATTTGAACAGGCTATCGGTATATCGGCGAAGCTGCCGATTACGCCGCAAAAACTAAAGCTAATCTAGGATATTTATATGAGTAAAAAGATCAGTCAGAACGATAAAGTTATAATTACTTGTGCAATTACTGGTGCAATTCACACACCTACAATGTCGCCTTATCTTCCTATTACTCCGGACGAAATAACGACAGATGCAATTGCTGCAGCAGAGGCAGGAGCTGCTATCTTACATCTTCATGCGCGCAATCCAGAAACTGGGCAACCAGATCAGTCACCTGAAGGTTTTACTCCTTTTTTACCGCGAATAAAACAAGGCACTAACGCTGTTATTAATATTACGACTGGCGGTAGCCCATACATGACTGTTGAAGAAAGAGTAGAACCGGCTGCAAAGTTTAAACCAGAAGTTGCCTCACTTAACATGGGGTCAATGAATTTTGGACTTTACCCGATGTTGAACCGTTTTAAAGAGTTTAAGTTCGACTGGGAACGGGAACATTTAGAGGGTTCCCGAGATCTAGTTTTTAGGAATTCGTTCAAAGATATCGAGCACGTGCTAAAGACCTGTTACGGAAATGGTACTAGGTTTGAATTTGAATGCTACGATATCTCTCACTTATACAATCTTGCGCATTTTGCCGATCGTGGATTAGTTAAAGCCCCATTTTTTGTTCAGTCAGTTTTCGGCTTGCTTGGCGGAATAGGGCCGCACCCGGAAGATGTCATGCACATGAAACGAACCGCAGATCGACTATTTGGAACTGATTATCGATGGTCTGTTCTCGGTGCTGGAGCAAATCAGTTCCGGGTTGCAGCACAAGCAGCCGCTCTTGGTGGAAACGTACGAGTAGGCTTGGAAGATAGTATCTGGGCTGGGAAAGGTGAGCTGGCAACATCAAATGCTGTACAGGTCTCAAAAGTTCGTCAGATTATTGAAAGTCTTGGTTTGCAAGTGGCGACGCCCGACGAGGCACGAGAAATTTTGTCCCTTAAAGGTGGGGATCAGGTTAACTTTTAATATTTTAAAAAGTTGACCAAAGAGCCGATTAAAAATTTTACTAGATCAACTTTGGAATTGTTAAAGCTAAACAGCCGAAAGTGCATTAAAATTAAGTTCTTGCACTTATTGCAACTAGGGCTTTGTTATTCTTGCAATATGTTTAATTTGACCTTTTCATATTTTTTATGTTTCCGGATGAGGAAACAGCTCTAAACGTAGCTTTTCATAGAAAGTGAAATTCAAAAAAATGGATAAAATACCGGTAACATTGATTAAGGTACTACAAAATGTAGACACTCCAACCGTCTGCAATGCAATAGAAGTAGCTGAGGGGCGGAGGGGATTTGATCGTTTCACGCGCGGTACTATGCTGCACTGCCGTCCTGGCATGCCAGCGATGGTGGGCCGTGCTAGAACAGCTAAGATTGCAGGCCAAAAGCCGCCAAAAGAGCCTAGCGAAATCATAAAGGCTCGTAGATTAGAGTACTTTCGAGCAATGGCACGCGGCCCAGGACCAACGGTAGCGGTGGTGGAAGATTTAGATTACCCAAACTGTATTGCTGGTTGGTGGGGTGAGGTCCATGTTGCTGTTCATAAGGGTTTAGGACTTAAAGGTGCCATAACCAATGGGGTTATGCGTGATTTGGATGTAATCGATGATGGATTTCCAATATTAGCTGGATCAATAGGACCAAGCCACGGTTTTGTTCACGTAAGAGAATTAGCGACCGAAGTTACTGTGAATAATATGCGTGTAAAAGAGAATGAATTTATTCATGCTGATCGTCACGGTGCAATAGTTATTCCTGAAAAAGTTATACCGCATCTTGAAAAGGCCATTACAACAGTAATTAAGAATGAGCAGATAATCCTTGCTCCTGCTCGTAGCCCAAACTTCAATATAGAAAAATTAGAGGCTGCATGGGCAGAATTTGAATTGGCGAGAACTTAGGATAAAGAAAACAATAATTATATAAAATTCGAAATTACGATTAGGGTGTTTTATTTAAAGTGGTTCAGGGCTCTTTCATACTTCTAGTTCTTTAGATAGGCGCAATTGCCCTTTCCAGAGCTCAATCCATCTTGCGCCCCTCAAAAATGCTGGACCTTACAAAATACCATTGTAGATTTTGTAAAAGGATTTGGAAGGTATTTGATAAATGACAACTGCAGAACCTATTATATTTGATGGTCATAATGATGTGCTGTCGAAAATTTTTAACGAAGGCGGTGTAGCTAAAGCTGCATCATTTCTTGAAGGGCGTGAAGGTGCAATAGACCTGAAAAAAGCAGAAGTGGGTGGCTTTGGAGGCGGTTTTTTTGCAGTTTATGTTCCATCGAAATTTGACCTAGAATTCAGTTATCAAGAAATGGAAAAGGCTAGCTATAGTCTGCCTTTACCAGAGCCTATTGAGTGGAGTGAGGCAGTTGCTGTTGTTGCATCACAGGTAACAATTCTACGTGAGTTAGAAAGGTTAGGCGGTCTAACAATTTGCCGTAACGTATCTGATATTCGCAGCGCTTTCAAAGAAGGAAAAATTGCTGCAATTTTTCATATTGAAGGCGCTGAGGCGATTGATCCAGATCTTCACATGCTAGAGGTCTTACATTCTGCTGGCTTGCGCTCTATTGGACCAGTTTGGAGCCGTCCGACGGTTTTTGGAGAGGGTGTGCCATTTAGCTTTCCATCATCTCCAAATATTGGCTCAGGGCTCACTGAGCTAGGAATTGCACTAGTCAAGCGATGTAATGAATTGAATATCATGATTGATTTATCCCATTTAAATGAGGCTGGTTTCTGGGATGTAGCACGTCACTCAAACGCGCCCCTAGTAGCGACACACTCAAACGCTCATTCGATTACACAACATTCTCGTAATCTAACTGACAAACAGTTGCGAGCAATTGCAGATAGCGATGGTATGGTCGGTCTAAACTTTGCAACTGCCTTCCTACGTGAAGATGGGAAAATGTTAGCAGACGTTTCATTAAGTCAGATGCTGAAGCATCTCGACTATCTTTTAGAAATTCTAGGTGAGGATCGAGTGGGGTTTGGATCAGATTATGATGGAGCAGTTATGCCTGAGAAATTGACGGATTTATCTGGTCTTCCAAATTTAAGGCTGGCAATGAAACAGCATGGGTATGATGAAAAGATAATTAAAAAAATATGCCACGAAAACTGGTTACGTGTTTTACAGAAGACTTGGGGTTGCTGAATTGGAACTATTAAAATGTTGAAACAAGAAAGAGCTGCGTTCATTTCTAAACGTTTAAATGAGATCTACCCAGAAACGCCGGTTCCTCTAAACCATGAAGATGCCTATCAACTTTTAGTTGCTGTTTTATTGAGTGCGCAGTGCACTGACGCTCGGGTAAATATAGTAACGCCAGGTCTATTTGCTAAAGCTAGCAACCCTCACGATATGGCAATTTTAGAAGAAAATGAAATATTAGAAGCGATAAAATCTTGTGGGTTAGCACCAAAAAAATCTCGTGCAATAAAACGACTATCAGAAATTCTTGTCGAAAATTATAATGGAGAAGTCCCAAATGATTATGCTTCGTTAGAGGCTTTACCAGGAGTTGGTCATAAAACAGCTTCCGTTGTTATGTCCCAATGGTTTGGCTTTCCCGCTTTCCCAGTTGATACACATATTCACCGCCTTGCGCAGCGATGGGGACTTACAAAAAAAAATAATAATGTGTTAAAAACAGAACGTGATTTGAAACTCATATTTCCAAAAAATCTGTGGAATAAATTGCATTTGCAAATTATTTTCTATGGGAGAGAATTTTGTTCAGCGCGGGGATGTAGAGGTGTGCAATGTGAAATATGTACGACCTGTTATCCAAAAAGAAAAAAACCATTTGATTGATTATCATTTATAATTTTTATTATGAATTAGACTATAATGGGTAAAAATATAATTTTTGGGGGCGCTTTTTTGAAATTGGCTAAAGAAACTATATGGCATTTCACTTGTGACTTCTGTAATTTATGGTGGTCCTTTGCCTCTTCTGATGGATATGAACCAAAAGATAGTATTTTTTGTCCTCACTGTGGAAAGAAAAATAAAATAGAAGATAATTAGCTCTTAATTATGGCGATAATTTTCCAGCAACAATTAATTTTGTTAGTAGAACTAATTATCCCACAGTGCCGTGGAAAGATATTTCAATCCACTATCACATATTACTACCGCAATAGTTTTACCTACCATATCTCCAGAAAGTAATTTCAGTGCTGCGGCTACATTTGCTCCAGAAGAATAGCCGCCAAAGATGCCCTCATACTTTGCAAGTTCTTTAGTGGTTTTTTCAGCTTCATTTCCTGATACCTGGATAAATCCATCAACTGGAACTTTATCAAGAAACTTTAGGTCTGGAATTATGTATCCACCACCTTGAATTGGATGGTGGGGATTTGTAACTGGCTGTCCAGCCATAACAGCTGCACCATCAGGTTCGACAACAAAACATTGAATGTCATTGTTGCGTTCCTTAAATGCTTTGGCGATGCCTTTATATGTCCCGCCGGATCCTAAGAAATCAGCAAAACCATCTACGCTTCCATTAGTTGCCTCCCATATTTCCGGAGCCGTATTGTTGTAATGAGCACGCCAGTTGCCGTCTCGGTAAAATTGATCCGCTCTGAATGCCTGGCGCTGTTTGGTGATTTTTTTAGCTGCTTTATCTACTAAATCCAGGTCTCCTCCTGATACTTGGCCTGGACTGGAGTTTGGTAATTGATCAACAAGAACCACCTCTGCTCCAAGGGAATGCATCATGCGGGCCCTTTCTTCGGAGTTCCCTTTAGACATAACGGCTACAAAAGGATATCCTTTTAGGCCACAAACTATTGCTAAACCCGTTCCCATATTTCCTGAGGTTAGCTCAACTACTGTTTGCCCAGGTGAAAGAATACCTAAATTTTCTGCTTCTTCTATGATGCCTAATGCAGCTCGATCCTTTTTTGAAAAACCAGGATTTAGATATTCAAGCTTGGCCAGAATAGTTCCCTTTACGCCATGTAATTTTGTTAAGCGATCTAATCTAACCAGAGGTGTATTTCCAATCGCGTCAGCTGCTGATTTTAGCACTTGGTTCATTATAATGTCCCTAGAATTGCATAGTTTTTCGATTGCTAATTTTATATTTTCTATTTGCAGAGTAATTTTGTTAGCGTTCTCGCTAAAAAGTTTAAATTTAATCAACCCCCCAAGTGTCGCTCAATCTATAACCTTCAGGCCATGGGTCGGTTGGTTCCAGCGTATGCTGATGCAGCCCTGTAATCCAACCTCTACCGCTTATCTCAGGAATAATTGCCGAAATTCCATTTATGCTACACTTTTCTATTATTTTTCCTTCAAAAGTAGATCCGATGATTGAAACCGCTTTGATTTTTTGGCCTATCTTCAATTCTCCTCGAGCCTCAAGGACGGCCATTTTAGCGGAGAGCGCTGTCCCTGTAGGAGAGCGATCAACTTTGCCAGGCTTAATCGAAACAGCTGACTTAAAAGTGACACAATCTGCAGCGTGATCTTCTATTCTGCTGAACTGACAAAATGAATAATGGGTCCATTCAGATATAGTTGGATGGCGAAACCCAACTTGTTGGTTTGCAGCGTCAGTTATTTTTGCTCCTAGGCGAGCTAGTTCAGCCGCCTCGCTTGGATCAATTGAAAACCCTAATTCTTTTGCATCTACGATTACAAAACTGTCACCACCAAACGCCGTATCGGCTTTAATAGTTCCGTAGCCTTCTAGTTCTAACATAAAATCTAACTTGTACCCAAAACTAGGTAAATTTTGGATAAAAATTCGCTCTGCTTTCCCATTTCCACATAGAGCTTTAACTTTAACTAAGCCTCCAGGCGCCTCTAGAAAAAATTCTGTAACGGGTTCTTTCATGGCTATCAGGCCATGATCTAGCAAGACGGTCGCAACACAAATTGAGTTGGAGCCGGACATAGGTGGAGTGTCTTCAGGTTCCATAATAATAAAAGCTGCTGCTGCTTTTGGGTTTTTTGGTGGAACTAGTAAATTAACATGCCTGAAGACCCCACCCCTTGGCTCATTCAGCATAAAATTGCGTAGGACTTGGTCCTTGGCAATCCATCTACTTTGCTCCCACAGTGTCTTCCCAGGAGGGGGCTCAACACCTTCTATGATTACATCGCCAACTTCGCCCTCTGCATGTGCAGAAACAACGTGTATAGTTTTTATGCTTTTCATAAATTTGTATTTCTCTAAGTCTTAACCACTGAATACAAAGTTAGCAAACGAAGGGACCTAAATAAATAAGTTAATTGATAAGTTATCAGTTTAAGGCCTAGTTCAAAATTACTTACGAAACAAAGTTAAAATTTCTTATGAAGAAGTTGCCCAATCCCAATACATTTCACGTACTTTTCTGGTAACTGGTCCGACTTGATACTGACGCTCATTAAAGGCCGCCACGGGGGTTACTTTATTCATATTGCCTGACATAAATACTTCATCAGCGGTTTCAAAATCTTGAAAACTCAGAACCGTTTCTTGCACATTTTGACCAATTTCTTTTAAGTTTGAGATGTGTCGTGATCGTGTGATACCAGCGAGAAAAGTTCCATTGGCAACTGGAGTGAATACTTCCCCGTCTTTAACCATAAAGATATTGGCTGTGGCTGTCTCAGCGACATTGCCCATCGCATCTGCAACCAGAGCGTTGTCAAAACCTTTTGATCGTGCTTCCACAAGCATTCGAGCATTATTGGGATAGAGACAACCGGCCTTTGCGTTTACTACTGCGTCTTCAAGTACTGGACGGCGAAATCTGGTCTCTGTCAGACGAACAGAGGATGTTTCTGGGGCGAGTGGAATTTGCTCGAGGCAGATTGCAAAGCCTACTGTTTCACTGTTAGGGACAATGGCACTTAGATCACCATCGATACCCCAATACATAGGTCGAATGTACACGGCTGTATCGGCTGGGTAAAGTTTCAGGCCCTCCCAGACAATATCAACCATTTTCTTTGCACTAACTGTTGGTTTCAACATCAACGCTTCGGCAGAATTATTGACGCGCTCGCAATGCGCCAAAAGATCGGGAGCGACACCATTAAAGTATCGTGCTCCATCAAAGACATTTGATCCAAGCCAAGCACCATGATCCGCAGCGTTAATAACAGCTGCGTTGCCTTTGTGCCATGTTCCTTGGCAGTATGTGTTTATATTTTGGCCTGTTGCCATATCTATTTTCCTAATTGCTTTCGCAGTTTTACTTATCTTTTGCTCAATGTGAATAGTAAAATATTATTGCTGAAGTAAACCTAATAACCTTACTAAATTTTCTTGCGGCTGAAGGACTGTGTCATTAGGCTTTGTTTTAGTTTCCTAATGGCTTAAATGACTTTGTTAACTTTTTGATCTTGGAAATTTTTAAAAATGCTAACTGTGTTGAAAAATGATAAAAAATATACAAAAGATTGCCCACCGTCAGTTACAAGATTACAGAAATATAAATCCTGGAACGTGCTTTAATGACGAAAAGTTTAGCCTCAGCATTCGTGAAGCCTATGCAGTACAAGACTCAGTAGTTAGTTTAAGATCCGCAGAAGGCGAAGCAGTAATTGGTTATAAAGTTGGGTGTACTGGCCCTGGAACAACAAAATTATTTGGGATGCAGGGACCTATTCGTGGTACTTTGTTCGATAAGGAAGTCTATGATAGTGGTGTTGAGTTAAATGCAAATAACTTTTGCAATCTGGCTGTAGAAGCAGAGATGGCAATTAAAGTTGATGCAGACAGCAACATTTTGTCAGTTTTTCCAATAATTGAATTACATAACTTTGTTTTTCGTGCACCACAGAAGTCCTTATCAGAATTAATTGCGAATAATGGTCTGAATAGAGGTTTAGTTTCATCAGCAAAATCTTGGCAAGAGCCATTAGAATTTTATGAAAAGAAATTGGAATTGTCGTTAGAGATAAACGGTTCGGAGATCGATTCTGGTGAGCTTTGGCCAATGGAAGGCGGCCCTACATCTTCTTTACATTGGTTAAAAAATCATTTGGCAGATCATGATTTAAAGATATTACCAGGAAATATTATACTTGGGGGCACTGCTCTTGGATTACACAAAGTCCAAGCTGGTGATCGCATCGATGTAAAAGTTGGTGGGGAGAAAGCTGTTAACTGCTTCATAAAATGAATATTTCTAGATCTTCAAACTCACAGTAGATTAAAAATGCTCTAATTTTTTGCACTTAAATAAAAGTTGGCATTTCATGGAATTAAAACAGAGGCACCCAATGTTTTTCCTGACTCAATGGCTGTGTGAGCTTGGACTGCATCTTTCAATTCATATTCATAATTTATATTTGCGCTAATAATTTTATCTCCTATAGCTTTGAACAAATCACGCGCAGTCCATTCAAGGTCAGCACGCTTGGCTACATAGTGCATGATCGCAGGCCGGGTAATGAATAATGAACCTCGACGACCTAGATCTTGGATTATATCTACTGGATCGGGTGGACCTGAGACATGGCCATAAGCGGCACAGATGCCCATTGGGCGCAAAGTGTCGAGAGAATCTTGAAGCGTGTCTTTGCCGATAGCTTCATAAACTACAGCGCAACCCTCATTATTGGTTACTTCCCGCACTACCTCAACAAAGCTTTTTTCAGATCGTACCACTGGAAAATGACAGCCTGCTGCTTTAGCAACCTCAGCCTTTTCTTGGGTTGAGACAGTGCCAACTATGGTAGCCCCAAGAGCTTTCGCCCACTGACAAAGAATTAGCCCCATGCCACCAGCTGCTGCGTGTACAAGAATCGTATCCCCAGGCTGCACAGCATAAGTTCGATGCAAGAGGTAATGCGCGGTCATTCCCTTCATCAACAAAGCAGCAACTTCCCTATCATCTAAATCTTTGGGCAAATGAAGCAATTTATCGGTAGGATAGTTACGGACCTCTGAATAACTACCCAAAGGTGGAATTCCATATGCTACTCTATCTCCAGTCTTAAACTCAGTCACTCCTTCTCCAATCCCCTCAACTATTCCAACACCTTCAAATCCAATAACAACTGGTTCTTCAGGTACAGGCCAAGGATGAGAAATTCCGGCTCGGTGATAAGTGTCTGCGTAGTTTACTCCTATTGCTGTATGTCGGATACGTACTTCCCCTAATTTCGGATCTGCTACGTGCCAGTCTTCCCACTTCATACAGCCTGGTGGACCTTTTTTATGAATTACTTGTGCTTTTGACATTAGTTTTCTTTCGTCTCTGCGTCTGAGTAAACAAGATTAGTTCAAGTTGAACCCAAATTATAAATCTGAGAAATCTCCACTTCGACCTTTGCCTTTCGCAAAACGGGTGGCGCCTTCAATACCTTTTGAGACCTCATTCTTGCTGCCGGCCCATTCTTGTTTCAAAGCTTGATTTAATGATAAACCATGCTGATTTTGCACTGAATTACGATCAGCGCGTAAACAACTTTGAGGGAAGCGTGAAATATCATGTGCGAGTGCTTCAGAGTAAGTTCGCGCATCTCCGTCAGGTACTACATATTCGCAAAGTCCAATTTGAAGTGCTTCAGCAGCATCAACACGTCGCCCTGTTAAGATTAGGTCCATTGCTCGTCCTTCCCCAACCAATCTGGGCAATCTTACTGTGCCTCCGTCAATTAACGGAATACCCCATCTTCGGCAGTATACACCCATATAGCTGGTTTCTTCCATAACTCGAAGATCGCACCAAAGCGCCAGCTCCATACCTCCAGCTACTGCAGGTCCCGCGACAGCCGCGATTATTGGTTTTGACATATTGAGCCTACTTGGTCCCATAAGAGCCATTGGAGGCAATCCTTTATCTGGGAAATCATGCGGGTCGAGAGCGTCTACTCCTAAAAGAGTTGACGCATATTTGAGATCCCATCCAGAACAAAATGCACCGCCTTCACCCCAAAATACACCTACGTAGGCACTTTCGTCTTTATCAAAAGCCTTAAAAGCTTCAAATAAATCGGTAGCACTTTCAGGATCCATTGCGTTTCTGGCTTCGTAGCGGGAGTGAATTATTGTCCAAACTGGTCCATCTTTTTCGATACGTACACTCATCTCAGAACCTTTCCATATTCACCAGAAAGGTATTTTTCACGAATTGCAAATTTTTGCACTTTTCCTGAACCAGTTAAAGGAAATTGTGGAACCTGTATCCAAACCGATGGAGTTTTCTGGGCTGAAAGATATAGGCGACAGTGCTCCCGCCAATTTTCTACACTTGGCTTTTTATTAGACAAAATAAATGCACCAATGATTTCTCCCCATTTCTCATCTGGAAGGCCAACAACCGCCACCTGTGAAACCGCAGGGTGGGTAACCAAGGTTGCTTCAATTTCTGCAGGGAAGTGGTTTTCGCCACCTCGGATAATCATATCTTTTACACGGCCAGTAATGCGGACGAAACCTAGTTCATCCATTGTGCCAAGATCACCTGTATGCAACCAGCCTTCGCTATCAATTGCTGCACTGGTTGCGTCTGGATTATCGTTATATCCAGTCATTACGGCATAAGAGCGGGCGCATATTTCTCCTACTTTTCCTAAAGGAAGAACTTGGTTTTCATCAGTTGAACGAATGGAAACCTCAGTTTGTGGTAAAGGTGGCCCTGCGGTCTCAACAATTTGTTCTATTGTTGCATTTATTGGATTTAAACAAATCATTGGACTATGCTCGGTTTGTCCAAATGCACTTAACAGATGACAACCCAAACTTTCGCGAACTCTTTTGACCAAATCTGGAGGGACTGGAGCTCCGCCTGTCGAAACAGCTTCAAGTGAGGACATATCGCGTGGGATCTTTTTCAGAGATTCTAACAGGTTAAATAACATGGTAGGGACTGTGAAACAGGTTGTCACTTTTTGAGTCTCTATAATTTGAGAAAAGATATCTGCATCGAACTGTTTAATTAAAAGCATTTTTGCTCCAGCTTGCAAACATCCCAGCGCTCCAGTAGCACAGCCGGCAGTATGGAATAGGGGCATAAAATTTGCCCAGACTGAATGCGATCCAACGCCTTTGCGGTCACAGAATAAGCGAGCATTGTTCAATAGGTTCTTATGGCTCAATATTGCACCTTTCGGGAAACCGGTTGTCCCTGAGGTATACTGAATTTGTGCGGCATCATCTGAATGAACGTGCCGTAGTTGAGTTGGAAGATTTCCTTTTGCGTAGAGCGCTTGTACATCCATCAAATTTGTAATTTCGCGAAGATGCTCATTGCCTTTCGTTGCTCCAAGCGCAATTTTATCCATTGGATTATCGCGAAACGCATTAACCATAAAAAGGCCGACGGCTCCTGATTGTTCTAAAACATATCTTAGTTCATTGGCCTGGAACGATGGATTGGCTGTGACTAAGGTCAACCCTGACATTGCACAGGCATATTCCATAAAAATCCATTCTGGGATATTTGGAGCCCATACTACAATTCTTTCACCCATCTTAAATCTGGTGTTTAAAGCAAAAGCGAGGCGTTCAGACTCAGCCAACAGTTCTGAGTAAGTCCAAGATTGCCCACGTTCACCTGTATCTAAAATATCAACCATCGCAATACTATCTGAATTAGCTGATGCTATCGTTCTCAATAGTTCACCAATAGTGATGTCCAGTATTTCGTATCCTGCCTGTGCCGGGAAATAGGAGGTTGTTAATTTCATACAGTTTTCTCTTTTAAGAATAATTGCTCATCTTATAAACCCTTACTTTTTTCGGGTCAGACCCATTTCCATATTCGATATGCGCTTCATTTCTGGTGCCTCGAATAGCGCTGGATTTTCTAGAAAATCCAACATCATTCCCGTTGAATCACCTCCCCAGAAAACCTCACCATCAATTACAAAACTTGGGACACCGAACACTCCGTCGCTGGTTGCTTGAGCTGTGTTTGCACGAAGAGTATCTTTAACTACTGGATCTTGCATTGCACTTTCAGGATGAGGAATATTAAGAGCGTCTCCAATCAACCGAATACCTTCTGGGCTATCAGGTTGAATTCCTTTTCCGTAAATTAGGTCAAATACAGCGCGGGTATTTTCTATACCTGCCCCAGCTGCAGTACATAGTCTGAGCGCAGGAATCGGATTGAAGGGGTGCATAGGTGGCATCGTAAAAGGAATTCCTAATTGATCAGCGTTCCATTGAAAAAATCTATAAACAAAACGCCTCTTGGGTGGAATTTCGGCTGGCCCAAGTTGGCCCCAATGCTGCAAAATTGCCCCAAAAACTGCTGGAACTGGTGTTATCTCCAAATTATTAGGTAATTGAGGAAATCGCGCAAATTGCAAATAGGCGAAGGGTGAAATGAAATCGAAATACCATTTTGCTTTTGTCATGATCTGCCACTCATATTTAAATTGGCCCTTAATCCAGAGTATTCTAACATCTCAGCTTTTGCCACGATTTTGCAGCAAGCCATTTTTTGGAAGGTCCTTCCCTCCGACACGGACATAATCGTTACTAGAGCCAAAGCTTTCACCCTTTTTGAGTAACCCTGCGCCAGGGATAAAATTTATTTCAAAACGTATACCATCGGGGTCTTCGAACAAGACATAATAGTAACCTTTTGCCCAGTCACGTTCTTCTGGACCACGTATGATTGTCGCTCCAAGCTCGGCCGCCAAGACAGCCGTTTTGTCAACATCTTCGCGAGACCGCCCGCGCAGACAAAGATGATGAAGACCAACTCGATATTGCTGAAAGCGTTCATCTTCAAACTCGGGATCACATCTTCGTACCCCGATAGCGGTACGTGCACCCACATGATAGCAAAAGTCTGGACCGTCGCTGACACAAACCATTCCAAACTTTGGTAATAAACCCGAATAAAAAGTACGTGCTTTGTCAAATTGGCTAACTGTCAGGATGACGTGGGCCATACCGTTTATACCAATTTCGGGAATTTCGTCGCTCATGTCGTCGTCATAGCTGAACCAAGAGATTTCACAGCATCTGCACGGCCTGGCGTTGGAGGAATATTCAAGCCACGCTCACATGCTGGTCTGCCCCTCAACTGCTCCATCCAGCGTTCAAGGTTAAGCAAACCTTCGGTTGGTACACGTGCCCAACGGTGGCTGCGTATCCATGACCAATTAGAAATATCAGCTATAGAAAATTCTTTAGATAGCCACTCTCGACCTTCTAATTGAGTATCAAGCACACCATATAAACGCCTTGTTTCATTGTGATAGCGTTTCTTTGCGGCTGGTACGTCTTCGGGGAAATAGCGCTCAAATGCTACAGCCTGGCCTTGCATCGGGCCAATTCCGCTGGCCTGAAACATCAACCATTGCATTACCTCTGCCCGCGCAAATCCTTCTTTGGGCAATAGTTTACCTGTTTTTTCAGCTAGATAAAAAAGGATGGCATTTGAATCGAAAATAACAAGATCATCTGCTTCGTGGTCAACTATCACTGGAATGCGTCCGTTGGGGTTCATTGCTAAGAATTCAGGTTTATGCTGATCTCCTGCTGCAAGATCTATGTAATTGACCGTATATGGCAGACTTAATTCTTCTAGTGCCATGGCAACTTTCCAGCCGTTTGGAGTAGGAGAGGAGTAAAGGTCTATCATTTTGCTAACTAATCGTAATTTTAATTTTTAGTCAAAGAGCCTCGGAAGGTGCATTGATTGAAAATTTTGGTTTAAAAGTTAATAAATAAACAAAAAGTACAGTCGCAACAAAACAAGCAAACCCCGCAAGAAAGAATGCAGGAACATAAGTGCTCAATATATCCCGAGAGAGACCAGAGCCATAAGCTGCGACTGCTGATCCCAATTGGTGAGCGCCAAAAATCCATCCAAATACAATGGGTCCATTGATCATTCCAAAGAATTGTCCGCTCAGTTTAACGGTTGGGGGTACCGTTGCTATAAAATCAAGGCCAAAAAAGATTGCCCATAAGGTAAGGCTGTAAACATCAAAATTACTGTAGGGTAGATAGAGTAAAGATAACCCTCGTAAGCCGTAGTACAGACCAAGTAACGTGTAGTTATTGTAGCGATCTGAAAGCCAACCGGAACCCATTGTCCCTACGAAATTGAAAAATCCCATGAGAGCCAGATAAGAAGAAGCCATAATAATACCAACATTGTTGTCAGCGCAAAATGGAATAAAGTGTTGTCCAACAATTCCAGTACTCGTAAGCCCACAAATGAAAAATGTGATCGCCAAAATCCAGAAAGCTGGATGCTTAATTGCTCCCGCCAAAGCTTTGAAAGATATGGAGACTGCATTTCCGGTATTTTCTTCAGGTGGATAATAAATTTTATCGTCACCATATGCAGGGAGGCTAAGTTGTGAAGGCCAATCTTTCCCAAGCAAAAAGAACAAAGCCCCGCATATTATTCCACCAATCAACCCTGGTGCTATTGCAAACTGCCAATTAGATACTGTTGTGATCCAGGCCATCACTGGCATAAATATCAGTTGTCCAGCCGCGAAAGCAGAAGTCATTATCCCTACAACCAAACCACGCCTGGCGGTGAACCATCTGGTGGCAACTGTTGCCGCGAGACCCAACCCAATTATACCTGAAGCAATTCCGAGACATAAGCCTATGCTTACCAATAGATGCCATTTTTCGAAGGCTAGAACCGTGCAAAGTAATCCTATGACTTCCAGAAAAATGACAATTAGAACTACATTTATCACTCCAATGCGGAGCATCAATGGAGCACCTATAGGGCATAACATGGCGGTCATGAAATACATCAGGCCTGTAGCTATTGATACATCTGAAATATCCCATCCGTAGGCTTCGGTGATTGGTAGAATTAAAATTTGTGGTGCACTCGCAGTCGTCGAAGTGGCTAACGTAAACATGAATACTATTGCAGCCATTACCCAAGCATAATGAATGCCAGCTTTATCTAAATAAGTTTTGAGCTGTTCAGCTAGCATCAGTGTGATCTCCCTGATAAGATCAGTTTTCTGATCTCTTATTTGATTTTATTAGATAATATTTTATTTAGATAATGAGAAATTTTTTATTTCATCAAAACTCATGTGATCAGTGGTATTTTTACCGTAATATACCTTTTCTATTACCCCAGTTTCATTAATCAATACGTCAACTGGAACTATCGTCATGCCTTTTAACTCCATAGGGAAATAGCCCTTTGAGCTTGCTTTTAATATTCTTAAAAATCCAACAAGTGATCCAATCAAAAATTTAATTAAGGATTTTTCTACTTCATATTTTGAAAAATATTCAAAGTTTTCGTCGGCAAGAATTGTGAACGGCGCTGTATGTTTCTCCATTACCTTAGCTAGATAATCTTGAGAAGAATTGAATATTGCTATAATTTCAAAATTTTCTCCCAACTCATTATATCGCTCAGTTATTTCGTGAATTCGCAAATTACAGAACGGACAAGTTGCAAATCGATAGAATGTAAGAAGGGTTTTTTTCCCCTTTATTTTTTTAATACTAAATTTTTCCCCTTCAATTGATGGTAACTCAATTTCAGTGATTAACTTTCCGGGTGTTAACTTCATTTAATCCTCTTACAAAACGCCAAAAATTTTTCCGAACCTAAGCAAAATTGATGAGAGTTATTCATCTCATTAACGCTAGCGAGGCCTCACCTTCTTCTAAGCGCACATTTTTTATTTTATCGGCAACGCCAGCAATACCTTTTTTCCGCTGTTGGGCTGCTTTTTCAAAAGTATCCTTATCTGGGTATACTGATGTTAAAGATGCTGTTGTCGGGCTTGTTCTAAGAAAAACAAGCACAGTTGCATCTGGAAAGTTAGTAGGAGCATTTTTGATATAGTGAGCTTCGAGCTCGTCACCTGCTTTCTCCGAAATATATTCAAAGTAATTCATCCTAACATAACTCATATTTTTTTAACCTCACCTTAGTTTCTCAGAGTAGCACAATTGCTTATCAGAATATAAACAATCAGTTTAGTGACGCTTCGTCAGTATTTTAAAATATATTTCTATGCCCAATTTTTAATCTTATTTATTTGAAAGCTTTTTTACTTGTTCTCAGCAAGGCTACCAAAATAGCTTGCCTGCAACTGCGCTCTGTGGGACACCGATTCAAAGAGCAAAAAAGCCAGCAGGCACACCCATGACTGAACCTAAAACACTTCTGCGTGATATATTTGGATTTGATGAATTTCGACCTGGGCAAAGTGAAATAATTGAAACTGTGGCCCTTGGAAAAAATGTTCTTGCCATCATGCCGACTGGTGGTGGAAAATCATTATGCTTTCAATTGCCTGCACTAATGAATACTGGCCTCACAGTAGTAATTTCGCCTCTTATTGCTCTTATGCGAGATCAAGTTCGTGGGCTTCAAGCCGCAGGAGTGGCAGCGGGAGCAATAACTTCAGCCAATACTGAGAATGAAACAGATAAAATTTTTTCGGAGCTGAACGCTGGTAAATTACGGATACTTTACCTAGCACCTGAACGTTTGGCTTCAACTGCAATGCTATCTGCTCTACATGGATATAATGTTGTTTCTCTGGTTGTGGATGAGGCCCATTGTGTGAGCCAATGGGGTCACGATTTTCGCCCTGACTATCTAAGGATAGGAGAGCTGCGGCGAAGCCTGGACGTGCCTCTGGCTGCCTTTACGGCCACTGCTGATGAAGAGACACGCCAAGAAATTATTGAGCGACTTTTTGATGGAGTAGCACCAAGTACATTTCTGCATGGGTTTGATCGTCCAAATATTCATTTTAGCTTTGTAATTAAAGATAATCCAAGGCGTCAAATTATTGAGTTTGTTAACCAAAGAAAAGGCCAGCCAGGCATCATTTATTGTGGTACTCGAGCTAAAACGGAAACACTTGCTAAGGCATTGAGAGAAGTTGGCCACAGTACGTGCCATTATCACGGTGGCATGCCCTCAGAGGACCGAAGAGTGGTTGAGAAACGATTTTCTGTCGAAGATGGACTGATTGTTGTTGCGACTGTGGCTTTTGGCATGGGTATAGATAAGCCTGATATTCGTTGGGTGGCACATGCAGATTTACCTAAATCAATAGAAAGTTTTTATCAGGAAGTTGGGAGAGCTGGTCGCGACGGTAGTCCGGCTGAGACTTACACGCTTTATGGAGCAGATGATATCCGTCTAAGACGTAGTCAAATTGATGAGGGTCTTGCTTCAACTGAGAGAAAGTCAGCTGACCATGGGCGTCTAAATGCTCTTTTGGGTTTAGCTGAAGCGTTGACTTGCCGACGTCGTACTCTTTTAGAATATTTTGGAGAAAGTAACGTTAAGTGTGAAAATTGTGACCTATGCGAAACGCCACCAGAAACATTTGATGCCACCCAACCTGTTCGAAAGGCATTATCAGCAATTTTGCGCACTGGAGAATATTTTGGAGCAGGTCATCTGATTGATATCCTGTCAGGCATTGAAACAGATAAGGTACTGAGCCATGGCCATCAATCTTTACCTACTTTTGGCGTTGGTAAAGATTTAAGCCGTGTCAAGTGGCAGGCAATATTTCGACAGATGATGGGCCATGATCTTGTGCGGCCGAACCCAGATCGGCACGGTGCATTACGAATTATGGAAAGTGCCCTAGAAATATTAAGTGACAAAAAAAGTATAATTCTGCGAATGGATACGATTAAATCAGCAAAATCTAGTCACCGTATCAAAATGTTAGTGAGTGAAGCGGATGCCCCATTATTGAGTGCATTAAAAGCCAAGAGGCGTGGATTAGCTGAAACAGCAGGAGTGCCCGCCTATATTATTTTTAACGATAAAACACTGGTTGAAATGACCCAAAAACGTCCAATTAATCTTGATGAAATGGCACATATCAACGGTGTTGGAGCAAAAAAACTAGAAAACTTTGGAAATTTATTTTTAGAAGTCATTAACGGAGAAGTTGAAAGATTGCATCCTTCGAGAAGGAAACTGGCTGGTAACAAGGAAGGAATTCTGTATGACCTTCTTTTAGAGGCACAAAATAGACTAATACGCGGTGAAAAAGGTTTTGATAAACCGATGAGTTGCTCGGCATCCCTGCTTGTTAAAGTTGCTCAACGTAAACCAAGTAGTATCAAAGAAATGTCTTATATCCTAGACGAGAAAAGGACTGAGCGTTTTGGAACAGCTTTTCTGGATATTTTAATTCAGTACAATTAATTGCAAATTTATCATTTTGGTTTTTCAACGGCTTTTGCCATACGCTGTTTTCGAAGCTCAGCATTTTTTTCCTCATAAGCTTTCTTTTTGCTTTCCAGAATTTCTTTGTATGCAGTTTCAGTTTTTTCGTATGGCTTTATTTTTTTATTCACAACAATTTCTCTCAAGATAAAAAAAGACGCGCTTCCTAAGTATAGAAAACGCGTACAATAGATTTTAAATTTTTATTGAAGTTCTATATTATCGGCTGACTCTCTGCCGTCTCTGCCACTAGTTATTTCAAAACTAACTTTTTGATCGTCGGCTAAATCATCAATTCCAGATCTTTCCAAAGCACTAATGTGCACGAATATATCTTTATCGCCTTCATCTGGTGCAATAAATCCAAAACCTTTAGTTTTGTTAAACCATTTTACTTTGCCTGTAGGCATTATATTAATCTCCTTGTTTTACCCCGTCCACATCACGTGACGAGCTGGCTAACTGAGCTTAAATCGAACACTGAGAGCCGCTTTTAGGAAAAACAGTTTATCGAATTAGAAATTTGTAAGCACCGCGGTATTATTTTTTTTTTAATAAAAATTCAAGTGTTAAGTGAAAAAGTTCTTATTTACATAAATAAATCTTTTTTGATCTAAGTTTTTTGAATGGAGGTTAGTGAATAATGCATTTAAAAAGTCTCCTTGGCTTAGTCCCTACCTAGATGACATAATCATCAATAATACCGAATTTACTTGTACTAAACTTGTCAAAAATTAAAAAGGCAACACCCTTTGATTCATATATTAGCATGTACTCGATATGCAGATGGCA
>ERZ802830.1775-NODE-1775-length-20238-cov-6.07883_pt1 | contig 20238 bp, 21 predicted proteins | sample MGYA00345654_ERZ802830 | MGnify/ENA primary metagenome ERZ802830 (study PRJEB30503, sample SAMEA104212375) | marine metagenome | biome: Westerlies Biome; feature: [SRF] surface water layer (ENVO:00010504) within the epipelagic zone...; material: water...
AAGCAGAAGCTGAAAAAGCTCTTACAAGTAGAGGGTATCTTATAAAGTCCTCTGTGACTAAAGAAGTTACGCATCTCTTAAATGAGAGCGGTCTGGAAAGTTCCAAGACCAAAAAGGCTAGAGATAGTGGAGTCTCTATTATCACAAATCTAAATCAATTTATAGGAAATTAATCTTATGGCAATTCCAAAGTGGACTGATGAGCGCACCGCCGCTCTCACAGATTTCGTAGGCACTGAGTCTCCGATCTCTTACGCAACAGTTGTTGAGGCTGCTGACCAGCTCGAAACTTCTCCGCGTTCTGTAGCTTCTAAGCTACGCAAAATGGGCCACGAAGTAGAGTCTTCTGCTTCTGTAGCGACCCGTGCATTCAGCGATGCTCAAGAAAATACTCTTCGTAGCTTCGTAACTGATAATGCTGGCCAGTATACTTACGGCCAAATCGCTGAAGCTTTTGAGGACGGTGAGTTCTCTTCAAAGCAAATCCAGGGCAAGTTGCTGTCTATGCAACTGACAGAGCATGTCAAGCCTACTCCAAAGGTAGAAGCTGTTCGCACCTTCTCTCCCGACGAAGAAGCTGAGTTCGTCAAGCACGCAACTGCTGGCGCATTCCTGGAAGATATTGCAGAGGCTCTTGGCCGTTCTGTAAACCAAATTCGTGGCAAGGCTCTTAGCCTGTTGCGTCAAGGTTCTATCGATGCTATTCCTGCTCAGAAGGAAAGCAAAGCTAGTGCCAAAGTTGACCCTCTCGAAGGTGTTGACGTTGCAGCGATGACTGTTGAAGAAATCGCAGAGCAGATTGGTAAAACTGCTCGTGGCGTTAAGACGATGTTGACTCGTCGTGGCTTAACTGCCTCTAACTACGATGGTGCCGCTAAAGCAGCTAAAGCTGCAAGCTAATCCCTAGTTCCCCCTGGCTGGGGCGGGCTTTCGGGCCTGCTCCGGCTTTTTATCGCACAAACATTATTTCGGAGATGATTAATGAATCTGGCAAGTATTCTACTCAAGACCATTATCGCGCAAAGCGATATGGAGACTTGGGCGAATTCCCAGAAACATTACTTTCCTACAGAGTATTCTTCGATCTGGTCTTACCTAAATAAGTATGTAGAAACTCACAACATACTTCCTACCTTTGATGATTTGCGTCTCGCTGTGCGGGATGCGACCCTTCGAGACCGATTTATCGCTCTTGAAAAAATCGAAGAAATTGATATTGAACCTACCGTTCTTTTAGAATATCTAAAAAATGAATACACTCAGATTGAGATAATGAATCAACTTGACAATTATCTTTCTGACTCTATTGCTATGGAATCCGCTCAGGAAAACATTGAGCATCTACAGAGTATTGTTTTAGATATCGAAGAAAAGGTGGATCTTAAAGATACTAGTACAAATATGAGAAAAATGGAACTTTTCGAGCCAGTAGAAGAGCTGGAAAGGTTTGTTCCACTTGGATTGAATCACGACTTTGATCGTCTTCAAACCTTTGGCCCGTCCGATTTTGTATTAGTAGGAGGTAAACGTGGTGCGGGTAAATCTATTACTTGTGCGAATATAGCTACAAATGCCTATGAAACGGGGCATTCTACTATATACTTCACTATTGAAATGACTCCTCGTAGTATTATGCAACGCTGTTGTTCTATATCTACAGGAGTTCCTGCGGCCGCTCTTCGTAACAGAAACCTTTCTGTAGGAGAGTGGGAGCAGGTTGCTCACTGGTGGTCTCAAAGATTCGAGGATGGTGAGAGAGCACTCTCTCGCTATCTCTCGCATCGAGATTTTGACAAGTACCATACCGAACTTACAGCCAAGCCGCTTCGAGAGAAGCAGCTTGATATTGTATATACGCCTTCTCTTACTCTTGCAAATATTCGTACTGAGTTGGATAAGAAAGTTGCAAAACTACAGCCTCGTATTGTAGTTGTGGATTATATTAACCAAGTTAAGCGTTCGGCTGTAGGAAACAGTCGTATGGGTCAGTATGACTGGACTGAGCAGATTGAAGTGAGTAAAGCTCTCAAAACTTATGCGCAAGACTATGGTGTAGTGATGGTGTCTCCTTATCAAATTGATGCTACAGGTGAAGCTCGATTTGCTAAGGGTATACTTGATGCTGCTGATGCGGCATTTACTCTTGATGCACATGCCAAAGAAGATAATGTTATTAGCTTTAACTGTGCAAAAATGAGAAACAGTGACGAAGTAAGTTTTACTTCTAAAATGGATTGGGCTTCTTTACGAATTGGTCCTGAAACTGGTTACATCAAAAACGATGATGAAGCTTCAGAAGAGGTTTACGAGTTATGAAAAAACTATGGACGATATGGCAGTATTCTCTTGGAGGCTACTCTGATGATAAAACCGAGCCATATGATAAATATATTACAATAGTTCGAACTTTAATAGTAGGAGTAAATTTTCTTACATGTTTCTTTATCATGTCAAATGTAGTACATAACTGGTGAGTGCTGTAATCGACCTACTAGAGGAAAGGGGCATCTTTTATAAGCTGTCAGGTAATGACGTGCTTATAAAATGTCTAAATCCAGACCATGATGATGGAAATCCAAGTATGCGTATAGATAAAGTACTTGGAGTATTTCACTGCTTTTCCTGTGGTTATAAGGGAAGTTTGTTTCGTCACTATAATGTAGACTTTAGTGAAACTGCGGTAAGGCGAGAAAAACTAAAAAGACTTATATCTACTATTCGTTCTTCTGGAGTAGGTTTGGATATGCCAGAAGGCTATATGCCTTACATCGGAAACTGGAGAGATATAAAGCCAGAGACGTATAAAAAGTTCAATGCTTTTCGTCATCATGACTCCCACTTTATTGGTAGAATTAATTTTCCGATCACAGACGCTAGTGGTAGAATAGTAGCTTTTCAAGGTAGAGACGAGATGGGAACACTGGATCATAAGTATATGTTCTATCCCAGCGGTGTAAAACTACCTTTGTTCCCACAGGTTCGCCCACTTCAGGGGCGTGTCATTCTAGTGGAAGGTATATTTGATATGCTGAATCTACATGACAAAGGGCTTGAAAATGCCATATGTTGTTTTGGTGTGAAAAACTTTAATGAAACAAAGTTTAATTATTTAAAAATTTCAGGTGCTACGGGCCTTGACCTTCTCTTTGACGCTGATATAGCGGGAGAACAAGCGGCAGAACACGTAAAGAAGCTAGCGGGAGATTTTCCGGTAAGAGTAATTAATTTAAGGTCTGGTGACCCCGGCTCGCTACATGAAAAACAAGTTGTTGGATTACGGAGAAAATTATATGGCTGAGATAGCCTTAATAGAGACAAAACCCAGTAAAAATGATTACGTTCGTCTATTTGATAACGAGTTCGAATTTGATCGTTTTTCTTTAACCTCTGATCCCACTCTTTCAAAAGTACTAAAGAAAGATGTAGATTTAGAGTTTAACCCTGATGCTTATGAGTGGATTATTCTTATAGGCTCAGAACCTCTTAAATTTTATACGAAAGTAACTCAGGTTATGCAGTATGCTGGCACAATTGTAGATGACAAGTTTCTTCCTACGATTAATCCTGCAATGCTGTCTTTTAAACCTGAGGCAAAGAAGACCTGGGAAGATGCTAAAAGTAGCATTGTAGGTTATATCTCAGGCACTAAAAAGAAAGCAGAAATAAGTGGCGACAAGTTTCTAGGAATTGATACCACAGAACAAGCCATCGAGTACATTCAGCGTTGTATTGACTCTCCCTACGATTTCATAGGTATTGACTCTGAAACTACTGGACTGTATCCTCGTAACGGTCATATTCTAGGTATTAGTCTTTCCTATGAGCCTGATGCTGGTGCATACATCAATGCAGACTGTTTAGACGAAAGTGCAGAAGAAAAGATGCAAGAACTCTTCGATAAGAAGCGTATGGTATTTCACAACGCAAAGTTTGACATACCGATGTTCGAGTTTCATTTCAATGTAAAACTGTCTCGGTTTGAAGATACAATGCTTATGCACTATATGTTAGATGAAAATCCAGGCACACATGGCTTGAAGATGCTTGCTATGAAGTATACAGACTACGGTGACTATGAAAAGCCCATGTATGCTTGGATGGACGAGTACAGAAAGCAGAACGGTGTACTGAAGAATGACTTTAAATGGGAATGGATTCCTTTCGAAGTAATGAAAGATTACGCAGCTATTGATGCTACGGTTACTTTTTTACTCTTTGAAAAGTTTGAAAAAGCTATGAAGAAAGGCAATCCAAACCTTCTGAGAGTTTATCGAAACATACTTTTGCCTGCTTGTAGATTTCTTATGTCCGTTCAGGATAACGGAGTTCCCTTCTGCAAAGATCGACTGCTTGCTAGTCAGGATCTTATGCTTGAAGAAATTACAGAAGCTGTTGAAACTTTACAGAATCACGCTGCTGTAATCGAATTTCAAGAGAAGGAAGGAAAAGAGTTCAATCCAAATAGTGTATTACAACTTCGCAAGTTGTTGTTTGACTATGCCAAGCTTGAGCCTACAGGTATCAAGACAGAGAAAGGAGAAAACTCTACAAACTCAGAAGTTTTGGAACGACTTGCTTTACAGCACGAAATTCCTCAGCTTATTTTGAATGTCCGAAAGAAAACTAAAATCAAGAATACTTATCTTGATAAAATTATTCCACAGCTTGATCGAGACGGTCACTTACGGACCAATTTCAATCTGCACGGAACGACTTCAGGACGCCTCTCTAGTAGTGGTAAACTGAATATGCAACAGATTCCTCGTGACAATCCCATCGTGAAAGGATGTATTCGTGCTTCGGAAGGTCATAAGATTGTTGCAATGGACTTGACAACTGCAGAAGTGTATGTTGCTGCTGTGTTGGCAGATGACCTCGAACTTCAGGACGTATTTCGCTCTGGAGGAAACTTTCACTCTACGATTGCCCACAAGGTATTTCGTTTAGATTGTCCAATTGAGGAAGTTGCTGAAAAATATACAACGTATCGACAAGCTGCGAAAGCCGTAACTTTCGGTATTATGTATGGAGCAGGCGCTAATAAAATTAGTGAGCAAGTTACCAAAGACGGTGGAAAGCTTTCCGTAGTACAAGCTCGACAGATTATCAAAGAATACTTTGGTGCTTTCTGGAAACTTGAAGAGTGGATTGAACAACAGAAAAAACTTATCATGAGAGATGGTAGTATCTATTCTCACTTTGGACGTAAGCGTCGACTGCCTGATGTTAAATCAGACAACAAAGGAGTACAGGGACATGCCGTTCGATCAGGTTTGAATTTTCTAGTTCAATCTGCTGCTTCAGATATCAACCTTATCGGAGGTGTAGAAGCTCAAGCAGTGTTAGAGCAGCGCAAACTGAAAAGTAAAATTTTCGCGCTCGTACATGACTCTGTATTAGCCGAAGTTCCTCTCGATGAGATTGATGAATACTGCGATATTCTTCGAACAGAGATTCAAAGAGATAGAGGAATTTATATTTCTGGCGCTCCCGTAGGTTGTGACTTTGAGATTGGGGACGACTACTCAATGGGTAAGTTTGAAAGTAAATATGGTAATATCTTTAACGCATAAACAAGTATTGAAGTCGGTTCTCTTTCCAGTACATACTCTTCCAAGAGAAGAGGTATACTGGGAAGATGGCCTTCTTCTCTTGGATAACCTGGTAGTAGATGATCGCAATCAGAAGGGAGATACTCTCGGAAAAAGAAGGCTGCAATCACCTCACAAGCTAAAAAAGTTGAACAAAACTTATGAAGAGTTTTTAGACTTAGTTCGAGAAAATCCAACCACTCTTATAGATAGTAATGGTTTGGTTTTTTCTTATAGAAAGACCAAGTGGCAAACACTAAAAAGCCACAAAATTAAAAAGAAAGAGCTAAAAGACACCCACACTAGAATCTGGTTACATGGAGTGAATTTTGCTTTTATAGTTTCAAGCCCTCCTGTAGGGAAAGATTGGGCCCAAGTATTATACTTAAAGAAATGGCCCTGGCTATTGTATGATTTTTCGGAAAACAGAGAAAAAGATGCAAAAAGGATGATTTAATGCCAAGAAGAAAGAGAGACGTATTATCTAGTCTTAACTTTTATCTAAAAGAGATAGAGCCACTAACAAAGAGTCAATTAGAAGTATTTGACTCAGACAAACACTTAATGCTACACGGGTGCGCGGGAACAGGAAAAACCTATATTTCACTGTACTTAGCTCTCGATGACTTACAGAAAGATGTATACAATAAAATTCTGCTAGTACGAAGTGCTGTTCCTACTCGGGAGATGGGCTTTTTACCAGGAACCGAAGAAGAAAAGTCTAAAGTATATGAAGCTCCTTATGTGAATATCATGCAAGAGCTTTTTAGTAGAGGGGATAATCCCTACGGGCAAATGAAACAGAAAGGAATAATAAACTTTCTTACAACTTCCTATATAAGAGGAACAACTTTTACAGACTCGATAGTAATCGTAGATGAATGTCAGAACATGACTTTCCACGAGCTGGACAGTATTATTACAAGAGTCGGACAGAACTGCAGAATTATTTTTTGCGGAGATTTTTTTCAAACAGACTTAAGAAATAGTGGGTTGAAGGATTTCTTAAAAATTATAAAAAATATGAATGACTTTGACTTTATTGAGTTTGGTATAAATGATATTGTAAGAAGTGATTTTGTTAAAAGTTACTTAATACAAAAATACAAAGAAGGTGTGCAATAATGAAAAGCGATGTAGAAGTAGAAAAGCTAAATCGTAAAATTGACCAACTCGTAGGCCGGGTTGAGTTATTACAAAAAAGGCTAGGTCAACTAGAAAATAGTACCGTGACCTTGCGTTCACAAATTGAAGAAAAAAGAAAACTAGAAGACGAGATGTGGACTAAGTGAAAGCTGTGGTTTCCAATAGGATTTATATGGATATAGAGCCCTCTATGTTACCTAACATAGATAAAGCTTTGACATATAAAATCGAGAGCTATAGAAGAGATGTTCCTCCTCAGTATATTAAAAACTTGAGAAAGCTAAGGGACAATCTTATCTCTATTCCTGTTGGTAGATTTGATCTCATTCCTTCAGGGTATGAAATCAAAGATAAAAGAGTAGAAGTTCCTGTAGATTTTCCTGAATTTAAATTTGATCTCAGAGAAAGCCAACAGGAGGTATATGATCAGATAGAAGACAATGCTGTTGTCAATGCTTTCGTATCCTGGGGGAAAACTTTCACAGCCCTAGCAATTGCGGGAAAGTTAAAGCAAAAAACTTTAATCATTACTCATACTGTAGCTTTAAGAACTCAGTGGGAGAAAGAAATTAAAAAAGTTTTTGGTATTGATGCAGGAGTAATAGGCTCTGGAAAGTATAATATCAATTCTCCAATTGTAGTAGGTAATGTGCAAACACTATATAAGATAAAGGAACAGATAACTAAAACTTTCGGAACTCTTATAGTTGATGAGTGCCACCATATTCCTGCAAATACTTTCAATAGGCTAGTAGATGCTAGTTATGCAAGATATAAGATAGGTTTATCAGGCACAGTAGAGCGCAAAGACGGTAGGCATGTAATGATGCCCGATTATTTTGGACATAAAAAGTTTACGCCACCTAAAGAAAACTATATGGTTCCTTCTGTGGACGTTATACAAACTAAAATATCTTTTATGGATGGTGCGAAAATACCTTGGGCTCTTCGAATTAATGATTTAGTTCAGCAAGAAGAGTATGGAAAACTTATTTGTTTTCTTGCAGCAGCTTACAAAAAACAAGGACACAAAGTATTACTTCTTTCTGATAGAGTTTACTTTCTAAAAAGAGTGAAGGAAACTCTAGGAGAGCACTGCGAACTAATTACAGGGGAGGTGCCTCTAGCAGAAAGAGAAAAGAAAATAGAAAGAGTTCAGGCAGGAAAAGTAAATATTCTTTTAGGTACACAAAGTATATTTTCAGAAGGAATAAGTGTAAATCCTTTGAGCTGTCTAATACTTGCAACTCCTGTAAATAATACTCCTCTACTAACTCAGCTAGTGGGTAGAGTAGTAAGAGAACACCCAGGAAAACTTGACCCCGTTGTTGTAGATATTAATCTAAAAGGTAAAACTGCTTCGAAGCAAGCAAAGTTACGCTTAGGGCACTACCTACAACAGCAATATAATGTGAATTTTAAGGACATGTGAGAAAAAAAGTTCTTGACACTTGCAGATGTTTCCTGTATAATATACGGTCTGACTTCGAGAAATAGTAGTGATTTTTTATAATTGGGAAAAAATGTACTTAATGTGCAAGGGTAATTCCTCTGCAATAGTCACATTAATCGCAAATATAACTTACCCTTCCCTGCCTAGAAATGTGCGGGACCCTATCTATCGCTTGGCTCAGATTAACTGGTTAGGCGATAGTTTCTTGTTGCACCCAGAAAAACTTTTATCAAACCGAAGCAAGTTCGGAGATACGGAGCTAGCGCAGTATGTGGCACTCGCTAGCTTTCGCAGCTATGCTGAATATGAAGCCACAAAACGACGCAGTTTAAACATGCTTTTATCGCCTGTTTCTACTGAACTAATAGACAACCACAGACTACTCTCCCGTGTAGAAGATGAAATATTCTTTTGCTGGGAAGAAGTCACGCATTAAAACGGAGAAAACCTATGGGTATTAAATTTACTTCATCTGCTGGAGGAGCTAAGAAAAGCTCTTTAGAGCAATACACTTACAAAAACGGAGACAACTGTGTTCGTCTTTTCGGAGATCTTCTTCCTCGGTATATTTACTGGGTAAAAGGTGAGAACGATAAGAATATTCCTATGGAGTGCTTATCTTTCGACCGAGAGAAAGAAGCATTTGTCAATGTAGAAAAAGATTGGGTTCGGGAATTTTATCCAGATCTCAAGTGCGGATGGTCTTATTCTGTACAATGTATTGATCCTTCAGACGGTAAAGCTAAAGTATTTAACCTAAAGAAAAAGCTAATGGACCAGATTCTTGTAGCTGCTGAAGATTTGGGTGATCCTACAGACGTAGATGCTGGATGGGACATTCACTTTAAGCGAACTAAAACTGGACCAAATGTATATAATGTTGAGTATACTCTTCAAACTCTAAAGTGTCAAAAAGGTATTCGTCCTTTAACGGATGATGAAAAATCAGCAGTATCTGCTGCTACTCCTATTGACGAACTACTTGCTCGTCCTACTCCAGATGCCCAAAAAGAGCTGTTGGAAAGAATTATGTCTGCAGGTGCCGGTGCTGATGCTAATACAGACGAAAGCATCGAAGATGAGTTTGATGTTGCTTAATGAAAATTCTATTCTCTGCTGATTGGCATATAAAATTAGGTCAGAAAAACGTGCCCTTAAACTGGGCGCGTGCTCGCTATGACACATTCTTTCACCAGATTCATCTTTTGGAAGACGATGCTGATTTGCATATTATTGGCGGCGACCTGTTCGATAGAGTACCAACAATAGAAGAACTAGAATTATACTTCACTTTCGTAAAGAAATGTAGTATAGAAACGATTATCTATGATGGTAATCATGAAGCTACGAAAAAGAATAAAACCTTTTTCACTGCTTTAAAAGAAGTAACTAATTCACTCAATTCCTTAGTCTATGTAATTGATGAAGCTTACGAGGACGAAAGAGGATTTAGCATTTTACCTTATTGTGATCTACATAAGAAAAACTCTATTGAGATGCTAAACAAAGCTTTTCCCGTGTTTACTCACGTGCGAGGAGAAATACCGCCTCACGTTACTCCAGAAGTCGATTTAGATAGATTTGAAAAATTTCCAATTGTTTTTGCGGGAGATTTACACTCCCACTCAAACTGTCAGAGAAATATTGTATACCCCGGTAGTCCTATGACTACTAGCTTTCATCGTTCAAAGGTAGCGACAGGAGCTATTACGATAGATACTGATAATTGGGACTGGACTTGGGACGAGTTAGAGCTTCCACAACTACTTCGTAAGACGGTTAGTAACCCTAAAGATATGATTCATGGACTATATGACCATGTAATCTATGAATTGGAAGGAGACCTAGGTGATCTTGCGAAAGTAGCCTCTACAGATCTTCTCGATAAGAAGGTTGTAAAAAGAAGTTCCGAAGCTACTCTTGTACTAGATAAAGAGCTTACAATCGGAGAAGAACTAGTAGAGTATCTAATGTATGTACTAGAGATACACGACGAAAAAATACCAGACATATTAGGAATATTTAATGATTACGCTAAAAACTTTGAAATGGAGTAATTGCTTCTCTTACGGGGAAGACAATGAACTTGACCTTTCAGACAGCAAACTAACTCAAATTTTGGGTAGTAATGGTGTGGGCAAATCGTCTATTCCTCTTATACTGGAAGAAGTGTTGTTCAATAAAAACTCAAAAGGAATTAAAAAAGCTGATATTCCAAACCGAGAGTTGAATAACGGATACTCAATCTACATTTCGTTTTCGAAAGGTGGAGATGAGTACGAAATAGACCTTCAGCGTAAGTCTTCGCTAAAAGTAAAGTTTCTAAAAAACGATGAAGATATTGGTAGTCATACGGCTACCAATACTTATAAAAGCATACAAGAAGTTCTTGGAATTGATTTCAAGACATTTTCTCAGGTAGTATATCAAAATACAAACGCAAGTTTGAATTTTCTTACCGCTACTGATGCGAACCGTAAAAAGTTTCTTATAGACCTATTAGGACTAGAAAGATATGTAAATCTTTTTGATGTTTTTAAAGAAGCTTCGAGAGAAGTCGAGCAAGAATTTGCAACGCTTGAAGGTCGCATTTCGACCATTGAAAAATGGTTGGAAAACAATCGTTTGACCGATACTACCCCACGAGAACTTGTAAATATTCCGAAAATGTCGGATGAAGACGAGGAGGAGTTAAGTTCTCTTATGGCTGAAATTAAAAATATTTCATCGACAAATCGACAGATTTCTCAAAATAATCAATATAAAAAATTATTGAAAGAAATCAATATTGCTGAGGTCAATGCTATTGAAGCATCAGAATTTCAGTCTTACGATGAGTTGCAGTCACAGTTAGGCGCTATAGCGGGGTCAATTGGTTCTTGCGAAAAAATCATCCGAAAGATGGAGAACCTGGAAAATGTATGTCCTACCTGCGAACAGTCAGTTGACCATGATTTTAAAGAGAAACATATCTTTAAAGAAAAAGAAACGATTAAAATCGAACAAGACAAACAAAATGGTATCCAGAAGAAAATTAAAGAAATTCAAGAAAACAATGAAAGCTATCGTATAAAATCTACTCGGCAAAAAGAGTGGGAAGATCTTTATCGTTCTGTTGATAATAAACTGCCTTCTGATTTAGTAGATGAAGAGATGTTAAAAATTCAACTGTCTACAGTTAGAAATAAACTAGCTCAGCAAAAAAGTGAGATAGATGTACTTCAGAGAGAAAACGAAGCTCGAGCAGCTTATAATGCTCGAATTGAAGTAGTGGCAGAACAAACTGCAGATTTCGAGAAACAGCTAAAAGAAGCTTCTCATAAGCATAGTAGAATTGCGGAAAGAAAAGGTAATCTTGAAATTCTTAAAAAAGCCTTTAGTACTAATGGTCTAATAGCATACAAGATCGAAAATCTTGTCAAGGAACTGGAAGAATTAACGAGTGAATATCTCGCAGAACTTTCTGACGGTCGTTTTACTCTGAATTTTGCCGTAAACAACGATAAGTTGAACGTCGAAATTACAGACAATGGAAATATTATTGATATTCTCGCTCTTTCTAGTGGGGAACTAGCAAGAGTAAATACTGCTACTCTTCTTGCGATTCGTAAGTTGATGAGTAGTCTTTCTTCGAGCCGTATCAATGTATTGTTTCTAGACGAAGTTATGACAGTTTTGGATGAGGTAGGAAAAGAGAAACTCGTAGAAGTTCTATTAGAAGAAGAGCTGAACACTTACTTAGTGAATCATGGGTGGTCACATCCATTATTAGAAAAAGTAGAAGTTCAAAAATCAGGCAATATAAGTAGGTTGGTAGCATAATGGTAGATTCAAGAGCCAAAGGAGCACGAGGCGAATACCTTGTAAGAGATATGCTTCGAAGTGCAAGTGGCCTACAGTTTGAGAGAGTCCCCAGTTCGGGGGCTCTTTCTTATCTGAAAGGAGATTTGTACGTTCCAGACGCAAAAAATTTATTCTGTATAGAGGTAAAGAACTATGAAAAGTCTCCTCTTACAGATAAAATATTTACAAATAAGACAAATTATCTTTTGCAGTGGTGGGATAAAATAGTAAAACAGGCTGAATTAAAATTACAGCAACCTTTATTGTTTTTTAAGTACTCACGATCTAAGGTATTTGTAGTAACAACATTAAAACCGGACAATACTCGCTATAATTATGTTTCGTGGTTGGATTGTTATATAATGGTAGCCGACGAATGGCTAGAACAAGAGAAAGTGGAGTGGACAGGTGGCGAGTTTTAAAGATCAAATTATGGAAAGAAATAACAATGTTCTAATCGTAGATGCGATGAACATTGCATTTCGTTGGAAGCACCAAGGCAAACTAGACTTTGAGTTCGATTATCTGAGAACCGTAGAAAGCCTTGCACAATCTTACGAATGTAGTAATATCATTATTGCCGCTGATTGGGGCAATAGTAAGTATAGAAAAGAGGAATGTCCTCAGTATAAAGAGAATCGAAAAGAGAAGTACAAAGACCAGACAGAACAAGAGAAAGAAGACATTCGATTATTTTTTGAAGAGTATGAGAGAACACTTAAAACTTTAGAAGAAAAGTTTTTAGTTCTTCGTTATCATCAAGTAGAAGCAGACGATATTGCTGCATATGTAGTTAAAAATCGAGAAAACTATGGTATTGGAGATGTGTGGTTAATCTCAAGTGACCGAGATTGGGATTTACTTGTAGATGAATATGTATCACGATTTTCTACAGTTACTCGTAAAGAAACAACAGTATTTAACTGGGAAGAGTTTTTTAGTTTTCCCAGAGAAGAGTATATAAGTTTTAAAGTATTAACAGGGGATAAAGGAGATAATATTGACGGCATCCCAGGAATAGGTCCAAAGAGAGCAACAGATCTTATACATCAGTATGGAAGTGCTTTTGATATTTATGATGCTATACCCTTACAGGGCAAGTACAAATATATACAAGCACTAAACGAAAGTGGAGACCTTATATTACAAAATTATAAAATGATGGATCTCATAACTTATTGCGACGAAGCAATAGAATATCCAGGGCATAGTCTAGAAGAGATAGACGATAGAGTAAAGGAATTTATGAATGTTAATTGATTATGGAAGAGACCGTCTTCTGTCAAAGTTTGGTATTCAAACACTAGAAGACAGATATATGATAGAGGGTGAAACTTCGCCTCAGGACGCTTTCGCACGTGCGGCGAGAGCCTTTGCCGATGACGAAGCACACGCACAGCGTTTGTATGATTATGCAAGCAATCTGTGGTTTATGTTCTCTACACCAGTTCTTTCGAATGGAGGAACTACAAGAGGACTTCCTATCTCCTGTTTTCTCAATTATGTTGAAGACAGTAGAGAAGGTCTCACAGGTCACTACACAGAGAATGCGTTTCTTTCCTCTGTTGGTGGCGGGGTAGGCGGAAGCTGGAGCGCAGTGCGCTCTGTGGGCTCCCGCACAAGTAATGGAAGTGAGAGTACCGGTGTTATACCGTTTATGAAAGTTGTGGATGCTGAAATGCTTGCGTTCTCTCAAGGCGTAACTCGAAGAGGCTCATATGCGGCGTATTTACACATCTCTCATCCAGAAGTTGAAGAATTTCTCGATGTCAGAAAACCAACTGGTGGTGACATTAATCGTAAGTCTACTAACTTACATCATGCTGTGGTCATTCCTGACAAGTTTATGAAGCTTATCGCGCAAGCGACTCAGGAGCCCGGTTTTGATGATAGTTGGGATTTGGTGGACCCGCATAATGGAAAAGTTACAAAAACAGTTCCTGCGAAAGCGCTCTGGGTAAAACTTATCCAAAATCGTGTTGAAACGGGCGAACCCTACATCATGTTTGAAGATGCCGTAAATGCAGATTTACCTGAGTATCAAAGAAATATGGGACTAAAAGTACACCATTCAAATCTTTGCTCAGAAATTACTCTCGCAACAAATGAGAAGAGAACAGCGGTATGCTGTCTGTCAAGTGTAAATCTCGAAGAATATGATTCTTGGAAGAATATTGACGAGTTTATTCCTGACTTAGTAAGAATGTTAGACAATGTTCTAACCTACTTTATTGATAACGCGCCCGATTCTCTCTCAAAAGCAAAGTATAGTGCTTACCGTGAGCGTTCGATTGGTCTCGGTGCAATGGGTTTTCATGCGTATCTGCAAAGAAACAATATTGCCTTTGAAGGTGCAATGGCAAAAAGCTTTAATAATCGTGCTTTTTCTCATATTAAGCATCAAGCTTTAGAAGCGAGCAAGCAGCTTGCGAGAGAGCGAGGAGCTTGCCCCGATGATCCAAATGAAGTCGTAAGAAATGCTCATCTACTGGCTGTCGCACCCAATGCTTCTTCTAGTATTATTTGTGCAAACACGAGCCCGAGTATTGAGCCTTACCGCGCAAATGCATATACTCAGAAAACAAAATCAGGTACAAGTCTAGTAAAAAATGAATATCTTGAGCATACTCTTGATGAGCTAGGAATGAACACTGATGAAGTTTGGAAAGATATTATGACAAATCAGGGAAGTGTTCAACATCTTGACTTTTTAGATGATTACACAAAAGATGTATTTAAAACAGCCGTTGAGCTTGACCAGAGGTGGGTTGTAGAGTTTGCAGCAGATCGACAGCAACATATTTGCCAGTCACAGTCTGTAAACCTTTTCTTTCCTGCTGATGTGAGTAAGCAAGAACTACATAATGTTCATATGCTTGCCTGGCGTCGAGGAATGAAAACATTATATTATGCACGAAGCGAAGCGTATAAACGTGCTGACGTCGTGTCGGATGAAAAACTAAGAGACTTTATCTTCGATGATGAAAACTCATGCTTAGCTTGTGAAGGATAAGAGATGCTTACAGAAGAAAGAAATTACTACAAACCGTTTCAATATAATTGGGCTTTTGAAGCCTACAAGAGTCAGCAGCATATGCACTGGCTTCCTGACGAAGTACCAATGGCTGATGACCTTAAAGACTATCGTGCTCTTGATGCTGATAGTAAGCGTTTGCTTGGACATATATTTCGTTTTTTTACTCAGAGCGATGTAGATGTTTGTTGTGGGTACGCAAAACATTATTTGCCTACATTTAAGGCACCTGAAATACGAATGATGTTGTCGGCCTTTGCAGCAATGGAAGCAGTACATCAGGAAGCATATTCTACTCTTCTAGAAACTCTTGGATTTCCAGAAGAAGAATACCAAATGTTCATGAAAGTACAAGAGATGGCTGACAAACACGACTATCTTTCAAACTTTAATATGAACAGCAAAAAAGACATTGCTAAAACAGTAGCAGTATATAGTGGATTTACAGAAGGGGTGCAGCTCTTTAGTAGCTTTGCAATTCTACTGAACTTTCCACGCCATAATCTAATGAAGAATATGGGACAGATTGTTACTTGGTCTATTCGAGATGAGAGTCTTCATGTAGAGGGAATGTCAAAGATTTTTCAGACTTATGTTCGAGAAAATCCTGAAATATGGAACGATGAATTGAAGTATGAAATTTACTGTGCGGCTGAAAGAGTCGTAGAGTTAGAAGATGCCTTTATCGACGTAGCTTTTGATAGTTGTACTATTGAAGATCTGGAAGCTTCTGAAGTAAAAGCATATATCCGTTACATTGCGGATAAAAGATTACTTCAGCTAGGTATGAAGAAAATTTTTAATTCAGAAAGTAATCCTCTACCCTGGCTTGATTACATGATTAATGCTGTAGAACACACGAATTTCTTTGAAAATCGTGCCACTGAATACGCCCGAGCCAGTACTACTGGTAACTGGCAAGATATTTTTAAATAGGAGATAAAATGGAAACACAAGAAAAACCAACTCTTGTATATGACGATAAAACTTATATAATTGAAGATTTATCTGATAGAGCAAAGTACATTATTAGTCAAATTCAAGACTTAGAACAACAAGCATCCTCTACTAAAGCTAAATTAGACCAAGTAGAAATTGCTAAAAAGGGTTTCACTAATTTGTTAGCTGAAGAGTTACAAGATACTGATGAAAATACAGAAATTTAACAGATATAAGCAAAATACTCCTCTGTGTAAATTCTGTATTGAGAGAGGGGGATCAATATACCCTATTGATCCTTCAGGTATAAATAAAAAAACAAATCCGGGATTTATGAATCCCGCTATAATGGTATATAATAATAATCTTATAGGAATTTTAAGAACAACGAATTATATACTAAACGTAGCGGAGCAGCATAAGTATACTCACTCTTATGGACCTCTTTTATACGTACACCGTGAAAATGACGTGACTCTAAGAACTTGGAATTATTTTCTAGAGTTTAATGAAGACTATTCTATTAAAAGCTGTATTGAAATAGATACTTCTTATTTTGATAAACCCCCTAAATGGACAATGATAGGCTTGGAAGACGCTCGACTAGTGCATTGGGATAATAAACTATTTGTTACGGGGGTTAGAAGAGACACTACAGATACGGGTGTAGGAAGAATGCAATTATCAGAACTACAAGTCAATAACAGCACAGTAAAAGAAGTATCCCGAGTACGAATACCGGCTCCTGGAGCAGACAATACTTACTGTGAGAAAAATTGGATGCCTTTCGAAGATAAACCCTATACTTTTCTAAAATGGTCAAGTCCAACAGAGATAGTAGAGTTTAATAATGAAAAAACTAAAGTTGTTTCTAATTCTGGAAAAAACCATTATACAGGCAAAAACGATCTTCGTGGAGGCTCTCAATTAATTAAATGGGGAAAAGGGCATTTAGCTATAACACATACCGTAGACTTAACTAAGAATTATCTCATGCGTAAGAATGGTATTTATCTTCATCAATTTGCCTACTATGAGGATAGCACATTAAAAAAAGTTACTAAAGATTTTTCTTTTCTTGCGGGTAGGACAGAATTTTGTGTCGGAATGTGTAAATTTAAGGAAAAAGTTATAATTACGTTTTCTTATCACGATAATCTAGCCTTTTTACTAGAAACTTCGGAAGAAACAATAACAGAATTTATGAGGGAAAATGGACATACTAATTAACGCCTGGGCTTTAGACCCTAATAATATTGATATACTCTTTCAGAAAGGTGAAGAATAGTACAAAAATCATACTTATGCGGGGGCTGTGTCTTTCTTATTAAAGTGCGCAGAATTACACCCAGATCCTTTAGTGCAGTACGATTGCTTAGTAAGTATAGCGGATATTTATAGTAAAATTGGTGGAAGAGATTATAGTTCGGAAACCTATGCTTACAGCGCTATAAAATTAAATCCTTCTAGAATAGAAGCTTACATACTTTTAGAAAAAGTTTACTCGAATAGAGAATCTTGGTGGTCTTATAAAGATGAAAGAATAATAGATTTAATATTTAATTTAGGGGTTATAGAAGAAACGTCTACTCCCTTAAAAATTTTTAAGGGGTATACTATTCAAGACTATTATGAAGCTAAATTTAGAGTTCTATACGATGCAGGGTTTTTAGATGAAGCTTTTGAGCTCTTGCAATATATTGACTCCTACATCCCTTACTCTAGGGTTCAAGAATCTTACCTGAAGGAGATAGAATATTATAGTGACCCAGAGTCTATACATGCTTGTATTGGATACGAGAAGGATAATTTTCTTCAAGTAGAGAAAGAAAATATTAACAAATCTTTAGTCATTGATAGTATCTATTCTAAAATAAGACAAACTTGTAAAGTACAGCTTTACTCTCACTACGCTAAAGTCAGAAAGGATACCCTACTAGATTCTTTTAAAGAAGGCTTTTTTTATATTTTACTACCTTACGGGTCAAACAGTGAAGTAAAGATAGGAAGTAAAACCTATGAGCTAAACAATAGTAAAATTATTTTAGTTGCAGATAGTACTAAAGTAATAAGTTCTTCCCTTGGCATGATCGTAATAGAAGCTCTGCCTAACTTTAACGATTAGAGGCATATGTAAATTCTATATTGTTCAAGCTAATGCCATTTTCACAATCCTGACACATTTCAAAGCATGTATAGGGTTCGGGCGCTATTTCTTCATATGCTTCGAGTATTAAGTTTCCAAGTACATGCTCCAAGTTATAATCCATACAGCATAGCACAACATCGCCATTAGGTAAACATACGTTATGGTATAACTTTTCAGGACAATTACAAGTAGTTGGCTGTCCTTCCTGTTGCTTGGTCCAATAAAATACTTCGGTAACCAATTCTGGTTTTAGTAACCGTTCTTTTTCGAGATTTCCTGCTCTCGAATACATTTTACTCGGGGTAAATCCTTGCCAGAGATGACTGAATTCGTCTAGTACTTCTCCCATACACATCACACCAAAATTTTGTACTTTGTCCTCGTTTTGTTTAATATGATGTAAAAGTTTACGATATTTATTAGTTATAGGATGCTTTGCTCTTCTTTCCTTATCAGGCAAATGTAGTAGGAAGCCCCCGTTAGGGTTTCCAGCAAAAGGTATGTGTGCTATTTTTTCAAAATCCTCAATGTCCATACCTATACCTGTGGTAAAAAGACTCACAGGATGCCCTGTTTCATACGCATAAACAACCATATCAGCACAGTGTTTATTTACAAAGGGTTCTGTAAATCCTGCGAACGTAATTCTAATTTCGGCGGGTAATTTATCAACCATATGTTTAAAACTACCAAGAGATAACATAGTTAAATCACTGTATGCTTTAGTTAATACACGCTGAGGGCAAAATACACAATCAACAGGACACCCCTTTAACGGTATATTTGTTGTAAATTCCATGGTAGGGAATGCTGTAGTCTTCCAAGGATGTGTCATTACTTTTTTATGCTTTACTACAGTGTTTGCTTTTTCTGGTATTATTTCAATTACTTTAATTACGTTACTCATTTAATTACTTCTCTTTTAAAAAATTTACTGCCTTACTTTAAGATCTGGTCTACTTTATCAGAAAGCTCTTTTAATGCCTCGACCAGATGAGGTATTACTTTGTCGTAGTCTATTGTTTTTAGTCTTGTATGATTACTACTAAATACTGTATCTTGCTCTATCACTGCTTCGGGAATGACTTTTTCTACTTCTTGAGCGATCAGACCTGGCTCTCTTTGACCTGTTCTAGAGCCTTCTAGCCAAGTATATTCTACCCCCCGTAATCTTTTTATAGTATCTAAAGAGTTATCAAGACTAACAATATCAGATTTTACTCTTTCATCAGATATTGTAGAAGAATAAGCTACTATATTATTATCAACATATAGATTACCATTATTGTCAAGTCTCATATCTTCAAAGCCAGCGGTGTAGAATCTCAAACCTATGCTGGCGTCCGAAAACATATAATCATTCTGATTTCCTGTATAAATATCAGTCGTGCCTGCGGGTAAAGCACCAAGTGTAGTAGCCGCAGGACCCGCAGCACCTTGAGACCCAGTAGAACCATTAGTACCTTGAGACCCAGTAGAACCATTAGTACCATTAGTACCATTAGTACCTGCAGTACCTTGAGACCCAGTAGAACCATTAGTACCTTGAGACCCAGTACTACCTTGAGTACCAGTAGAACCGTTAGAACCATTAGTACCTGCAGTACCCTGAGACCCAGTACTACCTTGAGTACCATTAGTACCGTTAGTACCGTTAGTACCATTAGTACCTTGAGACCCAGTACTACCTTGAGTACCAGTAGAACCGTTAGAACCATTAGTACCTGCAGTACCCTGAGACCCAGTACTACCTTGAGTACCATTAGTACCGTTAGTACCGTTAGTACCATTAGTACCTTGAGACCCAGTACTACCTTGAGTACCAGTAGAACCGTTAGAACCATTAGTACCTGCAGTACCTTGAGACCCAGTAGAACCATTAGTACCTGCAGTACCCTGAGACCCAGTAGAACCATTAGTACCTGCAGTACCTTGAGACCCAGTAGAACCATTAGTACCTGCAGTACCTTGAGACCCAGTAGAACCGTTAGCACCTGTAGTACCCTGAGACCCAGTAGAACCATTAGTACCATTAGTACCTGCAGTACCCTGAGACCCAGTAGAACCATTAGTACCTGCAGTA
>ERZ802830.1780-NODE-1780-length-20201-cov-9.43641_pt1 | contig 20201 bp, 18 predicted proteins | sample MGYA00345654_ERZ802830 | MGnify/ENA primary metagenome ERZ802830 (study PRJEB30503, sample SAMEA104212375) | marine metagenome | biome: Westerlies Biome; feature: [SRF] surface water layer (ENVO:00010504) within the epipelagic zone...; material: water...
AGATCACCAAAATCGCTAGTATATGAATTAATTGTTTCAGATTTGATTTATGCAATAGATCATCTAGAGCATCAACTTACAGGCGCATCTTATGGACGTGTTACCAAAGGTGCTGCACAAGCGTTGCTTGGGAAGGCTTATGTATACTCAGAACAATGGGACAAAGCAGCTACAGAATTACAGGATCTAATAGCAAATGGACCCTACAGTTTACTTCAAGGGAATGATTATTTAGACATGTTTGAAGAGGTGCAAGAAAACAGTATAGAATCTGTTTTTGAAGTCCAATATACTGACCAAGAAGGAGGAAGCTTTGGATGTTTTACTTGTGCTGAAGGAAACATTGCCGTGGGATTCAGTGGTCCAAGACAATATCAAGGCGATAAATATGATTCGGGATATAGTTTTAACGTACCCACACAAGAAGCGTATGATGCTTTTAAAGAAGGTGATGCCAGAAGAGAGGTTACCGTTTTCAATGCAAACCTTTTACCTGAAGGATCCTATTTTCCGGGGCACGAAAACACCGGGTTCTTTAATGCGAAATATATTCCAAGAAAAGGGGATTTAAATATTCCTGACCCTAACTTAACGAATCCTAATAATTACAGATCTATTCGTTATGCAGATGTTTTATTACTGGCAGCGGAGGCTTTAGTAAAAAGTAACGGCAACGAAACAGACGCTACTTCATATTTAAATCAAATAAGAAATCGAGCATTTATTGGTGCCATAGATACCAATCATTTATACAAACCATCAGAAGGTGATTTGTTAGAAGCCATTTATAAAGAACGCCGTTTGGAATTAATGGGTGAAGGCCATCGTTTTTTTGACTTAGTAAGAACTAATAAAGCTGAAGGAGTGATTCCTGGTTTTTCAAAAGCAAACGGCCATGAATTATTTCCTATTCCATTAATTGAAATTCAATTAGCAGGCAGTAGATGGGAACAAAATCCAGGATATTAAAACAAGACTTATGATACAGAAAAAAATACATTATATACTTATTGCTTTTTTGATTTTCTCTTGTGATACTTATGAAGAGAATAGTCTTGATTTTGTTAATGATATAAATGCACCATCAAATGTTGATTTTGTAATAGACATTTCAGAAGACAATCAAGCCATCGTAAAAATAACTCCTTTTGGAGACGGTTTATTGAATTCAACTGTAGATTTTGGAGACGATTCTGAATTATCTGATGAGATTACACCAGGAAATTTTGTTATTCATGATTATGATGAAGAAGGTACTTACGATATTACAATAAATGCTAAAGGAGTTAGTGGAAAAACAACTTCTTTTACTAAAACAGTAGATGTTTTATATTCAGCACCTTCAATACCTGAAATTACAGTAACTCCCAGATCATCAGATCCATACACGATTTTGGTTAATGCAAGTTCTGATTTTGCTGTGTCATATGATGTTTATTTTGGAGAGATTCAAGATGAAGAACCTATAACTATTCTTCCAAATGATGTAGCGTTATATACATACTCAGATGAAGGTGTTTATGATATTACTGTTGTAGCACATTCAGGTGGTGCTGCTACTAGTGAAGGAATTGCTCAATACGAGCTACCTTCGAAAGTTCTTGTTGATTTTGAAACTAATTTACCAAGTATCACAGCGCTTCAAGATGCTGTATCACAGGTTATATCCAACCCCAATCCAAATTTAAATAACAGTTCGGAGCAAGTGCTGGAATTAACTAAAGGAACAAAAAGATCCTTCTCAGTTCTTGAATTAAATGAAACCTTCAAGACAGATGGCTGGGGCAGACTAAAAGTTAAGATTCACACGTCAAAATTAGGATCTAAGTTTACGTTAAGATTAAAGACAGCATCTAATTACTCAGTATCAGTAAAGGCAACTTCAACAGTTGAAAATGATTGGGAAGAATTAATTTTTGATCTTTCTAAAGCTCCAATAGATAAAGAGTTTAGTAGGATTTTTATATATCCAGATTACAATATATCTAATACCGGAGAGGTGTTTTATTTTGATGATTTTGAATTAATCTACTAGAAAACATAAAAATGAGAATAAAAAATATATACATAGTTACCGCGATAAGTCTAATTATTAATTTTTCTTGTCAAGAGGAAGATTTTGAATTTGGAGCAATTAATGAACCAACTAATATTAACATATCCTACGAAATTGTTGGAATAGAAGCTGATAACCCTGATGGATTTTGGTACAAAGAGGATTCTGGTGAAGATCCTATAACCAAATCAGATTATGATTTATTATCAGACACCGAAAAAACTCAATATGTCCCTGTTGGTGACGGTTCTGGATTAGTCAACTTCAAAGTCACTGCAGATGACGCTATTACATACAGATTTGTTTACAATGAAAGTATTGCGCCATTAGCCACTTCATCAGGTGAAGCGTCTATTCGGTTCACGGTTACAGGATTACAAACTTACACGGTGACTGTTATAGCATCTGGTAAAGGTGGTGTCACTTCTTCGGAGTCTTTAGAAATAAGAGTATTAAGTACTTTCGAAGATTTAGAAGCTATTGAAATGTTAACAGGAGGTTTAGACAGTGAGAAAAAATGGTATGTTTCTGCAGCAGAACCGGGACACATAGGAGTAGGACCAGCGTTTGAAGGCGCTGTTGGAAACGAAGATCCTTGGTGGTCGCCTCATTGGTATTCAGCAGGTCCTTGGGCAAAGTATGATTTAGAAAAAGACCGTTGTTTGTATGAAGCAGAATTAACGTTTTCTCAAGATTCAGATGGGGGTTTATTTTACCAAATGAGTGCACCTGGAGATGCCGTTTATTTTAACACGGCTTTAGAATCTGTAGCAGGAGGCTCTGCAGGATCTGATAATTGTTATGAATACTCTACGCCTGGAGTTAAACCTATCATTTTAGTTCCTGTTAGCGGCAATGTACCGCTTGACAAGGGGCGCTACAATGAAAATGGTCTTGCTACACAAATTAACATTACAGATGAAGGTTTTATGGCTTATTATATAGGTTCTTCTCAATATGAAATACTTGAAATTTCTGAAACCAGATTACATGTGAGAAGTTATATGCCAGTTGATCCAATTTTAGCTTGGTATTTAATTTTTACCACTGATAAGCCCGTTAAAGAATAACTTTTAGTGCGATTTATCTTATACATAACAATTTGGTTCCTCTGTCTTTCGTGTAAAAAGACTAAGGTGTCTGTATCATCAACTATGGACTGTAAGGTTGATAGTTTAATATCACTTATGACCCTTGATGAAAAGATAGGTCAGATGAATCAATACAATGGTTTTTGGGATATTACAGGGCCGAAACAAGATAAATTATCACAAGAAAAAATAACACATTTAAGACAAGGATTAGTAGGATCTATGCTTAATGTTACGGGAGTTGATGAAGTCACTTATGTACAAAAAATAGCGGTTGAAGAATCGCGTTTGGGGATTCCACTAATTATTGGTTTTGATGTCATTCACGGCTTTAAAACTATTAGTCCTATACCTTTGGCAGAATCTGCAAGTTGGGATTTAAAAGCCATTAAACAGTCTGCTGCAATGACAGCAGAAGAGGCTGCGGCTCATGGAATTAATTGGACGTTTGCACCAATGGTTGATATTTACAGAGACGCAAGGTGGGGTAGAGTCATGGAAGGTGCAGGAGAGGATCCTTATTTGGGTAGTAAAATTGCAACGGCACGGGTTAAAGGATTTCAAGGCGAGGACCTTTCAAACCATAGAACTATAGCCGCATGCGCCAAGCATTTTGCAGCTTATGGATTTGCAGAGGCTGGTAAAGAGTATAACACTGTTGATATAGGAACGTCAACGTTACACAATATTGTATTTCCACCTTTTAAGGCAGCTAAAGATGCAGGTGTTAAAACCTTTATGAACAGTTTCAATGAAATTAATGGTATACCTGCAACCGCAAGTCGTTTTTTACAACGTGATGTTCTAAAATCAGAGTGGGGTTTTGATGGATTTATTGTTTCCGATTGGGATTCTATTGGGGAACTCCACGAACATGGTGTTGCAGAAACCGATGCTGATGCCGCATCCTTAGCTATTAATGCTGGGTCTGATATGGATATGGAATCGGGTTGTTATGTCAATGAGCTTAAAACACTTGTTGAAAGTGGAGCAATTAATGAAGCATTAATAGACGACGCTGTAAAGCGCATATTAAAAGTAAAATTTGAATTGGGCCTTTTTGAGGATCCTTATAAATACTGCAATATTGAAAGACAGCATATAGTTACTGGGCAACCTAAATTCCATGATGCCGCCTTGGGTATGGCCAAAAAATCTATTGTACTTTTAAAAAATGAAGGCATTTTACCACTTAAGAAATCAGGTTTAAGAGTGGGTTTAATTGGCCAGTTAGCTGCAGATAAAGATAGTCCACTTGGAGGTTGGCGCGGTAAAGCAGATTACAATTCAGCGGTCTCTGTTTATGAAGGGTTAAAAAAATATACAGGCAATTCACTCTCCTACGAAAAAGGGGTGGACGTTTTCCCTGAAGTTGCTTCTTTTGTCAAAGAAGTTAAGGTAAATCCCAAAGACCCATCAGGAATAAAAAAAGCAGTAGATTTTGCCAAAAACAAAGACGTTGTAATCATGGTTCTTGGAGAACACGGATTTCAATCTGGTGAAGGAAGAAGTAGAACTAAACTTGATTTTCCAGGTGACCAGCAAGCCATGTTAGAAGCCGTTTATAAAGTGAACAAAAATATTGTATTGGTAGTAAATAGTGGAAGGCCATTAGTATTAACTTGGGCCGACCAAAACTTACCAGCTGTGGTTCAAGCTTGGCAATTAGGTACCCAAAGCGGGAATGCAATTGCATCCGTTTTATACGGTGATTATAACCCTAGCGGTAAATTACCCATGTCTTTCCCAAGAGCAGTGGGTCAATTACCATTGTATTACAATTACAAACCAACGGGGCGAGGCGTTATGGAAGAAGCGGTGTTTTGGTCGCATTACATCGATGAAGATAATACGCCTTTGTATCCTTTTGGTTATGGTTTAAGCTATACTAATTTCAATTATCAAGATTTAGATATTGTAAACAACTATGAAGAAGATGGAGAGATTATTATTAAGATTTCAGTCACAAACTCAGGTAAGCTTGAGGGTAAAGAGGTGGTGCAACTTTATTTACACGATAAATATGCGTCAATCACTCAACCTTTAAGAAAACTTAAAGGATTTGAATTGGTTCAACTTAGTCCTGGTGAGACTAAGCAGATTGAATTTGTTTTAACAGATCATGAGCTTGGTTTTTATGATAACTCTGGTGCTTTTTTGGTTGAAGACGGTGAGTTTGATGTCCATTTAGGGGGCGATTCAAAACAAACTATAAAAAAGGCATTTAGAATATGAGAAGTTTAATAGGTGTCATAGTGGTAGTTGCTGTTGTATCTGTGGTCAGTTTTTCGCTGCCTCCAAAAATGCATTTTAGTGATCAATTTGACGGAGCTACATTAGACAGTTCATCATGGAATTATAATTATGGCGATGGTTGCCCAGATTTATGTGGTTGGGGTAATCAAGAGCAACAAATATATACAGACCGTAATGTGTCTGTTTCAGACGGTCAATTAAGGATTTTAGCAACTCATGAAGATGGGAACTATTATTCCGGTAAAATTACAACAAAGGATAAAGTTGAGTTTCAGTACGGCACTGTCGAGGTTCGTGCAAAACTTCCAGTTGGTAGAGGTGTTTGGCCAGCCATATGGATGTTAGGGCACGATATTGAAGACAAAAAATGGCCGGCTTGTGGTGAAATAGATATTATGGAATATGCGGGTAAAAACCAAGGCACAATTCATACATCTATTCACACCAGTTCCAGTTATGGAATTACGGTGAACACTAAAGTCAGTAAACTTGAAGGCATTGAGGAAGGCTTTCATACCTACAAAACACAATGGAGTCCTAATTCTATTAAGTTTTCAATAGATGATGAATTGGTTTATACGTTTTCTCCAAAAACAAAAAACGAGAATAATTGGCCTTTTAACAAGCCATTTTATCTAATACTTAACCTTGCCATAGGAGGTCATTTTGGTGGACATGATATTGACGATTCAATATTTCCAGCAGAATTCCTTATAGACTATGTTAAGGTCTATAAAAACTAATTAATTTAAAAATGTTTATTATGAAAAAACAAATTACATTTTTGGTAGCTATTTTGGCTACAACTTTTATGGTAGCGCAGGTGCCTACTATTGATTTTGAAGGCGATGGCGTATACATCGATGGGGGTCTTATCAACGACGATTGTGAATCTCCAAGAGCAGCTATTGTTGATGATCCTGAGGGAACAAATGGTAAGGTAGCTCAGCTACAAACACCAGCTGAAGCTTATCATTCTTACAGTTTGAAAATTAGTCATGCTATTGATTTTTCTGATGCGACTAAAAGAGTCTTAAGTGTAGATTTTTATCAATCAGAAGACGATGCCGCTGCCAGAACAATCCTGTTAAAAGTTGGCGGAAACGCAGCAGCAGAATTTCCTGATAACACTACTGATCTTACTGGGGATGATCCCACAGTTGATAACTGGGCAGCATATGAGGTAGCGGCTTCGACAGCAGCAACATCTGGATGGCAAACTTTAACTTTTGACTTCAGCGATGCAGGGCCAAGTTTCCCAAATAATTCTGCTGCTAGAGAAAATATATCAGGCTCATACACAACGTTAGATATTTTTATTGATTTTGATGCAGCTATTCTTAGTACAACTGCTATAGATAATATAGGTGGTGGTTCTCAAGGAGCTGAAATAGTTGAGAGTGGTGATCCAATGCCAACTGTGCTAGCTCCAACACCAGATTTAGCACCTGAAAAAGTAAAATCAATATTTTCTAACACGTATAGTTCAATAATTAATACTGTAAACCACGGTTGGGATGGTGCTACTGTTCCAGATGCTATAGAAATTCAGCCATGTGAGTTTGTTCACAAAAGCGAAAATATAAGATATACTCCTTATTCTGACGCAGATTACGCTACTTATGATGTTTCTGATATGACACACATTAGAGTAGATTATTGGACAGAAACTGGTTTTGAAGGTATTTTAAAATTAGAAGCTGCTGGCGGTAAAGCTTATTCTGCTCCTGTGTCGTATGTAGGAGATAGTCAATGGCACACTGTGGAAATTGCTTTAACCGATTATACAGATGCAAATTCAGAAATAGATATGGGAGCTATGGCTCACATCATTGTTGAAAATGTTGAGTTTGGAACAGTTTCCTCTACCCTTTTTATAGATAATATTTATTATGCGAATCTTTCTACCACTACCACAACTGAGGTTTCTTATATGGTAGATACTAATATGACAGATTTTGACATGGCAGGTGGTGCTTTATTTATATCTGCAGATACATCAGGTGATTCAAGTTATGATGAAATAGTTGATTTGACAGACGAAGATGAAGATGGTGTTTATGAAGGAACTCATACTGTAGATTTTACAGCAGCACCTAACTTTGATTTTTGGGTGACTTATGAAGATGCTAACGGAACTGCATACGATTCACAAAGAAGTGCTAGTTGTGATGCAGGTCTTTCTGCAGACGAATCATTTAATGCAGTCATTGACGGTAAACCCACGTATTCTTCTTCAATACAATTATTAGATGTTGATTTTACAGCAGGCGGCGCATTTGCTTGTTACAGTAATGATACTTACGTATCAACACCACAAATGGCTTCAGATTCTCCAAGTGATATAGCTGGAGATGTGATGTCACTTTACAGTGATTATTATGCGCCTGAAGTAGCGAGAGGTGCAGTAAACAACATGGAAGTAATTACATGGGATGCCTCTTGGGGTCCAGCTGACACAGGTGAAGTTGATATGGGCGGAAACATGGTAAGATATTACACGTCATCTTACACTGGAATTGATGTTCAGCCAGTAGATTTAACTAGCTATGATATGATGCATATTGATTTATGGGCTCAAAATGGAGGGGAATTTAATGTAAAGCTTGTAGATTTTGCAGGTGATGGTTATGCTGGAGCCAACCCAGACACTGCAGGTGAAATTGTATTTACTCACGATGTAAGTTCATGGAAATCTGTGGATATTGCTTTGGCTGATTTTATGGATGCAACAAAAGTTTTAGATCCTGCTGTTGTCTTGGGCGCTATGAGCGATATTAATCAAATTGTAGTTGTAAGCAGTGGAACTACATATTTAGATAATTTCTATTTCTATCAAAGTGATGCTTTAAGCACTGCAGAATTAAATGAATTAGGAGTTAAAGCGTATCCAAACCCAACCAGAAACAATTGGATGATCAATGCATCATCAAATATTAACTCTGTTGAGGTATATGATGTATTAGGAAAACAAGTACTTGCTTTAAAAGCGAATTCTAATAAAGTGGTACTTTCTGCAGCTGCATTAAATAACGGTATTTACTTTGCAAGAGTAAATGCTGAAAACGGTTCAAAAACATTAAAACTAGTTAAAAACTAGTACTAACTAACCATTGATTATTTTTGAACTAAAAGGGGTGTATTTTACAATACACCCCTTTTTCTTATTATAAGAATAATGTAAGTTTGTAAAAATTTTATGTATGATCACCCTTAAGGAGTTGTCTAAACAATTAAACGTCTCTGTTTCCACAGTTTCTAAAGCACTTAACGGCAGTCCGGAGATAAGTGAGGCTACTGCAAAGCGGATAAAAGAACTTGCTAAACATTTAAATTACCAGCCAAATAAAATAGCATTAAGCCTTAAAAGCAATCAGACTAAAACCATTGGAGTTATTATTCCAGATATTTTGAACCGGTTTTTTGCAAAGGTGCTTTACAGTATTCAACAAGAGGCCACAAATTTGGGGTATAATATCATTACATGCATTTCTAACGAGTCTTTTGAAAAAGAACGCGACAGTCTTAAAATCCTAGCTAATGGAAGTGTAGACGGTTTTATTATGGCACTTTCAGAAGAGACACAACAGAAAGAACAATACGACCACATTAATGAGGTTTTAGGAAATGATATTCCAGTAGTCCTTTTTGATAGGGTATCAGACAAATTAGACTGTGATAAAGTGGTTGGTAATGATTTAGAGTCTATAGAAGATGCTGTCAGCGCATTGTTTGATAAGGGAAGAAAGCATATTGCTTTTTTAACTCGTATCAATGCGTTAAGCGTTGGTAAACTTAGAGCTCAAGGGTTTATGAATGCCATGAATGCATCAGGCTATGGATTAAATAAAGGACACATGGTGGCTCTTGATAAATCAAAAGATATTGAAGAACAATTAATTAGGTTTTTTAAAAATAATCCAGAAATAGATGGTGTAGTCACCGCTGACAATATTTCAGGGACTGTAGCTATTAATGCTTTAAAAAAATTAAACAAATCGGTACCTGAACACGTCTCCGTAATTGGTTTTACTTCTAAAACTATTGCTGGTCTTTCTGAACCAAGACTTGTCGCTATCAGACAGGACTGTAAGGGAATAGGAAGGCAAAGTGCACAGTTACTTGTGGACCGCATTAAGAGTAAATCACAGTTGAATTATCAAAATATAATTGTAAATACAACCTTAACTGAAGGAAAATCAATTTAACTTTAAGGTTTAGTTTATTGTTAATTTTTTTCAAGTAAAATTCAATTTGTCTAAGTTATTTTTTCATTCTATTTTTGCTTCACCAAATAAATAGCCCCAAGCTTTGAAACATATTCGTATTATACTTTTTGCTTTTTTAATAAGCATGCCTCTTAAAGCACAAATTTCTGCTGGTGGCGGTGAAAGTCCTCCTGCTCCTAATGGTAATGCTCCCGAAGACTCCCTTCCCATAAATGATTATGTCCCTTTATTTTTTGTCTTTGGTATTGTGATTGGAGCTTATTTTATATCAAAATCTAAATTAGTAGTTAAGTAGGCGCATTTTACTGATATATTTTCCTAAAACATCAAATTCTAGGTTTACTTTATCTCCCTTTATAAGGAATTGAAATCCAGTGTTATTATATGTATAGGGTATAATAGCTACACTAAAGTTGTTTTTACCTGAGTTAACAACCGTTAGACTTACGCCGTTTACAGTAATAGATCCTTTTTCAATGGTTATGTTTTTTAAGTTGGGGTCATATTCAAAACTAAAAATCCAGCTGCCATCCATTTCTTGAACATCAGTACAGGTTCCTGTTTGGTCAACGTGGCCTTGCACAATGTGTCCATCTAAACGATCTCCAAGCCTCATGGCTCTTTCAAGGTTTACGGAATCATCTGTTTTCAGGGATTTTAAATTAGTTTTGTCTAGCGTCTCTTTAATTGCAGTAACTGTGTAAGTTTTGTTATTTATTCCTACAACAGTCAAACAGACTCCATTATGAGCAACACTCTGGTCAATTTTTAGTTGCTCAGTAATATTGCTTTCAATGGTAAAGTGAATATTATTATCTTCAGGAGTAATGGCTTTAACTTTTCCTAGCGATTCTATGATGCCTGTAAACATATTTTGATGAATAAATAACTACATTTGTACGGTAAAATTAAGGCTATTAGCTCAATAATTCATGGAAAATAATAGAAAAATAAGAGTTGGGATTTCTGCAGGAGATCTTAATGGAATTGGTATTGAGATACTTTTGAGGACATTTAAAGACTCTAGGATGTTTGAGTTTTGTACGCCGGTTGTATATGCTTCCCAAAAAGTCATAAATTTTAATAAAAAACATTTCGATTTAAATATCAACGTTCATTCAGCTTCAACCAATGGAAAGTTTTCTTCGGATAAGCTTAATGTTGTTGATGTATGGAAAGATGAGGTTAATATAAAATTTGGAGTTGAAAACACTGAAATAGGTTCATATGCTGTTAAATCATTAGAAGCTGCAGTTGATGCACTTAATTCAGGAGATATAGATGTTTTAGTTACTGCTCCAATAAATAAAAAAAACATTCAATCAGATACCTTTACATTTCCAGGCCATACAGATTATTTAGCCCAGCGAATTAATGGAAATAGTTTAATGCTTATGGTTTCTGGTGGCTTAAGAGTTGGGCTTTTAACAGATCATGTGCCTGTTAAGGATATATCTAGTAAAATTGACAAATCACTTATAGAGAACAAAGTTCAAACGGTTATTAAAACACTCAAACAAGATTTTCAGGTTCAAAAACCTAAAGTTGCATTATTAGCTATAAACCCTCATGCAGGGGATAATGGTGTAATAGGTGACGAAGACACTAGTCTATTAGCTCCAGTAATAGCGTCTCTAAAAGAAGAAGGAAATTTGGTTTTTGGTCCCTATCCAGCAGATAGTTTTTTTGGTTCTGACCTGTATAAAAAGTTTGATGCAATTATTGCCTCATATCACGATCAAGGATTAATTCCATTTAAGACCTTATCTTTTGGTCAAGGCGTAAATTTCACGGCTGGTTTGGATAAAATTAGGACTTCACCAGATCATGGGACGGCATACGAGATTGCTGGAAAAGGAGAGGCCAACGAAAGTTCATTTAAGGAAGCTGTTTTTTTAGCTATTAAACTTTATCAAAACAGAAAACAGTATATTGCATTAACTAGTAATGTATTGAAAAAAAGCGCTAAAAAGGCGTAAACATTTTTATTAAAAATAGGGCTTAAGTTAAAAAAATTGTATATTTGCGCCCTCAAAATGAATGCAGTAGATGAAACCATTGAAAGAGTTTATAATTCCTTTTGTAGGGTTGAAGTTAGGAAAGCACCATTTTGATTACTATATAGATGGAACGTTCTTTGAGTATTTTGAATATGACGATTTTAATGCAGTTGAGGTTAATGTTGATATGGTCTTTGACAAAAAAGCATCTTTTTTTGAATTAGATTTCAGTGTTGAAGGTTTTGTTAATGTTAATTGTGATGTCACAAATGAATCTTACAATCAAGATTTGAAGGGAGACTTTCATTTAGTTGTTAAGTTTGGTCAAGAGTACAATGATGAAAATGAGGAAGTTCTTATTCTTCCACATGGTGAGTATGAAATAAATATAGCTCAATATATTTATGAGCTAATTGTATTATCTGTTCCAGTAAAACGTATTCATCCAGGTGTAGAAGATGGTAGTTTAAAATCAGATATTCTTGATAAACTTGAAGAATTATCTCCTGGAGGAGAACAAAAAAAAGAATCAAACGAGGATATTGATCCTCGATGGAATACATTAAAAAATTTATTAACAGATAAATAACATATTAAGATGGCACATCCTAAAAGAAAGATATCTAAAACAAGAAGAGATAAAAGGAGAACGCACTACAAAGCATCTGTTCCTCAGATAGCTACATGTCCTACTACAGGAGAAGCTCATTTATATCATAGAGCACACTGGCATGAGGGTAAATTATATTATAGGGGTCAAGTACTAATTGACAATGCTGTATCAGAAGAAGCTGAGGCATAAAACTATTATGCTTGCATACAAATAAACGCTCATTCTTGAGCGTTTTTTTTATGATTAATTTCTCAGTCTGTCAAAAAAACTTAATTTGCGAAAGATTTTAAAAATCACCCAATAATTACAAAAAATAGATGATTTTTGGTCATTTTTGGGCTTTTTTAAAGTAAAATCATTAAAAATGAATAAAATTTCAGCTGCAATTACAGCGATCGGAGCTTACGTTCCTGATTATATTTTATCAAATCAGCTTCTTGAAACAATGGTTGATACCAATGACGAATGGATAACAACAAGAACTGGCATTAAGGAAAGACGAATTCTAAAAGACAAGGATAAAGGGACTTCATATTTAGCAATAAAAGCAGCTCAAAACCTAATTGATAAGAAGAACATTAACCCTTCTGAGATAGATATGGTAATTGTCGCTACTGCTACACCTGATATGATGGTAGCCTCAACTGCGGCATTTGTAGCCACTCAAGTTGGTGCTAAAAATGCTTTTTCATACGATTTACAAGCCGCTTGCTCAAGTTTTTTATATGGCATGTCTACTGCTGCAAGTTATATAGAGTCTGGGCGTTATAAAAAAGTTTTACTTATTGGTGCTGATAAAATGTCTTCAATAATAGACTATGAAGACAGAACAACTTGTATAATTTTTGGTGATGGTGCAGGGGCTGCATTATTTGAGCCTAATAATGAAGGGCTTGGCTTTCAAGATGAATATCTTAGAAGTGACGGTAATGGAAGAGAGTTTTTAAGAATGGATGCTGGAGGTTCTTTATTCCCTGCAAGTGAGGATACTGTTAAAAATAAACAACATTTTATAAGACAAGAAGGGCGCTCAGTGTTTAAGTTTGCAGTTTCAAATATGGCTGATGCTTGTGTAAATATTATGGAAAGAAATAAACTAACTCACGATGATATTTCGTGGTTAATTACTCATCAGGCTAATATGAGAATTATAGATGCTACAGCCAAACGTATGGGTTTGCCTGAGGATAAGGTTTTAAAAAACATTGAAAAATATGGTAATACAACATCAGCAACATTACCATTACTTTTACATGATTACGAATCAAAATTAAAAAAAGGAGATAATATAGTATTTGCTGCTTTTGGTGGCGGATTTACTTGGGGAGCCCTTTATTTAAAATGGGCTTATAACTCTTAATTTATTTAGACTAACAATTATTAATTCTAATTGATATGGATATCAAAGAAATTCAAAATCTGATTAAGTTTGTTGCAAAATCTGGAGCAAGCGAAGTTAAGTTAGAAATGGAAGATGTTAAAATTACGATCAAAACAGGTCGTGATGATGCAGAAACCACTACAATTGTTCAACAAGTTCCTGTTGCTCAGGCTCCTGCAATGCCAGCGCCTATTTCTGCAGCACCTGTCGCAGCTGTTCCAGCAGCTCCTGTTGCAGATGCAACTCCAGCAGCTAGTTCTGATGAATTAAAGTACATTGAAATTAAATCACCAATGATTGGTACATTCTACAGAAAGCCATCACCAGACAAACCTGTTTTTGTAGAAGTTGGAACTTCTATTTCTGAAGGAGATGTAGTTTGTGTTGTTGAGGCTATGAAACTTTTTAATGAAATAGAATCTGAAGTTTCAGGTAAAATCGTTAAAATTCTTGTTGATGATGCTTCGCCAATTGAATATGATCAACCTCTATTTTTAGTTGACCCATCTTAAGTTTAAGGGTTATTTAATGATTAATGATTATTGTTTAACACAAATCTTATTCAGGTATGTTTAAAAAAATATTAATAGCCAATAGAGGTGAGATTGCTTTGCGTGTTATAAGAACATGTAAAGAAATGGGCATTAAAACGGTAGCTGTTTACTCAAAAGCTGATGCCGAAAGTTTACATGTAAAGTTTGCTGATGAGGCAGTTTGCATTGGGCCAGCACCAAGTTCAGAGTCTTATCTTAAAATGTCTAATATCATTGCTGCAGCAGAAATTACAAATGCTGATGCTATACACCCAGGATATGGCTTTCTTTCAGAGAATGCGAAATTTTCTAAAATATGTGAGGAGCATCAAATAAAATTTATCGGTGCTTCTGCTGAGATGATTTCAAAAATGGGAGATAAAGCTACAGCTAAAGCAACCATGAAAGCTGCAGGAGTGCCTTGTGTTCCTGGAAGTGATGGTATTATTAAAGATTTTCAAGAATGTGAGAAACTAGCTGTAGAAGTTGGTTATCCTGTTATGCTTAAAGCTACTGCTGGAGGTGGTGGTAAAGGTATGAGGGCCGTGTGGAAGCCAGAAGATTTAAAAGATGCTTGGGATTCTGCAAGAATGGAGTCTAAAGCTGCTTTTGGAAATGATGATATGTACATGGAAAAACTTATTGAAGAACCAAGACACATTGAGATTCAAGTTGTTGGAGATTCTAAAGGAAAAGCATGTCATCTCTCAGAAAGAGACTGTTCTGTTCAGAGACGACATCAAAAATTGACCGAAGAGGTGCCTTCTCCATTCATGACAGATGAATTAAGAGAGAAAATGGGTGCAGCCGCAGTTAAAGCCGCGGAATTTATTAAATATGAAGGTGCTGGAACTGTTGAGTTTTTAGTAGATAAACACAGGAATTTTTATTTCATGGAAATGAATACAAGAATTCAAGTTGAACATCCTATAACTGAACAAGTTGTTGATTATGACTTGATTCGTGAACAGATTCTAGTTGCGGCAGGAGTTAAGATTTCAGGTAAAAATTACCTACCTAAACTTCACTCTATTGAATGTAGAATTAATGCTGAAGATCCTTATAATGATTTTAGACCATCTCCTGGTAAAATTACAACATTACACGCACCAGGGGGTCACGGTGTTAGATTAGATACTCATGTGTATTCGGGGTATATAATTCCTCCAAACTATGACTCTATGATTGCTAAATTAATTACAACAGCTCAAACAAGAGAAGAAGCAATTAATAAAATGAAGCGCGCCTTAGATGAGTTTGTGATTGAAGGAATAAAAACAACCATTCCATTCCACAGACAATTAATGGAACATAAAGATTATTTAGATGGTAATTATACCACAAAATTTATGGAAGATTTTGTGATAGAAAAGATTATAGAAGAATAATTAAAAGCCGAAATTTATTTCGGCTTTTTTTTATCTTTCAACCATGAGTTTTAATTCATCAAATTTATCTTATTGGGAGTATACGTCATGGTTTTCTAATGTTGATTTTACGATAGTAGGCTCTGGGATTGTTGGTTTAACCACGGCCCTTAATTTAAGGAGGCGTTATCCCAATGCAAAAATTCTCATTCTTGAACGCGGATGGTTACCCAACGGAGCTAGTACAAAAAATGCTGGTTTTGCTTGCTTTGGAAGTATTTCTGAAATTCTAGCAGATTTAAAAAACCACTCAGAAGAAGATGTAAAAGCCTTAGTTAAAATGCGTTTCGAAGGGCTTAAGATGTTGAGAGATTTGTTAGGAGACTCTCAAGTTGGGTATGAACAACACGGCGGATACGAAGTTTTTTTAATTGAGGATAAAATCTTTGAAGAATCTTTGGATGCTTTAGCAAAAGTTAATCAACTTTTAAAAGATGTGTTTAATCAAAACGTATTTGAAATTAAAAATAATTCGTTTGGATTTAAAGGTGTAAGAAATGAATTAATTTTCAATACGCTAGAGGGTCAAATAGATACTGGTTTAATGATGCAGTCATTATTAAAACTTGTTCACAAGGCGGGAATTCATATTTTAAATAATTTTGAGTTTCAGTCTTACCAAACTGGGAATGATAAAGTCTATGTAAAGACCAATCATGTAAATTTTGATTCTAACCAGCTACTTATTACCACCAATGGGTTTGCTTCAGCTATTATTAAGGATTTAAAACCAGCAAGAGCACAAGTTTTAATAACATCTTCTATGCCATCACTCCAGATTAAAGGTACTTTTCACATGCATGAGGGCTACTATTATTTTAGAAATATTGGCAATCGCTTATTATTTGGTGGAGGTAGACATTTGGATTTTGATAAAGAATCTACTGATGAAATGGCTCTAAATAACAATATTCAAAATGAACTGCAACGTATTTTAAAACATCAAATTTTACCAAATTATGATTACAATGTAGAACAACAATGGACGGGAATTATGGGCGTGGGAACAAAAAAACAACCTATCATTAAATCTATTCATAGTAATGTGCATTGTGGAGTTCGTCTTGGTGGTATGGGTATTGCCATTGGATGTTATGTGGGAAAACAATTAAGTAAATTAATTTAATGAGGTACAAAGCATTAATTCATAAATCATGTATTGAATTACTAGAAATAAAGATAGATGTCATAAAAAAAAAAACAGCCTCGAATGTACAAGCACTTAAGTCTGAAACTAAAAATACTGCTGGTGATAAGCATGAAACTTCAAGAGCAATGTTACAACTAGAAAGAGAACAAAGTGGCCAAAAAATAGCAGAATACAAATCATACTTAGAAATTTTAAATAATATAAATTATCAAAATTTAAATACAGTGGTTTCTTTAGGGGCTTTAGTTTATACAACCCATTTAAATTTTTATTTAGCTATTCCTATTGGAGAAATCAAAATCAGAAACCAAAATTTTTATGGAATTTCTTTAAAAAGTCCAATAGGAAGTTTATTACTTGGTAAAAAGTCTGGTGATGAAATTAGTTTTAGAGATCAAACATTTACAATTCTGAAAATTGAGTAACCGTAAATCCTATTTCAGATTCTTTTTTTAAGGGCTCAAAATGATTAAATCTAATTGCCTCACCGTTAAAATTTACTTTTACAATGTAATGCGAACCCTTAAAGAAATTATCAATCACAAAAGCTTTACTTTTTGAGTCATTATCAAGAATAATTTGATGAGTATAGCAAATAATTTCACTGCTATTACTTTTAATATTTAGAGTATTAAAATGAGTAGATTTAAAACAATTAAACTCTGAAAAAAAAGCTGCTGTCTTAATCTTTCCTGGAGTATTATATAATTTTTGAGGAGAACCTTGATTAATAATTATTCCTTTGTCTAGCACTAAAATTTCATCAGAAAAGGCTAAAACATCATCTTTATCGTGAGTTGCTAAGATACAAGTGATATTTTTTTCTTTTAAGTATGAAAAAACATTTCGTCTTAAGCTGTTCTTTTTAAAATTATCAATATGACTAAATGGTTCATCCATCAATAGAATTTCAGGCGCTTTTGCTAAGGCTCTTGCTATCGCAACGCGTTGTTTTTGTCCTCCACTTAATAACTTAACCTTTGTAGATCTAAAGTTAGTTAATTCAACAACTTTTAGAAGATCATTAATGCGTTCATCTTTTTCTTTAGGGTAAAAACTTGAAAGAAATTGACCTATATTTTCAGCAACAGAGGTATAAGGCATTAGGTCAAATTCTTGGGCTACATATTTCATAAAATCATAACCCACTACCAAATTAAATTTTGGCCCTAAAATTTTTGTTTTATTCCATAAAACTTCACCTTGATCCAAATCATATTTGCCATACAGAAGTTTAAGTAGTGTACTTTTTCCTGAACCGCTTTCACCAATAATAGATAGATGATCTCCAATACCCGCAGTAAATGATATGTTTTCAAGAACTTTAGTATTTCCGTAACTGAATGTTATTTTGTTTACTTCTAACATATTTGAATAAAAAAACCCTAACAATTTGGTGTTAGGGTTAAGATACTATTTTATTGAAAAACGCGCTTAAATTAGCGCTTCTTTTACCAGGTATTCAGCAATTTGAATAGTGTTAGTAGCTGCTCCTTTTCTAAGGTTATCAGCAACTATCCACATGTTAATACCATTGCTTGTGCTTTCATCTTTTCTAATTCTACCCACAAAAACATCATTTTTGTTGTGAGCTATAATTGGCATTGGATAAATATTGTTAGCTACATCATCATATAGAACAACACCTGGTGTTTTGGCCAAAATAGATTTTACTTCATCTACAGTTGGTTCTTTTTCAAATTCAATATTTACAGACTCACTATGTCCACCAGCAGTTGGAATTCTTACAGCTGTAGCTGTAACTGCAATAGTATCATCGCCTAAAATCTTTCTTGTTTCATTCACTAGCTTCATTTCTTCTTTAGTATAGCCATTATCTAAGAAAACATCACAATGTGGAAGTGCATTTCTGTGAATAGGGTAAGGGTACGCCATATCACCGTCTACACCATTCATTTCGTTTTCTAATTGACGAACAGCTTTTACCCCAGTTCCAGAAACAGATTGGTATGTTGAAATTACAAGACGCTTAATTTTATACTTATCATGAAGAGGGGCTAGGGCAACAACCATTTGTATGGTTGAGCAATTAGGATTAGCAATAATTTTATCATCTTTACTTAAAAGATTTGCATTAATCTCAGGAACTACTAATTTTTTTGTGGCGTCCATGCGCCATGCCGACGAATTATCAATAACCGTAGTACCATTATCAGCAAATTTAGGGGCCCATTCTAAAGAGGTATCACCACCAGCAGAGAATAAAGCCACATCAGGCTTTAAGTCAACAGCTTCTTGTAAACCAACAACTTTATATTCTTTTCCTTTGTACGGAATTAATTTTCCAACAGATCTTTCTGAGGCAACAGGAATTAATTCAGTGATTGGAAAATCCCGTTCAGCAAGAACGTTTAACATGACTTCACCTACCATTCCGGTAGCACCAACGACAGCGACTTTCATAGTTTAAAATTTAAGTCACCAAATTTAAATAAAACTTGAGAGTATAGAATGTTTAATTTGATAAAAAATCAAGCAGAATTTTAAGAGGTTTGCATTCTTGAGTCAAAAAAGACTTGTTTCGTTGTAAAGAATTAATTATCAACGATTATGCGGCTTATCCTTTGGGAAATACTGGTTATTAATTCATATGAAATTGTGCCAGCATTTTCAGATAATAGTGCAGCCGAAAATTGCTTATCAAAAAGAATTACTTCATCTCCTTCATTACAATTAATAGCACTAACATCAACCATGATCATATCCATACAAACATTACCAATAATTGGTGCTTTTTGGTTTTTGATGTAGACAAAGCCTTTTTTATTTCCATAAATTCTTGAAATACCATCTGCATGCCCTACAGGGATGGTTGCAGAAGAGATGTCTTTATCAGTAATGAAAGCTCTATTATAGCCAATAGACTCTCCTGCTTTGATAATATGCTTTTGAGATATTACTGATTTTAGTGAAGTTATAGGTATAAGTTTTGTCTGGTACTCTTTAGAATTTCCAAAACCATATAATCCTATTCCACTTCTAACCATGTCAAAATGGGCTTCAGGATAATTTAAAATTCCAGAGGTGTTACATATGTGCTTTATAGGGGAATAACCAATAATAGAAGCCATATGATCATATATAATATTAAAATCAGTAATCTGTTTTAATGTAAATTCTTTTTCATTTAAGTCTTCACTTGCGGCTAAGTGAGAAAGCACAGATTCAATTTTGATAGATTTATTATCGGTTAATGTGGTACATATGTTTTCAATAGCATTGAATTTAAAGCCTAATCTATTAAGCCCTGTGTTGAATTTTATATGAATAGGGTAATTTGAACAATCCTCCTTAGAAGTGACCTCAAGAAAATGTTTTAAAGAGTAATCGTTGTATAGTGTAGGTTCTAATTTAAACCTTATAAGCTCATTAAAATTAGTTTTTTGAGGATGAAGCACCATAATAGGCAAATGAATGCCAGCTTTTCTCAAATTAACGCCTTCT
>ERZ802830.1783-NODE-1783-length-20186-cov-8.77507_pt1 | contig 20186 bp, 15 predicted proteins | sample MGYA00345654_ERZ802830 | MGnify/ENA primary metagenome ERZ802830 (study PRJEB30503, sample SAMEA104212375) | marine metagenome | biome: Westerlies Biome; feature: [SRF] surface water layer (ENVO:00010504) within the epipelagic zone...; material: water...
TTATTTGTTCAATTGGTGTTGAATAAATCAATCCAATATTTGTTTTTACGCGCCTCACAGGTCGTAATCCTAAATTGTCTAATTCTGCATTAACAAGATTTTTATTTGGAACTGTTACAATACTTTTATCAAATGTTCTTAGTCTTGTACTTCTAAAACCTACTTTTTCAACAAGCCCAGTTGTTGATCCAAGTGTTATAATATCTCCAACTTGAAAAGGCTTGTCAAGAAATATTGTGAATGATCCCAAAAGATTTTCCAAACTTTCTTTTGAAGCTAAAGCTACAGCAACCCCACCAACTCCAAGTCCAGCAGCTAGAGCAGTTACATTCTGATCAAAAACATTGGCAAGAATAAATACAATTGCAAAAATTACAACTAACACTTTCACAATTTCAATTGCAAATGGGATAAGTTGATCATCGACTTTACTTTCAGTTTGTTCAGCTCTAAATTTTAATCTTGCACCGAGATATTCAACAGACTGAAGTATTGTCCAAAAAATTGTGACAATTAACAATAACGAAAATGATTTTGAAAGAATCATTTTTACACCAAATTCAGATGAATCAACTAATCCAAATGACTCTGGAAAACTTAATGTGTTAAAAGCAAAGTAAAAAATTAGCAATAGTAAAAAATAATATAGAGGTTTTTTTAAAAGGTTATCAAATTCAGCTTTCCCATCTACATGATTTTTATTACCAACTATTCTAAATATAATTTTTCTTAAATATGAACTTATTGGAGAAATTAATAAGTATCCAAATAGTAGAATCAAGACAAAGATTAAATAATCTTTAACTTCATTTTCTAGAAAAACGATATTTAAAAAATCTAAATTATCCATTGTTTATTTTTAGCAAAAGTAGGTATTTCTCTTAATTTCCACACAAATTGGTTGTTTCAACACCATAATCTGTATATTTTTTATGAATAGTTTCAAGAAGTGAATATTCAGTAAAAGAATCCTGTCCCAATTCCCAAATCATTATTCCACTCATTGTTTCAGCTGCTAATTTTACTTTATCTCTTATTGTAGGTCTCCCATTATAATATTGATTCCCAACATTGTCTCTATCTGCATTTGAAACACTCGATGCTACCATTGAACCATATGTAAAGGAATTTACAGTTGTTGAGCTTTCAAAATTATATCCGTAAAAAGGAACGCCAAGAGTCAGTTTTTCACCATTTACACCAATTATGTTTTTCCAATAATTAACTCCTCTTTGGGCGTGATTAAGTGAACTGTGTTGTCCTGGAGATGAAGCATTCCATGGACCTGTATAATCATAAGCCATGATATTTATGAAATCAAAAGCATTTAGAGCCTCAGAAGTGATTAATGAGTATTTTGTTTCAGATGGAAAGGCTGCAGTCATACCTAATGAGTTAGCTGCTAGTTTTTCTTTTAAATCAATAACAAAATCACTATAACCTTCTGTCACATGACTCCACTCTAGATCAACATCAACGCCATCTAGATTATTGTCTTTAGTATATTGAATTATTTTTTCAATTAGAATAGGTCTATCTTGACTATTAGCCAGAAAGTTTTTCCAGATATCAGAAGTTGATGATGATAAAGCTCCACCAGCAAGAGAAATATATATTTTTAAATTACTGTTTTGTGATCTTGCCCTATTAATTACATCTGCAAGTGTTGTATTTCCAGATGAAGGAAGTACAATTGTTCCATCAGCTAAAGGATTTGCAAAAGAAATATTTAGATGAGTTATCTTACAATATTCAATTTGATCGTTAACTGAAAATCGGTAGTATGGGAAATAGCCAACAACTCGAGCCTTATTGCTAAATAGAGTTATATTATTACCATCATTATCTATATTGTCATTTAAGTCATCATTATCATTGCTACAGGATATTAGCAAAAAGAAAAAACTGATTAATAGTAGACGAGTATTCATTTAATTTAAACCTGGTTGCTTTAGTTTGAATCCAGCTTCTTTTTTTGCTAAATCAACCATTTCCTTTACTTCTTTTAAAAGTTTTTTTGAATTATAGACAACACCATCTTTAATGGTATATTTAACCCCTCCAACTCTTTTAACTTTATTATTCTCATCAAGTTTGATTGCTCCGGTTCCATACAATACTTTTAAGTTTTCGAGTGGATTTTCATCAATTATAATTAAATCAGCAAGCTTTCCAGTTTCAACGGAACCTGTTAAATGATCAATGCCTAAAAGTTCAGCACCATTCAAAGTTGCGGATTGTATAACTTCTAAAGGATGAAATCCAGCTTCCCTTAATAGCTCAAGTTCTCTGATAAAAGCAAATCCATATAGCTGATAAATAAATCCTGAATCTGAACCTGTAGTAACTCTTCCACCTCTATTTTTAAATTCATTAAGAAAAGTCATCCAAAGTCTGTAGTTCTCTTTCCAAGCTATTTCTTGTTCTGTCCCCCAATAATGCCAATACGATCCATGAGAGATTCTACTTGGAGCATAAAACCCCCACAAACTTGGTAAAGTATAGTCATCATGCCATTCCGCTCTTCTTGCTCTGTGTAAGTCCCTGCTAGCTTCATAAATATTTAATGTTGGTGAAATAGTAAAATCAAGAGAAATTAATTCATCCATCACACTATTCCAGTGATCTGAAAAGGGTTCTGCTGCCTGTTTCCAAAGTTTTCCTGCTTCCTCAAATCGATCTTGTTCATTTTGATAATTATAGTTAGGAGGATAGTTTTGAATAATTCTATCATTAAAAAGTGCTTCAGGTAGTCCATACCAGTGTTCCATAGAATTCAATCCAGCTCTAGCTGAATTTAGAACATTCCATCTAACAACATTTAACTGTGCATGATGTGATGTTGATCTTAACCCTAATTTTTTATTTTCCTCAATTGCAGCCTGCATTATTTCAGGTGCAGCGCCAAAAAATTTTATTCCATCAGACTCTTTTTTCTTATTTTCTCTTACCCATTCTCTTGCTTCTTCAGCTGATTCAACTCTAGAATTAAAAGTTGAAAAAGCATAAATTCTAGGTGCAATAATTTTATTTTTTTCACTTTTATTTTTTAATTCTAATTTTAGCTCATGACTTAAAGAACCACCAGGTTCTCTAATTGATGTTATGCCGTGTGCTATCCAAAGCTTAAATACGTAATCAGGGCTAGCTCCTTGTGATCTTCCCCCAATATGCCCATGAGTATCAATAAAACCAGGAAGAATATAACTACCTTCACAGTTAATTTCAACACCGTTTTTAGACAGCTTTGGTCTTCTATTTTCACTTATAGGAACACCTGGATAACCAACATTTTGAATCTTTGTAATTATATTTTTTTCTATTACAATATCGACTGGGCCTAATGGTGGGGCGCCTGTACTGTTAACTAATGTTGCACCTCTTAATATTAATTGCTCATGCTGTTTGCCTTCAATTTGACTTAAACAAACAAGTGGAATAAATAGTAATAATAAAAGGAGTTTTTTCATTAATATTTATTTACTAAAATTTTTAAATTCAGCATCCATGTATGACGATAATTCGAAATCTTTTTCTGTGATACCACCCGAATCATGAGTATAAAGCTCTACATCAATCTTATTGTAAACATTTGTCCATTTTGGATGATGATTCATGTCCTCACATTTAATAGCAACTTTTTTCATAAAACTAAAAGCATCATCAAAGTTTTTAAAAACAAAACTTCCTTTTAAAAATACATCTTCAATCACCCAATTTTTTGAAAGATTATTTATTTTTTGATTCAATTCATCTTTAGAAATAAGCTCTGCCATAATTAGCTAGTTTTATTAAGTTTATTCTTTAATTTTTCTAGTTTCATTTTTCTCCACCAAACCTTATTTTCATCATTTTGTTCCTCTGCGCGATGAATTTTTTTATTGAGTTTATTAATTTTTTTTGATAGATAACTTTTGGACATTTCTTTCATATCTATTAAATATAACCATTTAAAAGCTATTCAAATCCAATCATCAGTTGGAGCTGTTAATTTGTCTGTTATATTTCCTGTATTAACTACACCTGACGGTTCAATAATCATAATTTTTGCTTCATTTTTAGCATAAGGCCTATGTACAACACCCTTTGGAACAACAATCATTTCTCCTTTATTAATTTCCTCGGTTTTATCTTCAAATTCAATAAAAATTTTTCCCTCAATTACAATAAAAGCTTCATCTGTATTTTCATGATTATGCCATATAAAATCTCCTTTTACCTTCACAAGCTTGAATTGATAATCATTAAGTTCAGAAATTACTTTTGGAGACCAATGCTCAGAAAATTTTTCAAATTTTTTTAAGAAATTTATAGGCTTAATATTATTCTTCATACAATTGTAATTAAAGTCTAAATGAAATTGGCAAGCCGTATAGTATATTAACTTTTTTACCAAGATATTCACCTGGTTTTACTTGTGGAAGCTTGGACATTATTCTGTATGCTTCATCTTCTAATATTTTATCTGGTCCAATTGTAGAAAAATTGATAAAATAACCATCATAAGTAATTTCAAATTGAATATACACATCACCTTCAATTCCATTTTTTAAAGCTCTTTTGGGATATTTTAAATTTTTATTAATGTGTTCAGCTATATAATTTTCAAAACATTCTTTTGATTTATCTATTTCAACATCTTCACATTTATCAAAGCTGGGAGCTTTATCAATTTCATCATAATCTAATTGTACAGGAATTTTATATTCAACTGAAATCTGAAATGTTTTGTTAATTGGAATGCCATCATTTTTTGCAGGTGTCATTTTTGGAAGAGACCTGATTATATTGGCGGCGGCAACTTCAAACATACTTTCGGCCGCTCTTAAAGCTTCTTTTTCAATAAAGCTTATTCCAATAACTGCAGCATTCGCAATTATATTATCAACCGAACCATTTTCATTAATATTAAACCTTATTCTTACTAATGACTCTAAGTCTAAATCCCATGCAGTTTTGGGATATTTGAAGTTTTTTTCAATATGTTCAAACATACTTTCATCAAAACATTGATTTTGTTTAGAATCAGGAAGAAGTTTGCATATTGGGAAAATTGGATATACTTCATTAGAATTTTTTTCAATTTGGGCATGATTATTGAAAGAAATAAAGAATAATAATAAAATTAATTTACGCATATTAAAGAGTTTACCATAAAGTTAATTTAAAATGACAAGACATTTATCTTATAGATCTGGAAATCCAGCATTAAATAAAAATACTTTCAAAGGTCTATCAGCTTCAAAGTCAAGCGGACCATTAATTAGAAATGATTATATGACTATTGATGGAACTGTAAACAAAACAGCAATATCTTTATTTTTATTAATTTTTGCAGGATATTATTCATACACTTCTAATCTAAATTACCTATGGTTAATCGGAGCTGGAGCAGGTGTAATAACCTTTTTTATTACAATTTTTAAAAAGGAGCTTTCACCAATTACAACTCCCATTTACGCCTTATGTCAAGGCTTATTTCTTGGGGGTATTTCATATATGTATGCTCAGCAATTTGAAGGAATAGTTTTTAATGCTGTATGTTTAACATCATTCATATTGTTGTCATTACTTTTTGCTTACAAATCTAAAATTATTAAGCCTAGTGATAATCTCAAACTAGGTATTTTTGCTGCAACTGCTGGTATAGGTGTTTTTTATCTAATAGGTTTTATTGGAATGTTTTTTGGTTTTGGATTTGAGATTTTAAATCCAACTAATGGATCTATGACTAGTATTTTATTTTCATTATTTATAGTTGTTATTGCTTCTTTAAATTTAGTTTTAGATTTTGATTTTATTGAAGAAGCTTCTGAAAAAGGCGCTCCAAAGTATATGGAATGGTATGCTGCCTTTGGATTAATGATCACTTTAGTTTGGCTTTACCTAGAAATCCTGAGACTTCTTGCTAAAATAAATTCAAGAGATTAAATCTATATAATTAAATCAATTAACTTTTTTCTTACATCTAAATCATATAGGTTTTCATATGATCGACTAGGGTTAACCCTATTAGTAAGCAAAACTATTATTAATTCCTTTTCTGGATCAACCCAATAAAATGTGCCTGTAAAGCCAGTATGACCAAAACTAGATTTTGATAATTTTTCATTTGGATAAAACTTATCATTAGAGATTAATCTTGGTTTATCAAATCCTAAACCTCGATTATAATCTCCAGGGTTAGTAAAATATGTTACAGTACTTTCTTTTATAATTTGAGTATTATTATTTAAACCCTTTTTTAACAAAAACTCAGACATTTTACCAACATCTTTCGCGCTACCGAATAATCCAGCATTTCCAGAAACTCCACCCATTATTGCAGCGGTTTCATCATGAACAAAGCCATGAATAAGTTGATTTCTAAATAAGGAATCCTTCTCCGTTGGAACAATTTTTTCTAGAGAAAATCTTTTATTTGGATTAAAAACTAAATCTACACCAATCTTAGAATAGAAATTGTCGAATAGAAATTCTTCAAATGATTTATTGGAGACAGTTTTTACCATTTCAGGCACCAAACAAAAAAATAATCCTGAATATTTATAATTACCTCCTTCATCCAATTTAGATCTTCTAATTCTTTTTATAATCTTATTATAATAACTTTTTTTTATGTAAAGATTTTTAGCTATTTGTTGTTTATTATCAGCCGTATTGTTTGAGATAAATCTTGATTTTAATTTTCCATTTTTTTTCAAAAGAAATTTTTGATGATTTATGTATGGTTTCCATCCTGCCTGATGTATTAGCAATTCATGAATATTTGTAGTTTTTTTATTAGATCTTTTTAGTTTATTAACAAAGTCTGAAATAAGAACATCAAGCTTGAACTTATTTTCATCATAAAGCTTCATAATAGCAAGAGTAGAAGCTAATGTTTTAGTTATAGATGCGAGATCATATAAATGATCATCATCAGTTTTTATTATCGAGTCATAAGTATGATATCCATAGGATTTTTGAAATTTAAAATCACCTTTCTTTATATAAACTTGTGCCCCAGGAAAGGCATTTAACTCAATACTATTAATTATAAGACTATCAATTTTTTTTATGTCTTGAGACCAGACTAAAATAAATTGAAACATTAATATTGTAAGAAAAAGTTTCTTCATGATATTTTTGGAATCTCTAGCTCATAATCCTTTGCCTTTTTCTTTTCAATGATTAATTGCTCATATAATTTTTCAATAATTTCCTTGTATACTGGGTTTTCAAAATTATTTTGGTTTTCACCTGGGTCATTAATTAAATCATAAAACTCCCAATTTGGAATCGTTTTTTCTTTGCTAGTTCCAGATTTATCAAGACCTTCTCCATAATTATAAATTAACTTATAATTTTTAGATCTAATTCCAAGATGTGCAGGTCTTTTTACATCATGTTGCCAATATCTATAATAAATATATTCTCTAGAATTAGTATTAGTAATTAAATTTTCTTTAAAGCTTAATCCTTGAAAACTTTTAGGCTGATCTATTCTTGCGAAATCTAAAAATAATGACGGTATATCAATATTTAAAATTAAATCATTAACTCTTCTGCCTTTTGGAAGTTTTTTTGGATATGAGATTACAAAAGGCATCTTAGCAGATTCTTCATAAAACCATCTTTTATCCATATAGCCGTGCTCGCCAAGGAAATAGCCCTGATCAGATGTGTAAATTATAATTGTATTTTCAATTAATTTTTCTTTCTCCAAATAGTCTAATATTTTCACAATATTATCATCAATGGCAGCACCACTTTTAATAAAATCACCTATAAATTTTTGATAGGTTTTAGATCTAATTTCCTTTTTATTAAGACCATTAATTGAAAAAGGCAATCCAGGATATCTTCCTAAATTATTTTTAGTATCATTTACCCATCTTTCTGTTAAATTTTCAACAATTTGTCCTATGTGTTTTCTTCCAGAATCTTTTGGGTCAAATTCATACAATGAATTTGGTTCTGGAAAAACAACATCTTTATTTAAGTCTTTATTTCGTTCAGGATAATCAAATGGTTCATGAGTTGCTTTGAAATGTGTCATAAGAAAAAAAGGCTTTTTACCATCAATTTTTTTCAACCACTCAATTGAACTATCTCCAATAATATCAGCCGAAAACCCAGTTTCTTGTATTCCACCTTTGTATCCATCCTCCCAATTATCTTTTGTTTTAAAGTAAGGGTCATTGTATAGCCCTTGACCAGGAAGAACTTTATAATAGTCAAAACCACTAGGCTCTTTTTTTAAATGCCATTTACCAACAATTGATGTTTGATATCCGTTATTTTTTAAAATTTTAGCAACATTTAAAGAATCAGGATTAAGAGCATCAGGTAGATTATAAACTCCATTTATATGACTATACTGTCCAGTAAGAATAGAAGCTCTACTAGGCACACAAATAGCATTTGTGCAATATAAATTATCTAGAACAACACCAGCTTTTTCTAATCTTTTAATGCCATCATTTTTAACATAATCTTGTAAAATTCCGCCATAAATACCCCACGCTTGTGAGGTATGATCATCTGACATAATAAATAGTATATTAGGACGCTCTATTATCTTATTGTTACATCCCATTAAAAATAATAGTATTAGTAATGATACTTTTTTCATAATTTATTATGTGTATTTATTTTAATAAATTAAAGAGTAAATTAGGAATTAATTTAATTGATGAGAATAAAAAAAATATTTTTTTTAGTAATAACATTATTAATTTCATTTATAAATTTCAGTCAAAATAGAATGAATAGTCTTAGTAATGAAAAAAGTTTATATCTAAAGCAGCATTCAACAAATCCCGTTGATTGGATGCCTTGGAATCAGAATGTATTAAGGTTAGCATCAAACGAAAACAAGTTATTGATTATAAGTATTGGCTATTCTTCTTGTCATTGGTGTCATGTTATGGAAGAGGAAACATTTAGTAATGAAGATGCAGCAAAAATCATGAATTCAAACTTCATAAACATAAAAGTAGACCGTGAAGAAAGACCTGATATTGACGAGCTCTATATGAAATCACTAGTATTAATGACGGGAAGTGGTGGTTGGCCTATGAATATTATAGCTCTGCCTGATGGATCCCCAATATGGGGAGGAACATATTTACCAAAAGAAAATTGGATAAATGTTTTAACACAAATAAATGAATTATTTACAAATAGATATGATGATGTTTTAGATTATTCAAGAAAATTAAAAGAGGGATTAAATCCCAAAACAATAATTAAAAATGATTTTAAAGAATCAGAATTATTAACTCAAATTAAAGATGCTAGTAATGTAGCTTATGAATCTTTGGATAAAGAAAATGGAGGATTAAGATCTAGTCAAAAATTTCATTTACCATCTATGATTGATTTTTTTCTTAAAAGTGGTTATCATTTCAAAGAAAAAAAATATTTAGATTTTGTTGATTTAACTTTAAAAAATATAGCTTATGGAGGAATAAATGATCATATTGAAGGAGGATTTCATAGGTATACTGTTGATTCAATTTGGCACATACCACATTTTGAAAAAATGCTTTATGACAATGCTCAAATGCTTTCACTTTATTCAAAAGCATATAAACGAAGCAATAAAAAAGTTTTTAAAAATCAAATTGATAATATTTTCAATTTTTTAGAAAATAATTTAACCAATCAAGATGGTTTAATTTTCTCAAGTATTTCAGCTGTTACCGAAATTGGTTCAGAAAAAATAGAAGGGGATTATTATGTTTGGGATAAACAGAAAATAAGGGATCTTCTATCTAAAGATTTTGACCTATTTCAAGACTATTTTAATATTAATGGAAAAGGATTGTGGGAAAAAAATAAATATGTTTTAAAAAGAGAAAATGATGATGAATATTTTACCGAAAAATTTAATATATCTCAAAAGAAATTGGAAACTAAAATATCACAATCAATTAACATATTAAGAATATCAAGAAAAAACAGGGAAAAACCTATAACAGATAAAAAAATACTTACCTCTTGGAATGCCTTAACTATAATTGGCTTATCAGATGCATATAAGTCAACAGGTGATAAAAAATATATTGAAAAAGCAAAAAATATTATTGAAGCTATTGAAAAGAGCTTGTTGAATGATGATTTAATATTGAAAAGGTCATTGTCAATCTCAAATGAGGATATATTTTTTTTAGAAGACTATAGTTATTTAATTTCTGCGTATATAAATTTATATCAATCCACTTTTGATTATACATACATTGATAAAGCAGAAGACCTAACAAAAAAAACACTCCTGCTTTTTAAAGCAGATAATTCTTCATTTCTAAAATTTAGTTCTGATCAATCATTATTATTTTCTGATAATTTATTTGTAAATCAAGATGCAGTTATGCCCTCTGCAAATTCTGTAATGTGTAAAAATTTATTTTTATTATCTCATTACACAGGTAATAGAAATCTCTCAGAAACTGGTAAATCTATGTTAACTGAAATATCTAACGAAATGATAAATAATTCACTCGATTATATGAACTGGATGAATGTCGCCTTGGATTACAATGATAGTTTTTATGAGGTTGTAATATCTGGAAAAAAATCATTTGAAATGGCACAGAAAATAACAGAAATGTATTTACCTAACATATTAATTGCTGCTTCAAAAACGGATAGCGACAAGTATCTACTTAAAAATAGATATATTAAAGGAGATAATTTAATATATGTATGCGTTGATAACACATGTAAATTTCCCGTTAATGATGTAAAAAAAGCTTTAGAACTAATAACAACAAAAGATGAATAGATTTAATTTATATCCTATATTATTTATAATGATTATTATATTTTTTGGATGCAATAAGCTAAAAGATACCCCACCCAATATTGTTTTTATTTTAACTGATGATTTGGCATATGCAGATTTAAGCTCATACGGATCTGAGTTTATTGATACTCCAAATCTTGATAAAATGGCAGATGATGGATTGAAAATGACGTCTTATTATGCTCCACAAGCTGTATGTTCAGCTTCAAGGGCAGCAATTTTAACCGGATGTTATCCTAATAGATTAGGAATAAGTGGTGCTTTTGGCCCAAAATCAAAAAGAGGAATTAACCCTGATGAATTACTTTTATCCGAAATGCTTCAAAGTAATAATTATAAGACAGGAATTTTTGGTAAATGGCATCTAGGAGATGCTGAAAAATTTATGCCAACAAATCATGGATTTGATGAATTTTATGGAATACTTTTTTCAAATGATATGTGGCCATTTCATCCTGAACGCCCACAAGATTACCCTAACGACTTGATGCTTTACAGGAACGATAAGCCAGTTCAAGCATTAATTGATCAATCCGATTTAACCAAAAATATAACGGATGAAAGTATACGGTTTATCGAAGAAAACAAGAACAATCAATTTTTCTTGTATATAGCTCATCCTCAACCACATGTTCCTCTTTTTGCTTCTAAAGAATTTCAAGGAAGTACTGGAGAAGGATTGTTTGCTGATGTTATTTCAGAAATAGATTTTTCTGTTGGAAGAGTGATAGAAGCCTTAGAAAAAAACAATCTTTCCGAAAATACGATTGTTGTATTTACATCTGACAATGGACCATGGCTTTCTTATGGAGATCATGCAGGTTCATCAGGAATTTTCAGAGAAGGAAAAGGAACAGCATGGGAAGGTGGTCAACGTGTACCTTGTATCATAAAATATCCTAAAGAAATAATGCCCAAAACTATAATTGATGAGCCAGTCATGGGGATTGATTGGATGCCTACATTCTCATTTTTAACGGGATCCAAATTATCAGAAAACAAAATTGATGGTAAAAATATTTGGCCTTTAATAACTCAAAAAGAAAAAAAATCTCCTCATCAACAGTTATATTTTTATTATAGACAAAATGAACTTCATGCAGTTCGTTCTGGAGATTGGAAATTATATTTTCCTAGAACTTATAGATCTCTAAATGGAAAGCAAGGTGGAAAAGATGGAATGCCTGTTAAATATGAATATAATCAGGTAAAATCTAATGAATTATATAATCTAATAGTTGATCCAAGAGAACTTTCAAATGTCTATTCAGAAAATATGGAAATTGCTAAAAGGCTAGAAGAAATTGGAGAAAGAGCAAGAAACGAATTGGGAGATAAATTAACTTCAAGAGAAGGAGTTGGTGTTAGAGAAATAGGAATGATTGATTAAATAATTTTTAGCTGTGAGTAGAAGAAAATTTATAAAAAATACTGTTTTAGGGTCTATTGCAACTTCTGGATTTGGAATAACAGTTAAAAACCCAAAGAATAAGGAGCTTGCTGTTCCGCGAATTATTTCAACATGGAAACATGGAGTTGAAGCTAATAAAATTTCTTGGCAAAAATTAAAAAATGGTGAAGGTGGATTAACTGCAGTTGAATATGGCGTAAGAGATTCTGAAAATAATCCTGATGAAAGATCTGTCGGATATGGCGGATTACCTGATCGTGAGGGTAAAGTAACTTTAGATGCCTGTATTATGAATTCAAATAACGATTGTGGCTCTGTTAGTTTTTTGGAAAATATTAAAAATCCAATTTCAGTTGCAAGATTGGTTATGGAAAAAACTCCTCATGTAATGTTATCTGGAAAAGGGGCCTACGATTTTGCAATTAAGAACGGCTTTAAAAGAGAAAATTTATTAACTGAACAATCAAAAAAAGATTGGGAGGATTGGTTAAAAAAATCTGAATACAAGCCAGTAATAAATATCGAAAATCATGATACAATAAGTATGCTTTTGATTGATTCAGATCGTAATTTATTTGGCGCATGTACTACAAGTGGTGCAGCTTGGAAAATGCATGGAAGAGTTGGGGATTCTCCAATTATCGGAGCTGGTCTTTTTCTTGACAACGACGTTGGAGCTGCTGCTGCTACAGGACTGGGAGAGGCAGTAATAAGAACTGCAGGTAGCGCAATGGTTGTAGAGTGTATGAGGAATGGAATGTCCCCATTAGATGCTTGTAAAGAGGTTGTTCATAGGATTTCAAAATTACATAGAAATAGGCCAGAATGGGAATATCTTCAAGTTGGATTCATTGCTCTTAGTAAATCTGGTGATTATGCTGGATATAGTTTAAAAAAGGGGTTTAATTTTGCTCTAACAGATGATCAAAATGATTCTATTTTAATTGATGCAAAATATAGAACATAATGGAAGAAATAATCAAATATTTAGGTAATTTTCATCCCGTTGTATTGCACTTGCCAATCGGAGCCTTTTTATTTACTTTTTTATTATTTGCTTCCCAAAAATTTTTAAAATCAAACTTTGATCCTGCTGTTCGATTAGGGCTCTTATTTTCTTTTATAACATCAATTATAACCTCAATTTTTGGATACATACTTCATTTAAACGGCGACTATGATATTGTTCTTGTTGATAGGCACATGTGGTTAGCAATTGCAACTACTGTTTTAATAGGTTTTGTTCTTTATTTACATAAAAAACAAAAAGCCTTCAATCACATTCTTTCTTCTTTTGTATTTGCTACAATATTATTAACAATTACTGGGCATAATGGGGGTTCATTAACACATGGTAAGGATTATTTAAAATTACCAGAATTTCAAGAAACTGTAATGATAGCTAGTTACGATAGTGTTCATGTTTTTAATGACGTTATCTCTCCAATTATTGACACAAAATGTGTTAAATGTCATAACATGTCTAAAAGTAAAGGAGGTTTAATGCTTGCCAGCAGTTCAGATATATTATTGGGGGGTGAAAATGGTCAAATTATTTTTGCTAATAATTCATCCAAAAGTAAATTATATAATTATTTGAATTTGCCAATTAATGACAAGATGCATATGCCACCTGACGGAAACTCTCAGCTTACTGAAAATGAAAAAAAATTGATTATGATGTGGATTGATAGTGGAGCAAAATTTGAGGGCTACACTGAGATAGCCGATGACACATTTTCTAATGAAATTTTAAATTACTTACCAGTATTATCAAATGTTGAAGCTCCCTCAAAAAAAAGTTTAGTTAAACTTTTAGAAAATAATTTTAGAATTGAAAGAGTTAGTGTTGAGTCTAATTTTATTGATGTAAAATATGTTGGAAAAAGCTTTGAATCAAAACATCTTAGCTTTCTTTTAAAAATTGCAGATAATATTCAAAAAATGGACTTATCTAATGTTGACCTTTCAAATATCAACATATCTAAGTTGTTAAATTTTAAAAATTTAAAATTTTTAAACCTTGACAATACAAAATTGGAAGGCAATGATTTTATAAATCTGCCAAAATCTTTAGAGTTTTTAATTGTAAATAACAATTCGCTACAGCCAGTAGATCTCATAAGCATGTCTAATAAGCCTTTAATGAAAAAGGTCTATGCTTACAATACACTCAATGATTTAAATTTAAGAGAGTCACTTACAAATGAAACAAATGGGAAGTTATATTTTGGAATATCTCTTCAAGATTTTTCTAGTCTTGAGGGCTTTCCTCTTGAAAAGCCAATAATTGAAGCAAATGGTATCGAGATTAATCCTAATCCAATTGCTGATATAAATCCATCATTTAATAGAATATTATTTGTAGATTCTATTGAAGTTAAAGTCAATAAAGCAATTTCAGATCCAACTTATCGTTACACACTAGATGAAACTGAACCAGATAGTATATCCAAAATTTATAATCAATCTTTAATTTTTACTGAATCAGGTAATTTTAATGTCAAAGCATTTAAGAAAGGGTATAGAAATAGTGTAACTAAGTCTTTCTATTTTGATAAGATAAAAGCTAACGTTAACAACTATAGTTTAGTGTCAAAAAATATAGATCCTTACAATAATGATATTTTATTTGATGGTCAACTAGGGTCTCTTGATTTCAGAGATGGAAAATGGAATGGAACTTTTCACGAAGAAGATAAAGAAAAGGCAAAACAACAAGGAAGGAGAGAGAATTCTGGAAATTTGATTGTTGATTTTGACTTACCAAAAAATAAAAATGTAAGTGAAATTGCAGTTTCCTGTATGGAGAGCATTAATGTAGGGTTTATTCTTCATCCTGAATCAATAAGTTTATTTGATATTTCTGACGGATCTGAAAAATTAATTTCATTTATTTCTATTCCTAAGTCAAAAGTGGATGAACCCGACTCAAAAAGAGTATTTAAATTGGACTTAAAACAAAAAAATATTCAAAAAGTCAGATTAAAAATTGAAAGCAATAGAAAACTTCCAAAAGGCCATATTGCTGAGGGTCAGCCTGCTTGGGTTTTTGTAGATGAAATATTTTTACTCTAATCTCATAATTTAAATCAGAAATTATTGATAATCAAAAAATTAGCGTCTTTTTTGAATTATTGATAATCAGATTAGTCTTTTATTATCATATTATCAACTAAAAAATTTGTAAATTGTCGCCAATTAACTGAATAAATATTTAACGATTAATTAAAATAAACACTTATGAAAACAAAATTCACGAATATCTGTATGAGTTTTTTTCTGTTTTTTGCGTTGACTTTGTCTGCGTATGCACAGCAAATTTCTGGTACAGTGTCTGACGAGAATGGTGTTCCATTACCTGGTGCTACTGTTCTTATTCAGGGAACTTCTACAGGAGTTTCAACGGATTTTGATGGAAATTACTCAATAGGAGCTTCATCAGGGGATACCCTTGTATTTAGCTTTGTTGGATATTCCTCTCAATCTGTTGTAGTTGGTTCATCAACTACCGTTAATGTTTCATTAGAACCAGACAATACCTTAGATGAGGTAGTTGTTACTGCACTTGGTATTCAAAGAAATGCTAAAGCACTTGGTTATTCTGTAACTAACGTTGATGGTGAAGAGCTAAGCGCGAATCCTTCTACGAATGCAATTAATGCTTTACAAGGTAAAGTAGCTGGTGTTAATATCACTGGTAGTGCGATGGGAGCAAAAGGTTCTTCCAGAGTAGTTATTAGAGGTTCAAGTTCATTAACAGGTAACAATCAACCACTATATGTGATTGATGGTATTACAATTAATAACGACAATTTAGGTGCCGCTGGTATGTGGGGTGGAACTGACTTTGGTGATGGTATATCAAGTATCAACCCAGACGATGTTCAAAACATAACAGTTCTTAAAGGTGGTGCAGCTGCAGCACTTTATGGCTCCAGAGCATCAAACGGTGTGATTCTTATTACAACTAAAAATGGTTTAGGATCAGAAGGTTTAGGTATAGAAATTAACTCAACTGCACAGTTTGATATGATTAATAATGATCTTTGGGATGTGCAAACTACTTATGGTTCAGGTTCTTTAGGAACAGTTCCTCAAAATTCAGCTTCAGCAATGGATAATGTTTGGAGCGCATGGGGAGCACAAATGAACGGTCAATTAGTACCTCAATTTGATGGAATTAGTAGACCATATCAATATTATGATAATAAAGATAGGTTCTACAGAAGTGGTACTACTTTTTCAAATACTGTTTCTTTCTCTACTAGTGGAGAAAATGGAAACACAAGATTTTCATTCACTAATTTAGATAATGATGATATTTCTCCTAATTCTGCTCTTGATAGAAACTCTATTGGTATTAATACATCTCAATCAGTTGGAGACAATATAAAAATAGATGCTAATCTTAAGTATATATTAGAAGATCAATCTGGAAACCCAAGATTATCTGATGGTCCAGGTAACGCAAACTGGATAATTAACCACACTGCTCCATCTGTTAATGTAGACTGGGGTAAAGGTCCAAATGGAGATGGTAGAAATGATGATTTATCAGAATTTCAAATGACTCCGAGTATTTATATTCAGAATCCATGGTTTGCTCAAAACTATTATGTAAATGATTCCGAAAAAGAAAGATTCATTGGATCTGCTAATGTTAGATGGGATCTTTCAGACTGGATATATATAAGAGGTAGAGTTGGTGCTGATAGATATGATCTTCATAGAACTAACTCTGAACCATATGGAACTGGTTATAAGCCACTTGGTGGTATCAATCACTACAAGTTAGCTTTCAAACAATTTGATTCTGACTTTTTCATAGGAACAGATAACCTAGCTTTAACTAGCGATGTTAGTTTAACAGCATTTGTTGGTATTGGTTCTAACATACAAGAAGCAGAATCATTAAGTGTTAATGGTAATGACTTTATTGTTCCTGGTTTAGTTTCTATAAATAATGTAGCTAACAAATCTGCTGGATATGGATATAGTAAAAAGCAAATTAATTCCGCTTACGGATCTGCTGAATTAGGATTCTCAGATTATGCTTTCTTAACTGTAACTGCTAGAAATGACTGGTTCTCTACTTTATCCCTTGCAGGTAAAGATTCACCAAATAATGATCTTTATACATCTGCAACATTATCATTAATATTATCTGATGCACTAGATTTAGGTGAATCAGTTTCTTTCCTTAAGGTAAGAGCTGGTATCTCTGAAGTTGCTGGTGGTGCAGATAATCCATATGCATTAAGTTTAACTTATGGTATTACTGGTCAAGGACACTTAGGTGCCTCTCTTGGTCAAATTAATGGTGGTCAAATACCTAACTCTGAAATTACTCCATTCCAAAAGAATGAAACTGAGTTTGGTTTTGATTTAAGAATGCTTGATAACAGATTAAGCTTAGACGCTACTTTCTATGACAACGAAACTGTTGGTGATATCGTTGGTGTAAGTGCTTCTGCAACGTCTGGTTTCGGTAGTGCACTTGCAAACCTTGGTAAAATAAGTAATAAGGGTATTGAACTTTTACTTAAAGTAAAGCCTGTTGTTACTGATGATTTCGCTATGGAGGTATCATTTAACTACACAAATAACGAAAGTTTGGTTGTAGCTACAAATGATACAGATGGAAACATTTCACTTGATGAACCTAGAGAAAGAAATCTAAGAGTTACTCATATTGTTGGAGAACAGTATGGAGCTTTATATGGAACTTACTGTAATAGAGATGATCAAGGAAGAATAATCCATGAAATGTCTCAAGGTTATCCTAGACCTAGTCTTAATACTAGTAGAAAAATATTAGGTTTTGGAGTTCCACCACAACAATTAGGTATTGGAGCTTCATTTAGATATAAAGATTTTAATGCTAGCTTCCTTGTTGAAGGAAAAGCTGGTGGTCAAATCTTCTCTGGTACTAACTTACGTCTGATTGGATATGGTCTTCACAAAATGACCGTTCCTGCAGGTGGAAGAGAAGCTGGATATGTACCTAATGGAGTTCTTGAAGATGGAACACCAATAACTCAATCACTAGACTACGAACAGCAACAAAGTTACTGGGGTAGATATAATGATGTAGCTGAATCTGGTATTTATGACTCAGATTACTTTAGAATGAGACAAATGGCAATTGGATATACTTTACCATCTAGTTTACTAGAAGGTACTTTTATCGAAGCTGCTAGCGTATCATTAATTGGAAAAAACCTATTCTTCATCACTAATAGTGCTGAGAATGTTGATCCAGAATCTGCATATAATAACAGCAACTCTGCAGGATTAGAGTTTGCAGGTATGCCGGTTCCTAGAACGATTGGTTTAAATGTTAACCTTAAATTTTAATAATTAATATATATTTACAAAATGAAAAATATTTATATAACAATTTTAGCATTCACTTTTGCTCTTACTTCTTGTGAGTTTGATGAGGGATTTGAGGACATGAATGTTAATCCAAACGCTGCCAATCAAGTTGCAGTTGCGAATAAATTCGCTAAAACAATGCTTGATACTAGTGGTGGTAGATACGAAAATTGGAGAAATAGTTTAATTTATAATTCTACTTTAATTCAGCACTATTCAACCACTGCAGGTTATTGGGCTGGAGATAAGTACTTTAGATATGATAGCTATGCAACTTCATTATGGGACAGATATTATCCTTCTGCTGTGAAAGGTATCGAAGATATCATTGCACAATTAAACCTTGAAGGAAATTCTGGATCTGAAATGGGTATGGCAAGAATCCTTAGAGTATTTATTTATCACAGAATAACTGATACTCATGGAGATATTCCTTATTCTGAAGCGGGTAAAGGATACATTGATGGTGTATTAAAACCTAAATATGATGCTCAGCAAGATATCTATATGGATATGTTGAAAGAATTGGAAGAAGCTGTTGCTCAGATTGGCTCTTCATCAACAATGGGTAATGCAGATTCGATGTTTATGGGTGATACTACTAAATGGAAAGCTTTTGGAAATTCTATGATGCTTAGACTAGCTATGAGAATGACAAAGGCGGATATTTCATCTGCTCAAGCTTGGGCTGTTAAAGCAATTAGTGGTGGTACTATGACTTCAAATGATCATATGGCTGCGATTCAGCATACTGATGGTCCTGAAGGAATTAATAAAAATGGACACGGTGAAGTATTTGATGTAGATTCTCAAATGAGAATGAGTGCTACATTTGGTGCTCATTTAGCCGGTGATCCAAGACTATCTGTTCTTTTTGCACCTGGAAGTAGTGCTTCAACAATAGTTGGTATGCCAAATGGTAGTACATCTGATACATACACTAATAAAAATGGTGTTGTAGTTCCAGGCGTTGCTAATAGAATGATCTATGCTGAAACTGCTTCAGCTTTAAGAGGTAAAGATGTTCCTATGGTATTGCAAACTTATGCTGAAGTTGAATTCCTAAAAGCAGAAGCTGCTATTAGAGGATGGATTTCAACATCTGCTGAGACTCATTACAATGCTGGTGTTACTGCTGCAATGAAGATGCTTAAGCAACTTTATCCAGCTACAACTGCAATTACTGATGCGCAAATTTCTACGTTCTTAGCTGGACCAGGAAAATTAGCTACATCATTCCCTGCAAACTGGGAAATGGTAATGAATGAGTATTGGAAAGTTACATTCCTTAATGAATATGAGGCTTATGCTAACTGGAGAAGAACTGGATACCCAACGCTTACTCCTACAGCTCATCCATCGCAAGTTGCTAATGGAATCTTTAGAAGAATGATTTACCCAGGTGGTGAATCTGCAACTAACGGTGATAATTATGCAGCTGCAATTGCTAGACAAGGTGAAGACACCTGGATGACTAGAATGTGGTGGGATAAATAGTAAACTTTAGTTTATTATAATTATATTTAAGGGAGGATTTTATCCTCCCTTTTTTTTTTAAAATATGAGGAAATTAATAACAACTTTCATTTTAATTTTTTCTTT